>OIXQ01000160.1_pt1 | contig 34393 bp, 33 predicted proteins | sample 1587791 | NCBI WGS metagenome assembly OIXQ01 (sample SAMN03283273) | human gut metagenome | biome: human-associated habitat; material: feces | host: Homo sapiens | place: Peru | collected 2012
TCAGGCGATGCCTTCCTGATTAAAATTAAGATTTTAATCAGGAAATAGTATCAGAATCGGAAAAGGAGTATTTCTTATGGACAAGGAATTTGAACTTCATACCACCCCGCGGGAAATCCTCATCTGTGCGGACAGCCACGATAAGGGCGTTCTCAGCGGTCGGCTTTTCTTCCCCGGGCAGAAGGCAGAGGCCTTCTCCTGCCTGACCCAGTGTCTGCTGCGCATTGATTCCCTGCTGAATGAGGACGGTCAGCTGCAATCCTTTACCGAGCACAGAACCTTCCGGGAGCCGTGGCTGCCGGAACGGCTGCCCACGTCGGAGTCGGGTCTGCCCCAGGGGGCCTTGGCCACCTTCCACTTGCAGGTGCTCTACCGCCGCAATTCCAGCTGGCAGGGAAAGCTGGCGTGGACGGAACAGGAGCAGGCCCAGAGCTTCCGCAGTGTGCTGGAGCTGATAACCCTGATCGAAAGCGGCGTTCAGGGATAAACGCAAAATGGATGAAACGTCCCCCGGCGGTCAAGGACTGCCGGGGGACGTCAGTTTGTCAAAGAAATCCGAAAAACACGTTGCTTTTGCGAACCAGTGGTTAAGTGGTGTGGAAATCCCCTCTAAGTATCAGGATACTTCCCAACCGAAGCGCAAAGCTCACCTTGTGTAAAGGGTGGCAAAAGGCTCCCCTTGCTGATCAAGGGTGGTGCTCCGCGCAGCGAATTAGAATGTTGATGATTGCCAGTGGCAATCATACCATAATTCATGCTGTCATGGCCGTCTCCCGCAAGGCCATGACTGAGGGGATCAGAACTCTCTTATTTTGACAATCCCTCAGTCAAAAATCAAAGATTTTTGCCAGCTCCCTTTACACAAGGGAGCCGTTGGGTGCTCCCGCACCAGTGCGTTTATCGATGTTTCTCAGAAAAACCGGAAAATTGTACCACATTCTCCGGCTTTTCACAATGAGGTCTTCTATGGGAATACTCCGCAAGAACGATACCGGGCGGTACCCCATAGTGTACCGAATACAGACCGGCTGGGCACCCATTGGCTGTCGGCCCTGCCGACAAAAGCGCGGCGCGGAAAAACTTCCGCGCCGCGCTGATTCTGTTTACACTTCTTCGGAATCCGTCACCAGGGGACGAGTCAGATAGGTCACATTGGCATTGATGTAGGGATAGGTCCTGTGGAAAGCCTTGAGAATCCGGTCACAGATCCTCTGGGTATCCTCATAGCTGGTTCTGGGCAGCAGAATGGCGAACTGGCTCACCGTGCACTGGCAGAACAGGTCGCCCCGGCGAAGATTCAATCGTATCTGCTGGGACAGCTGCCCCATGATCCGATCCACGGAGCTTCTGGGGAAGGCCTTCTCCGCGCCGGAGGTCAGGTTCATCAGCACCACATGGGCAGCCTCACCGCTGCGAGCCATGGTACGGCTGGTGGCAAAGCACAGAATCCGGAAGTAATCGTAATCGCACTGGAGGGCGCCGGGCTGGGCATCGGACTCGGACAGATTGTTCATCACGTCATCCATGCTCAGCAGCCGATCCTCGGGAGAGTACACCGCCGCCCGATAGACGGCCCGAGTCTGCTCGGAGGGGGTAATGCCGAAATCATCAAACAGGCGCTTATTCAGGGTCTCGAAGACCTCCGACGCACCCTTCCGGTCGCCGCTGCCCGCCAGCAGCTGCATGAGAATCTGGCAGAAGACTTCGCTGTAGGGCTCCAGGCTGATGGCCCGGCGGCAGACCTCCATCGCTTCCTTCGTCCGGCCTTGCTCGGAAAGCAGATCCACCGCCTCCCGGGCGGAGGACAGATACAGGTTATGCAGATAGGTGCTGATGGGAATCACCCAGACCTCGGCAGACTGCCGGGGCAGGAAATCTCCCTTATAGATCGCCAGGGCCTCCAGCAGATTACTCAGCCGCTGCTGAGGATTCTCGGCCTTCTGACGGCAAAGCCGCTCGAAGACCTCCGCGTCCACCTCTTCCACGGGCACGCCCCACTGATAGCCGCCCCGGCGGCGCTGGATCATGCTCCGGCCGATCTCCGGGCTGAACTGCTCCAGCAAAGCCCGGGTGCGGTGCATGGTGATCCGCAAAGCGTTCTCCGGATTGACCGAGTTGGGCTCCTCGCCCCACAGAAGGTCAATCAGCTTCTTCTGAGATACCGTATATTCCCGCTGGCAAATCAGATATGCCAGCAAAATCCACGCTTTTTTGGAGCGGGTATCCGTATCCAATAGCTCCTGTCCATTCATCCGCAGGGCAAATCCGCCCAGCATTTGAACCTTTAATTCACCCACGCTGCCCACTCCTTCTAATTTGTACGCTTTTCAGCCAGCTGCGAAAATGTCACGAAATGTTCGGAAGTTGCCTGTATTTGGGTATACAAGCACCCCCCCCCCGAAAAAATTGTTGCCATACCATTTTTCCGGTCTTTTCATTATATCACATTTTGGTTATATTGCAAGAGAGGAATTCTGTTTTGGGTGACAAAAAAACGTGGTTTTTGGAACGAAAGTGTGGACAATGGTATTTCAAAGTTGCACATTCCGGCCCTGCTGCCGTGCCAGGGCGCTGGCCGTAATTTGTACAAAATCCCGGGCATACTGGGGAACGAACTCATCCTTCCGATAGCAGGCGTAGAAATGCCGGTAATTTTCGTAATCCGCCAGGGGGTAGAAGCTGCCCTTGCGCTGGTTGCAGTAGCCGTCAATGTAGATGCTGGGCAGGAGCATACAGGCCCCGGCCTCCAGCGCCACCCGGCGGCCTACCTCCAGAGAGTCGGTCTCCAGCAGGATGTCGGGGCTCAGGCCGTACTTGCGGAAGAGCTTGTCCTGGGTGATCCGGGAGGAGTGGCTCTTGGTCAGGGAGATGAACGCTTCCCGGCGGAAGGTCTCCACCGTCAGGGCCGTGCCCGCCGGATATTGCCGGGCCACCGCCGTATCCCGACCCGCCAGGATTCCGATGGTCTCCTTCTCAATCAGCTCATAGGCAAGGCTTGGGCTGGTGGACTCCAGGGCGGCGAAGGCCAGGTCAATATCTCCGCAGCGCAGCAGCTCCTCCAGATTGGCAGAGCCGCTTTCCGTCAGCTGAAGGTTCACATTGGGGTACTGCTGCCGAAACACGGGAATGACCAGGGGCATGACCTGCATGGCTCTCGTGACGCTGATGCCCAGGCGAAGCCGTCCCGCATGCTCCTGACGGATCTCCCGAAGCTGGCTGTCCAGCTCGGCGTTGGCCGCCAGAATCCGCTCCGCCGCGTGAAGGTACTTCTCCCCGGCGTAGGTCAGGCGCATGGGGCTGGTGCTCCGGTCAAAGATGGGAAGGCCGGTCTCCTGCTCCAGCTGCCGGAGCATCTGGCTCAGGGAGGGCTGGCTGACGAAGAGCCTTTTTGCCGCCGCCGTGATGCTCCCGCACTCGGCAATGGTTTTCACATACTGGGCCTGCTTGAGATTCATAACTTTCGCCCCCGAATTTGTCAAATTTCCACAAGAATTATCATATGCGGTTTATTATTAGTATAATATTTTTCTTATGAAAGTCAAGAAAAATTCATAATTATAAGGGAAACCTTATGCGCAAATAAAAATATATATATTTGCAATAATAATCCTTATGTTGTAGACTGTCCTCAGAAAAAGGTTCGACAGGAACCCATTAGAAAGTATGGAGGAAGCACAATGGAAATTCTGAAATCCGCGGCAGCCGGAACTCTGGAATCCAGCGACTGCATGGTCACCGTTGAGCCCGGCGAGGGCATCCGCCTGGACTTGAGCAGCAGCGTCATGAACCAGTACGGCCGCCAGATCAAGGCAGCGGTTCTGGAAACCCTGGATCGGCTGGACGTGAAGAACGCAAACGTCACCGTCGTGGACAAGGGCGCGCTGGAATGCACGCTGAAGGCCCGGGTGGAATGCGCCGTGTTCCGCAGCTGCGACGCTTCCAGCGCCAACATTCCCTGGGGAGGTGTCATCAAGTGATCAGAAGACCCAAGCCCGAACGGTTCCGCCTGCGCAGAACCATGATGTTCATGAACGCCCAGAAGCCGGGCCTCATCAAGGACGCCTACATCTATGGCTGCGACAGCATTATGCTGGACCTGGAGGACGCGGTGGCCGAGAACCAGAAGGACGCCGCCCGGTTCTCCCTGTATCATGCCCTGACCACCATTGACTACGGCAAGACCGAGGTCATCGTCCGCATCAACGGTCTGGATACCCCCCACTGGCAGGAGGACATCCGGGTGTGCGTGGCCGGCGGTGCCGACGGCATCCGGATCGCCAAGTGCGAAAGCGCCCAGGATGTACACACCGTAGAGGCTGCCGTGGAGGCCGCCGAAAAGGAATTCGGCGTAGAGGTTGGCCGGACTCTGCTGATGGCCGCTCTGGAAAGCCCCAAGGGCATCCTGAACGCCTACGAAATCTGCTCCGCCTCCGACCGGATGTTCGGCGTGGCCATCTCCGGCGGCGACTTCCGCAAGTGTATGCAGACCAGCTTCCAGCCCAGCGGCGTGGATATGCTGGCCGCCCGGGGTCAGATGCTGCTGGCCGCCCGTGCCGCGGGCATTCAGTGCTTCGACACCGTGTTCACCGACCTGGACGACGAGGAAGGCTTCCGGGCTGAGGTCTTGCAGAACAAGGCCATGGGCTTTGACGGCAAGAGCCTGATTAACCCCAAGCAGATTCGTCTGGTTCATGAGGTATTCGCTCCCACCGAGAAGGAAGTCCGGCAGGCCGAGGCCGTTGTCCGTGCCTTCGTGGAGCAGTCCGCCGCCGGCGTGGGTGTGTTCACCGTCAACGGCAAAATGATCGACGTGGCCTTCATCCCCGGTGCCCAGCGGACACTGCGGCTGGCAAAGGCCTGCGGAATGTATGAGGGGGATCTGGTATGATTAACGCGGTAGGCAGAGATATTCCCGAGGCGCTGCTGGTAAACGGCAAAGAGGTTTACCAGGGCAAGTACTACATGGACGGCAAGTATCTGCAAAAGGCCGCCCCCAGAACCCGTCGCTACGAAAAGCCCCAGGAGACCAAGATCGTGGAGTCCATCGCCGCCGCCCTGAAGGCCTGCGGCGCCAAGGACGGCATGACCTTCTCCTTCCATCATCACCTGCGCAACGGCGACTACGTTGCCAACATGGTCATGAAGGCCGCCATTGAGGAACTGGGTCTGAAGGATCTGACCATCGCCGCCACCTCTCTGGGCGAGGCCCATGACCCCATTGCCGACTACATCGAGCAGGGCAAGGTCATCGGTATCCAGACCTCCGGCATCCGCGGCCGGATCGGCGACGTGGTTTCCCACGGCGCGCTGAAGACCCCCGCCATCATCCGCTCTCACGGCGGCCGTCCCCGTGCCATCGAGGCCGGTGAAGTCCACATCGACATCGCCTTTGTGGCAGCACCCACCTCCGACTGCGTGGGCAACTGCCGGGGCATCGGCGGCAAGTCCAACTGCGGCTCTCTGGGCTACGCCATGACCGACGCCAAGTACGCCGATCATGTGGTGGTGGTCACCGACTGCCTGGTGGATTTCCCCAACTATCCCGCCTCCGTGGAGGCCATTGACGTGGATGCCGTGGTGGTCGTTGACTCCATCGGCAACCCCAAGAAGATTGCCTCCGCCGCCGCCCGCATCAGCCAGAACCCCCGGGATCTGATGATGGCCGAGAACGTGGCCAAGGTCATCGCCTCCACTCCCTATTTCAAGGAGGGCTTCTCCTTCCAGACCGGCGTGGGCGGCCCCTCTCTGGCGGCCAACCTGTTCCTGGAGAAGTACATGGACGAGCGGGGCATCAAGATGGGCTGGGCCATCGGCGGCATCTGCGGCCCCATGGTGGAGCTGCTGAAGAAGGGCAAGGTGGGTAAGGTCATCGATGTTCAGGACTTCGATCTGGACGCGGTGAACTCCATCAACCAGACCCCCGGCCACTTTGAAATGTCCGCTTCCCAGTACGCCAACCCCGCCAACAAGGGCGCTTTCGTCAACAAGCTGGACTTCGTGGTGCTGGCTGCCCTGGAAATCGACACCGGCTTCAACGTCAACGTGCTCACCGGCTCTGACGGCGTGCTCCGGGGCGCTCCCGGCGGACATCCCGACACCGCCGCAGGCTCCAAGGTCTGCATCATCGTCACCCCCCTGACCCGTGGCCGGATGGCTACCGTCTGCGAGAAGGTCGTCACCGTCACCACCCCCGGCGACTGCGTGGACGTGCTGGTCACCGATTACGGCATTGCCGTGAATCCCCTGCGGCCCGACCTCATCGAGTGCCTGGATAACGCCGGTATCCCCCATGTGTCCATCGAGAGCCTGAAGGAAAAGGCCTACTCCCTGGTGGGTCGTCCCGACGATCTTCAGTGGGAAGACAAGGTGGTAGCCGTGCTGGAAGCCCGTGACGGCACCATCCTGGACGTTGTCCGCAAGATCAAGCCCCTGGAGCTGTAACCATTTCATCCTGAACCGGGGAGGAAACCCGGAGGAAATAGGAAAGGGCAGTCGGTTTTTGTACTATTTCATATAGTATTCAATTTTTGTCACCCCGACTGCCCTTCCCAAACAAAATTTGCAAAGAAAGAGGTATCCCCACAATGAGCAACACCGTAGTTGGCATTCTCGGTCTACTCACCATCATTGCGGTGGTCGTGACTCTGTTCAAGAGCAAGACCCAGCCCGCAATCGCCTTCATCGTCTACCCCTTCATCCTGGGCCTGATTCTGGTGGCCGGCGGCAGAATTGACTTCTCCAATCTGACCGCCATGATCAAGGCAGGCTTCAACTCCACCGCTCCCACCGCCGCCCTGTTCGTATTCTCCGTTCTGTACTTCGGCATCATGACCGATGCCGGTATGTTCGATGTGATCATCGGCAAGCTGATGAAGCTCATCGGCAACAACGTCATCGGCGTGTGCGTCATGACCTGCATCATCGCCCTGATCGGCCATCTGGACGGCGGCGGCGCCTCCACCTTCTGCATTGTGGTTCCCGCCATGCTGCCCATCTACAAGAAGATGAACATGCGGTCCACCAGCCTGCTGCGGATTGCCGTGCTGGCTATGGGCGTGCTGAACCTGATGCCCTGGGCTGGCCCCACCATGCGTGCCGCCACCGTGCTGGGCATTGAGGCCGGCTCCCTGTGGTCCACCATCATCCCCATCCAGATTTTCGGTATTGTTCTGGCTCTGGCTCATTCCGTCCTCACTGGCTTCCAGGAGAAGAAGCGGGGCGCCGGCCTGCCCGAGGGCGCTACCCTGGATCTGGCCGAGAGCAAGAGCTCCGAGGAACAGGAGCTGGCCCGTCCCAAGCTGTTCTGGTTCAACCTGCTGCTGACCATCGCCGTCATCGCTCTGCTGATCTGGGATGAGTTCCCCAGCTATGTGCCCTTCATGCTGGGCGTTTCCGTGGCTCTGTTCGTCAACTACGGCGCTACCGCCAAGATGCACAAGAAGATCATCAACCTCCATGCCGGCCCCGCTCTCATGATGTGCTCCACCCTGATGGGTGCCGCCGTTCTGATGGGTGTTCTGACCACCTCCTTCGTTCTGAAGGACGGCAAGATGGTCGCCGCCAGCGCCAAGGTCATGGAAGTTGACCTGCCCAGCGTGGTTCGCTGCCTCGCCGGCATCATCGAGGCCGGTCTGCCCACCGCCATCGGTCAGCATCTGCCTCTCGTCATCGGCATCCTGTCCGTGCCTCTGGCTCTGGCCTTCGACACCGACTCCTACTTCTTCGGTATGCTGCCCGTGATCATCGCCATCGGTCAGAGCTTCGGCGTGGATGCTCTGCCCATCGCCGTGGCTATGGTCGTCTGCCGCAACTGCGCCACCTTCATCAGCCCCATGGTTCCCGCAACGCTGCTGGGCACCGGTCTGGCGGATGTGGACATCAAGGATCACATCAAGGCCAGCTTCGGCTATGTGTGGGTGTTCTCCATCGCGTGCATGATCTTCGCCGTTATCATGGGAATCATGCCCCTGTAAATTCGCTACCACTCCTCCTTACTTTTACCCCGGTGCTCAAAGCCCACGAGCACCGGGGGTTTTCTACTCCGGGGCCGTAATCGATAGGCCGCCGGGTACAGGTTCGGTATCAGTCTTGCCGGGAAGAACGTATCACGCATGTCATTACGAGAAGTTAAGGGGGCTTGAAAAATGCGAAAAAACATGGTATTCTATGTCCGGATTTCAATTTTGGAGGGTGATAGATACGAATAACAAGCGAAACCCATTTGCCTTATTTCTGGAATTTGCCCGGTTCGGCTGCTTTACCTTCGGCGGCGGCTGGAGCATCATTGCCCAGATGCGGCAATATTACGGCGACCGGCGCAAGGAGATTACCTCCCAGGAGCTGATGGATCTGACCAGCGTGGCCAAGAGCCTGCCCGGCACCATGATCGCCAACGTGGCCATGCTCTACGGCTACCGAGCCGGGGGACTGGCCGGAGGCTTTGCGGCGGTATTCGGCATGATTCTGCCGCCTATGGTGGTCATTGTCATCATCAGCTATTGCTACGCCGCCTTCCGGAGCAATCCCTGGGTCAGCGCGGCCATGTCCGGGATGCAGGCGGCGGTGGTGCCCATTATCTTCTCCGCTGCCATCAACCTGGTTCACGGCAGTATGCCCTATCCCCCCTGCGTGGTGCTGATGGCGCTGTCCGTTGCCGTCTATCTGTTTACAAGCATCAATCCCATTGTGCTGGTCATTGTCGGCGTCTTCGCCGGACTGGCTCTGGGCAGCTACTACGAGAAAAGGGGGCTGAACCATGATATTGCTTAAGCTTTTCTGGAGCTTTATGCTCATCGGCTTCGGCAGCTTCGGCGGTCTGAGCATGATTCCCCAGATCTCCAACGAGGTGCTCTCCCACGGCTGGATGACCGCCGATCAGGTCACGGATATCGTGGCCATCGCCGAAATGACCCCGGGGCCTCTGGGTCTGAACTGCGCCTCCTTCGCCGGAATGCAGGCGGCGGGCATTCCCGGCGCCATTGCCGCCAACTTTGGCGTGCTCACCCCCAGCATTACCCTGTGCGCCGTCGCCGCCATCTTTTTCCACCGGTTTCACGAAAGCAAGATCATGCAGCACATTCTGCTGGGTGTCCGGCCTATCTGCTTGGGAATGGTAGCCGGTGTGGTGATCTCCCTGAGCCTCAGCAATTACTGGTCGGGCACAAGCCTGGAATGGACCAGCATCGCTCTGGGAGCGGTGGATCTGGTGCTGCTGATGAAGTTCAAGGTGGGGATCCCCCAGATTCTGGTTTTCAGCGCGGCGACAGGGCTGGTGCTCTTCGGCCTGCTGGGGCTTCCTGTGTGAAAGGCGGATATTTATGACAGAAAAGGAAATGATCGACCTGGCCCTTGCCGAAGGCGTCAGCGCCGCGGAAATGACCGACACCAATGACATCGTATTCGACCCCATGTTCCGACCCTTCTGCGCGGAAAATCTGTGCGGTCAGTACGGCGTCAACTACTGCTGCCCCCCGGACTGCGGCACCCCGGAGGAAATGAAGCAGCGGATTCTGGCTCACAAACGGGCGCTGGTGCTGCAAACCATCTGGGAAATTCCGGATATTTCCGACAACGGCCTTATCAAGCCGGCAAAAAAGGGACACAACGCCATCCAGCTTCGGCTTCAGAAGAAATTCCACGAGGCCGGGATTCCCGGCTTTCTGGTGGGAGCCAGCGGGTGCGGCCTGTGCTCTCCCTGCCATCTGAAAAACGGAGAGCCCTGCCCCCACCCGGAGGAGCGGTACAGCTGCATGTCCGCCTACTGCATCTTTGTGCGCAAGCTGGCAGAGCACTGCGGCATGGACTACGACTGCGGAGAGGGGCTGCTGGCCTTCTTCGGGATGTATGTCTTTGACTGAGCAAAACCTCCCGGCTCCAAAGCCGGGAGGTTGACAAATCCGGAAATCCGGAGTATAGTATAGATGCAGGGGGTGCTGCCAGCAGGACGGTTCCCCACGCGCGATTATGAAGAGATAACCGTTACTTTGGGGAAAGTTGGGCGGTTATCTCTTCTTATTATTGTTTGCCTGGAGAACCAGGGCAATGACAGCCGTAATGACCATGCAGAACTGAAACAATTCTTCCCATGTAACCATAACCGTCACCCCCTTTCTTGCGATTGGGGGCAAAGAAGAGCATTACCCCCGAAGAAAATCGAGGGGAACCGCCTACCGGGGTACTACTGACAGCACCGCTAACAGCGTACCACAAGTATTGACAAATTGCAAGGAAAAACCGGGAATGCACCCGCAAGCTGTCCCATTCCCATGAAAATTCACCAAAAAGGAGAGGAGAAATCCTCTCCTTTTTCATTTCCTCTTGCAATACGCCGCCAACTTTGTTATACTGAATCTAGGATTCCAAGCCAAAAACATGGAAAGGATGATTGATTTATGGGTCTTATTCGTGCAGGTCTGAATGCCGCCGGCGGCGTTCTGGGGGATCAGTGGAAGGAATTTTTCCGCTGTGAGGCCATTCCCGCCGACGTTCTGGCGATGAAGGGGCAGAAGGCCGGCGGCCGCCGCTCCGTCAACAACAAGGGAAGCGACAATATCATCACCAACGGCTCCGTAATTCTGGTTGCCGACGGTCAGTGCATGATGATCGTGGATCAGGGAAAAATCGTGGAATTTGCCGCCGAGCCCGGCGAGTACACCTACGACGCTTCCACCCAGCCCACCATCTTTTGCGGTGACTTCGGCGAGGGGGTCAAGAAATCCTTCGTGGAATTCGGCCGCCGGGTAACCTTCGGCGGGGAGCCCAGCAAGGATCAGCGAATCTACTACTTCAACACCAAGGAGCTTACCGGCAACAAGTACGGCACTCCCAGCCCGGTGCCCTTCCGGGTGGTGGATACCAATATCGGTCTGGATACGGACGTGGGCCTGCGGTGCTTCGGCGTGTTCTCCTACCGGATCTGTGACCCCATGCTCTTCTATAAGAATGTCTGCGGCAACGTTTCCGCCGACTATACCCGGGAGGAGCTGGACGGCCAGCTGCGCAGTGAGCTGCTTTCCGCCCTGGGCATGGCCTTCGGCAAGATCTCCGAAATGGGCATCCGCTACAGCGCCCTGCAAATGCACACCCTGGAGCTGGCGGACACCCTGAACGACATCCTCAGCAAGAAATGGCGGGAGAAGCGGGGTCTGGAGATCGTCAGCATCGGCATTTCCAGCCTGACCCCCGTAGAGGAGGACATGAAGCGGATTCAGGAGCTTCAGGCCGCCTCTGCCTACGCCACCCCCCAGCACGCCGCCGCCCAGCTGTTCAAGGCGCAGGCCGAGGCCATGAAGGCCGCTGCCGGAAATCCCGGCGGTGCCATGGTGGGTATGTTCGGCATGAACGCCGTCCAGCAGGCGGGGAACACCGCCGCCCAGCTGTTCCAGATGGGCGCAACTCCCGCCGCCCCGGCTGCCCCCGCCGCCCCGGCTGCCCCGGCCGGGGATACCTGGAAGTGCCCCAGCTGCGGCGCCTCCGTCACCGGAAAGTTCTGCACCGAGTGCGGCACGAAAAAGCCCCAGGCCGACGGCTGGGTCTGCGCCTGCGGCGCGGTGAACAAGGGCAAATTCTGCTGCGAATGCGGAGCGAAAAAGCCCGCCGGAGTGCCTCAGTACCGGTGTGACAAGTGTGGCTGGGAGCCGCCCAAGGGTACCAAGCCCCCCAAATTCTGCCCGGAGTGCGGGGATCCCTTTGACGACGGAGACATTGTGAAATAAGGCAGCGCCTGGGAGGGGAATATGGAACTGGTCAACTATAAATGCCCGTCCTGTACCGCGCCTTTGCGGTTCGACGAGAAGACCGGGAAGCTGGTCTGCGACTTCTGCGGCAGCATCTACACGGTCAAGGAAGCCGAGACACTGAACGCCGAAAAGGAAGCGGCAGCCGCCAAGGCGGAAAAGCCGGACATTCCGGAGGTTCAGCAGATGGAGGATCCCAATCTGCACGCCTATCTTTGCCCCAGCTGCGGCGCGGAGCTGATCTGCGAGATAACCACCGCCGCCACCTCCTGTCCCTACTGCGGCAACGTGAATATTGTCCCCGGACAGCTGTCCGGGGAACTGAAGCCCGACTTTGTGATTCCCTTCCAGGTGGAGCGGAAGTCGGTGGTGGAGGCGCTGCACAAGCACTACGGAAAGCACAACTTCTACCTGCCCAAGCTCTTCCGGACGGAAAACCACATCCAGAAGGTTCAGGGCGTTTACGTTCCCTTCTGGCTCTACGACGCCCGGCTTTCCGGCGAGGGTTGCTACGAGGGCATGGACAGCGTCACCCATCGGGAAGGGGACTATGAGGTCACCCGCACCCGGCACTATGACGTGGAGCGCGCGGGCACGGCGGACTTTGTAAAGGTTCCCGTGGATGCCTCCAAAAAAATGCCGGATAACTACATGGACTCCCTGGAGCCCTACGATTACGACAAGCTCGCGCCCTTCTCCACCGCCTACCTGCCCGGCTTTCTGGCAGATCGCTACGACGAAAGTGCCGAGGACTGCGCTCCCAGAATGCAGACCCGGTGCGAAAACGCACTGTCCTCCAAGCTGCGCGACGACGTGAATCACACCACCGTTACCCAGAAAAGCTTTCAGGCCCACATCGACCAGAAGGAGGCCCACTATGCCCTGCTTCCCGTGTGGATGCTGACCACCAAATGGCGGGACAAGAATTATCTTTTCGCCATGAACGGTCAAACCGGAAAAATGGTGGGGGAGCTGCCCACGGATCCCGTCCTTTTCTGCCGGAATGTGGCTCTGCTGACTCTGCTTCTGACCCTTTTCTTCCGGTTCTCCGGCCTTGTGAAGCTGCTGATTCTGTGGATTCGCTATTTGTAAGGGAGGGCGGAATATGAAACGATTTTTCTCTGTTTTCCTGGCGGCTGCGCTGCTGATAGTTCTGGCAGTGCCCGCCTGCGCCGCGGAAAGCTACATCTGGGACGAGGCCGGGCTTCTGACCGAGGAAGGCCGGGCGGAGCTGAACGAAACTGCCCGGGAGATTTCCGAAAGAACCGGCTGCGGAGTCTATTTCCTGAGCATTCCGGACTACACCGTTTACGGCAAAGATACCATCTATGACACCGCCGTGTGGCTTTTCGAGCAGAAGGGTCTGGGCACAGGCGAAAATAAGGACGGAGTGCTGCTGGTGCTGTCCATGGCCGACCGGGACTACAGCCTGATCGCCCACAGCTTCGGCGACACCGCCCTGACCGACTCCGGCAAGGACTACATTACCGAGTACTGCCTGGATGACTTCGGTGAAAACGACTGGTATTACGGCGTTTACGACTACCTGAACGCCACGGATACCCTGCTGACCCGGGCTCGGAACGGGGATATTTACGACCGGGACAAGGTTTCCACCGGAAGCCAGTGGACCTGGAGCCTGATTATCGGCCTGTCCCTGGCTCTGATCGTCTGCATCACCCAGCAGGCCGTCATGAAAAAGAAGGTTCGGGAGCAGACCCAGGCTCTGGGCTACCTGAAAAAGGGCAGCGTCAACATCACCCGCCGCTCCGATCGCTACACCCACACCACGGAGACCCGGGTGAAGATCAACAACGACAAGGACAGTTCCTCCGGCGGCGGCTCCAGCTATTCCCATTCCTCCGGTGGCTACTCCGGCAAGAGCGGAAAGTTCTAAGGTGCTGCCATGAAGCGAAAATGGACGCCGGAAGAGGTTCGGCAGTGGTATGACCGGCACGGTCTGTATGTTTACTGCAACCCGGAGGACGGAAACTGGATGGTCCGGAAAGCCTGGGGTTTCGGATGGACCATGAATCTGGCAAACCCCAGAACCTGGCTGTTTCTGGCCGGGGTGCTGGCGGTGCTGCTGGCGACCTTCTATTGGAGCCAGCCCAGTCACTCGGCAGGCGTCATCGGCGGCGCCGACGGGCCAACGGCGATTTTTATTACAGGGAAGCCATAATACAAAAGAATGGCCTGCCGTCTGGCAGGCCATTGACAAAACACAAAAATTGGGCTATAGTAAAGGTACGAAGGGTGCTGCCGATAGACGGTTAGCCCCTAGAGTTTAACGATGTGATCGCCGTACTTTCCTAGGGTGCCGGCGATCACTTCTTTTTTATCTGGACAAACAGGCCGATAATGCCAACAATCAGTATTCCAAGCTGAATCAGATCAGAATAAGTAACCATTGGGCACATAAATTAAGGAGCGATTGCCACTGGCAATCGTTTTATTTAATTCGCTGCGCGACGCACCGCCCCCTTTCGTAAAACAAGGGGCAAAAGAAGCTGCCCCCGTGAAGGGGGGCCAACCGCCTACCGTTATTGGCAGCACCAAGGATAAAATAACCTATCTTCCAACAAAAGTCAACAAAAAATCCCTGGGTGTGCAATGCAATGCCCAGGGATTTTTGTTAGGATTCCTTCTTTTCCGCGTTCAGCGCGTCCACCACGATGTCCGGGTAGGGGTTGGCGATGACGGTTTTGTAGGTGTGGTAAATGACCATGCCGGGCTTGCCTCCGGGGATTTTCTTCACCTGCCGCACCTGGGTCATGTCCACGGGGATGTTCTGACCATCGCCGGTTTCGGAATAGTAGGCGGCCAGCTGGGCGGCCTGGGTCAGGGTGTCGTCCGGCGGGGTAGTGCCGCCGCAGGAAATGATCACATGGGAGCCGTGAACCTTGCTGGCGTGGCACCAGATGTCGTCCTTTCGGGCCAGCCGGAAGGTCAGCTCCTCGTTCTGCCGGTTATTCCGGCCTACATAAATGGGGTAGCCGTCTGTGGACTGGAAGCGCATGGGGGAGAGCCTGCTCTGCTTGGGACGCTTGCGCCCCGGCTCCTGACGCAGATAGCCCTGCTCCTGCAATTCCTGCCGGATTTCCTCCAGCTCGGCATCGGTCTGAGCCCGGTTCAGCTCCTCCAGCACGCTTTGCAGATAGCTCAGCTCCCCTTCGCCCAGGGTCAGCTGGTGGGTCAGTTCCTTCTCGGCGTTCTTCATCCGGGTGTAATCCTTGTAGAATTTCGCCGCGTTCTGCTGGGGAGAGAGCAGGGGACTCAGGGGGATTTCCACTGGGGCCATGTTCTCATCGTAAAAGTCCTCGCAGACGACCTTGGTCTGCCCCTTGGTAATCCGATGAATGTTGGCGGTCAGAATGTCTCCCAGCTGGCGCAGACGCTCCCGGTCATAGGTAGCCGCCAGCTCCTTTTCCTGCAATGCCATCTTCCGGGTAAGCCGGGTGCACAGATTCTGCACCGTTTTGCGCACGGCCTGGCTCTTCTGACGCATGGCGTCCTTCCGATCCCGGAGGGTGTAAAAGCCGTCCAGCAATGCGGCAAAGGATTCCTTTTCCTCGCAGCTTCCGTACTGGCGCAGGGGGCAGAAGGCGTACTGCTTGGGTGTGCCGTCCGGCTGGATGTACACATAGGGCTTAGGATGATTCAGATGCTCCCGGAAGAAAAGCAGCAGCTTTTCCGCCGTGTCGTCCGTGTCCAGAGAACTGACCCGGGCATCCGTGCTTCCGGCGGCGAACAGTGCCGCCTCCCGGCAGACCAGGGGTGACAGCCCCCCAAGGGTATCCATGAGCCGGTCAGAGAGCAAATCCGCCCCGGGTGCGGTCAATAGGTTGACATAATTTTCCAGCGTCAGGGGATTTTCTTTGGCAACCGGCTCCGGCTGCTGGTAATGAAGCCCGGGCAGGGCAGGTCGGCGGCTGGTTTCGTCCAGGCCGATGCGCCGGAGGCAGTCCAGGATCCGACCGTCGGGCCCCAGAAGATACAGGTTGCAAGTCCTGCCCATGAGCTCCGCGGCCAGGGTCTTCCGGACGGGAAAGCCCATTTCATCGGTGCACTCAAAGGCAAAATAGGCCGCTCGCTCCATGGGCAGCTGGGTAATTTCCGCCAATCTGGCTCCCAGAAGATGCTTTCGCAGGAGCATACAGAACATGGGCGGCTCCGGGGGATTTTCCGGGCTTGCGGCGGTCAGATGGAGCCGGGGCGCGGTGGGATTGGCGGCAAACAGCAGCTTTTCCCGGCTGTCCCGGCCCCGGAGGTGAAAAATCACCGTATCCCGGCTGGGCTGGTGGATTTTGTCCACCCGTGCCCCCAGGCATTTCCCCCGCACCTCCTCCAGCACGGCGGAAAGAAAAAATGCGTCAAAAGCCATTTACGCGTCCTCCATGACCCGGTGGAACAGCTCGTTCAGCCGGTCGGTCTGTCCCGCCAGATACAACGCCCCGAACAGCGCCTCCAGCCCTGTGGCCTTGGCGTACTGCGCCGGGGTTGCCGACTTGGGCACCGCGTGAACGTGGGCGTTTTTCCCCCGGCGGTAGTAGGCGGTCTCCTCCTCGGTCAGCAGCGGCAGGAGCTTATCCACAAACTTTGCCTGGGAGGTGGCCTTCACCAGGGAGATGGTATCCCGGTGGAGCCGGTCAACGGTGGTCTCCCCCTTGGCACACAGGTAGCCCCGGCAGAGAATTTCAAAGACGCAGTCTCCCATGTGGGCAAGACCCAGATTGGAAATGGCGTCGATTTCCTGTTTTGTCAGATTCATTCGGAAATAGTTTTCCATAGTTTCCCTCGATTTACCAGAAATTGGGCGCAAAGCCCGGTAAAGCAGCCGGCGAGAATGCTCACGCCGATCATCACCGGCAGATACAGCAGAAGTCCCGGAGTGCCCGTCACCAGCACCGCCATGGCCATCTGGCCGATGCTGTGGGCCACGGCTCCCAGGGCGCCGGCCACCCAGAGCTGATGTTTTGTCAGAATTTTCCGCAGGCCGATGGTGACCAGAATGGCCAGGGCTCCCCCGGCGGCGGAATAGAGGATGGTGCTGAAATTTCCGGCGAACACCGCCCCCAGGAAAATCCGGGCGGCCAGCACCAGGCAGCCGTCCTTTGACCCCAGGGCGTAGACCGTGAACACCGTGACGATGTTGGCAAGCCCCAGCTTGATGCCGGGAATGGGCACCAGCGCCGGGATCTGGGCCTCCACCAGGAAAATGGTCAGGGCGATGGCCGTCAGCAGAGCCAGCCGGGTGATTTTCTTTGTTCCCACAGTGTCACCGCCTTTCTTTTCCAGGGAAGCTCTGACGAAATCCATGAGAGCTGACAGCGAGAGATTTTTCTCTAGCCGAAGGTTCCGGAAGCGGAGGAATACTTTGTGTACCCGCAAGGGGCATGCCGCATCCGTAAGCCAGCTTACGCTGGCAACGGCTGCGCAATATTTCCCGCTTTCGGAACTGCACGGATAGAGGAAAAGATCCGCTGCTCAGCCGAAACGGATTCCGTCAGAGTTTCCCTCATATAAAAATAACAGATTTCGAAGGAAAAGTAAAGGGAAAAGCTTGCATTGCCCGGGGCAAACTGGTATACTAACAAGAAATACCCAGAAAGGCGCAACAATTTGTGAGCAAAAAATGGATTCTATCCGCGGCGCTGCTGTGCCTGCTTTCCGCCCTGACGGGCTTCAGCCTGGGCTTCCGCTCCGTCCCCCTGGAAGCGGCGGCGGAAACCGTGCCGGAAACCCTGGTCACGGAGCCGGAAACCGTCCCGGAGACCACCGTGGCAGAGACGGAGCCCCTCCGGCAGGCCATCGACACCGTGCCCCAATACTATCAGACGGACTACCCCTACCTGAAATTCGGAAGCTCAGGCGGCACCATCGCCACCTCCGGATGCAGCCTGACAAGCCTTGCCATGGTGGCGACCTACATGACCGACCGGGTCTACACCCCCGATCAGCTGGTGTACCACTTTGACAAAGAGGGACTGAACAATGTGGAGAAGCTGGAGCTGGCGGCGGAAGCCCTTCACCTGCCCTACGAGAAGAACTTCGACTTTTCTCTCACCCGGAAGGCATTGGAGGAGGGGAAGGTGGTCATTGTGCTGGAAAACGAAAAGTCGGACTTCACCACCGGCCAGCACTTCATCGTCCTGACGGGGCTGAACGAGAAGGGAAAAATCCTCATCAACGACCCCTTCCGACCCAACTATTACAAGGAGGAATTGCAGCCCGGCTGGGAGAATGGCTTTACGGACTTTGCCGTCACCAAAGGCTACGCCGGAGCCTGGGTCTTTGACAAATCCGCCATGCCACAGGACATGGCGCTGTACGATGCCTCCAAGCCGGAAACCCCGGAAACCCGGTACGAGGGCTACGAGCTGGACGAAGAGGACATCCGCCTTCTGGCTGCCTACGTCTGGGCTCAGGCGCGCAACAAGTCGGAAAAGGTGCAGCAGGCAGTGGCAGAGGTGGCTCTGAACCGGCTGACCAGCCCCTACTTCAGCAACACCGTCCGGGATATCGTCTACGGCATGAAGGGCATCAACCGGAATTATTCCGCCGCCCAGCCTACCATGACCCAGTACCGAGCCATCCACGCCGCCATGTATGGCCCTTACATTCTGCCCCAGGAGGTCTACTACTTCCGTCCCTGGGAGTACGACGGGGACGACATGTGGGGTTCCATCGCCGGGTTCTACTTCTCCTATTGGTTCCCGGTGGAAGAATAAAGCGGAGGCGGCCGTCTCATTTCAGGCTATCGGAAAACCATGTCTTTGCGAACCAGTGGTGCTCCGCGCAGCGAATTAAAATTTTAATGACTGCCAGTGGCAGTCATACCTTAATGTAGCGCACACTGGTGTGGCCCCTTCCAGGGATTCCCTCCGGTCACAATCCCCCGGTCGTTCCGAGAACCATAATAGAATGCGTAGACCGATGCCCTCATCGTCCCGGAGAAAAAATTGTGCGTATGATCGTTCTCTTCATAAATATTTCGGTTCTGGTCCCTCCGGGGGAAATGTTCTTGTCCCGGCAAGAACATTGATAAGAAGCCGGCTCAAGGGGCGCTGCCGAAAAGCCGCCCCCTTGAGAATCCCCCGGCCGCATCGCCGGAAGTGCGAAAAAATGCTTCAGGTTGCTATGTGTGTTTTTGCCGGAAGTTCCCAGGTAGGAAGGGCACGCTTCGACGGTCAGAAAAACCAGGCTTTTCTTCTTTGTTTTTTCTTGCATTTTTTCCGGAATATGGTATACTGTTTCCAACTTTTTTGTTGAGAGGGTTCCCATGGAAGAAATTACACTGATTGATCTTGCCTGTGATCTGGGCTATGAGCTGTCCATGAGCGGAGCGGAAACCTTCCGAGTGGAGGAAAGCATCAGCCGGATTCTGGCGGCCTACGGCCTCAACACCGAGGTTTTTGCCATCCCCAATTATCTGGCCGTCACCGTGCTTCTGGCCGACGGCACGCCTATCACCCGGATGCGCCGCATCGGCAACCACGGAAATGACCTGGACAGACTGGAACGGCTCAGTGCCCTCAGCCGCCGCATCTGTGAAACCCGCCCCGACCCCGGGACGGCTCAGCGGCAGCTGGCAGACACCCTGGCTTCTATGAAAGTCTATTCTCCCCTGATCCGGGGACTGGGAGATTTTCTGGGCGGCGGAGGCTTTGCCCTGTTCTTCGGCGGCAGCTTTGTGGATGCGCTGTGCGGCGGCGTCTGCGGACTGCTGGTAGGGCTTGTCATGGCCATTCTCGGTACCCGCCGGACGGCTCCTTTCTTCAATACCCTGGCCGCGTCCTTTTTTATGTCCCTGCTGGCCTACGGTCTGAACGCCGCCGGGCTCTGCCCCAATCCCAATGCCGCCAACATCGGCGCCCTGATGATTCTGGTGCCGGGACTGACCTTCACCAACGCCATGCGGGACATTCTCTACGGCGACACCAATTCCGGTGTGAACCGCATTGTCCAGGTGCTTCTGCTGGCTGCCGCCATTGCTTTGGGCACCGCCGGTGCCTGGAATGTGGCAAGCGTTTTGTGGGGGATGCCCGTATCCGCTCCCAGCATCTCCTATCCCGTGGGGCTCCAGTGCCTGTTCTCCCTCATCGGCTGCATTGGTTTTTCCATTCTCTTCAACATCCACGGCCCGGGCACGGCCATCAGCACCCTGGGAGGTGTGCTGTCCTGGTTCCTTTACTGCATGGTCGCCCGCCTGGGCTGCGGGGATATCACCTGTTACTTCTGGTCTGCTCTGTTTTCCTCGGTCTATTCGGAAACCATGGCCAGAATCCGGAAGTACCCGGCCATTTCCTATCTGGTCGTGGCAATTTTCCCCTTGCTTCCCGGTGCGGGCGTATACTACACCATGAACTACGCCGTGCTGGGGCAGATGGACGAATTCGCCCGGGAGGGAATGCACACCGCCGCCATTGCCGGAATCATGGCCGTGGGCATTCTGCTGGGCTCCACCCTCTTCCGGCTCCATTCCGACTGGAAGCAGCGGCACCATATCGTGTAAAAAGCTGCCATACTAAGTCCGTCTCTTTCGGCATTCCCCCCCGTGTAACAAATTTGCTGTCATTGCAAGCCGGTCTGCGCACCGGTTCTCAATGACAGCATTTTTTCAAAACCGCTATTTAGCCTTTCCTTACAACTGCGAGAACACCTCGCCCAAACTCCGGTGAAGCACCAGGTCGGCATATTCGTCATAAGGGGTCACGTCCCGGTTGATGAGCACCAGGCGGTCACCCCGGTAGTCGTTGATGAGCCCGGCGGCGGGGTACACCGTCAGGCTGGTGCCCGCCACAATGAGCATATCCGCCTCCCGGATGGCCTTGAGGCTTCCCTCGATGGTGGTCGGATCCAGACTTTCCTCATAGAGCACCACGTCGGGCTTCACAATGCCGCCGCAGGTGCACCGGGGGATTCCCACGGCATTTTTTACAAATTCCGCGCTGTAGAATTTTCCGCAGTTCATGCAGTAGTTACGTAAAACGCTGCCGTGCAGCTCGAACACCTTTTTGCTCCCCGCCTTCTGGTGCAGGCCGTCGATGTTCTGGGTCACTACCGCGGAAAGCCGACCCTCCTGCTCCCACCGGGCAAGCACTTTATGGGTCACGTTGGGGGAAAAGCCCAGAGGCAGCATTTTTCCCTTGTAGAACCGGAAAAAATATTCCGGTTTTTTCAGAAAAAAGCTGTGGCTGATAATGGTTTCCGGCGGATAATCGAACTTCTGGCTGTACAGGCCGTCCACGCTGCGAAAGTCCGGAATCCCGGACTCGGTGCTGACCCCCGCGCCGCCGAAAAAGACGATATTCCGGCAGCTTTCCACCCACTGCTTCAGCGTTTCTATTTCATCCATAGGGGCATCCCCTCCTTTTTCTATAAGATACACCCGATTTCTTCCTCCGTCAACGGGGAAAGCCTTGACAGAAGCCTGAATTTCTCCTAAAATAGACGTGTACGAAGTCCCCATTACAATTGGAAAGGTGACATAACATGTATCGCTTATTGGAACTCAATCCTCAGCTCCAGCCCTTCGCCGGCGACATCGATCTGAGAATGGAACTATATCGCTCCGCCAAAGGGCGGATTCTGGGAAAAGACCAGACCCTGAACGACTTTGCCAACGCCTACAATTACTATGGTTTCCATCACGCCGATGGGGGCTGGTACTATCGGGAGTGGGCTCCCGCTGCCTATCAGCTCTATCTGGAAGGCGAATTCAACGGCTGGAACAAAACCTCCCATCCTCTGAAAAAGCTGGATAACGGAAACTGGGAGCTGTTTCTCCCCGGTGACGATGCCCTGTGGGAGGGCTGCCGGGTAAAAACCGTGGTAGAGGCCAACATGTGCCTCACCGAGCACATCCCCCTGTACGCCCGCCGGGTGGTGCAGAACAAGGAAACCATCACCTTCGAGTGTGAGGTCACCGACGACCGGAAAACCTTCCCCTGGACGGATAAGGATTTTGTCGGTGACGATCAGCTGTACATCTACGAAGCCCATGTGGGCATGGCTCAGGAGGAAGGGCGAGTCGGCACCTATCGGGAATTTGCCGACCTGACCCTGCCCCGGATTCAGAAGGCGGGCTACAACACGGTGCAGCTCATGGCCATCATGGAGCACCCCTACTACGGCTCCTTCGGCTACCAGGTGTCCAGCTTCTACGCCGCCTCCTCCTGGTTCGGCAAGCCTGAGGATCTGAAATACCTGGTGAACAAGGCTCACGCCATGGGCATCCGGGTGCTGCTGGACGTGGTGCACTCCCACGCGGTGAAGAACACCGCCGAGGGCATCAATATGTTCGACGGCACCACCTGGCAGTTCTTCCACGACGGCCCCAAGGGCGACCATCCCGCCTGGGGCACCAAATGCTTCGACTACGGCAAGACCGGCGTGCTTCATTTCCTGCTGAGCAACCTGAAATTCTGGATGACCGAGTACCATTTCGACGGCTTCCGGTTTGACGGCGTCACCTCCATGCTCTACCACGACCACGGTCTGGGCACGGATTTCAATGAAAACTCCCGGTACTTCTCCTACAATACCCACACCGAGGCCATTACCTACTTGCAGCTGGCCAACGAGCTCATCCGCCAGGTGAACCCCAAGGCCATCACCATCGCCGAGGATATGTCCGGTATGCCCGGCATGTGTCTGCCCATTGCCGACGGCGGCATCGGCTTTGACTACCGGCTGGGCATGGGTCTGCCGGATATGTGGATCAAAACCGTGAAGGAAAAGTCCGACGAGCAGTGGAACATTTTCCAAATGTGGTGCAGCATGTGTCTGCGCCGTCCGGGAGAGAACACCATCGCCTATGTGGAGTCCCACGACCAGGCGTTGGTAGGCGATCAGACGCTGATCTTCCGGCTGGCGGGAGCCAACATGTACACCGACATGAACAAGGACTGCCACAATCCCAGAATCGACCGGGCCATCGCCCTGCATAAGATGATCCGCCTGTTCACTCTGGGCGGCGGCGGAGAAGGCTACCTGAACTTCATGGGCAACGAATTCGGCCATCCGGAGTGGATCGACTTTCCCAGAGAGGGCAACGGCTGGAGCTTCCACTACTGCCGCCGGCAGTGGAGTCTGCTGGACAACGGAATGCTCAAGTATCAGTGGCTGGGAGACTTTGACCGGGATATGCTGAAGGTAACTCAGGAAAACCGGATTTTCGATCAGAAAATGGGGGATTTGCTTCTGAACAAGGAGCCGGAGAAAACCCTGGTCTTCTACCGGAAAGGGCTGCTCTTCGCCTTCAACTTCCACCCCAGCCTGAGCCTGACGAATGTGCTGGTGCCCGTACCTCAGCCCGGCGAGTACACCGTGGAGCTGTGCACCGATGACGACAAGTACGGCGGCTTCCATCAGGTGGCGCACATCCCCTACCCCACCAAGCGGTTCGACGGCAAGGACTATGTGGAGCTGTACCTGCCCGCCCGCACCGCCGTGGTGCTCAAGGAGCATGTGGTGCTTCCGAAGGAAGAAGAGAAATAACGAATACCGGCGCGGTTCCAGGAATGGAACCGCGCCGGTTGGCGTTTGATTAGTAGAAAAGCAAATCGGAATAAGTCGGGAAAGGCCAATGGCGCTTGTCCGTCAGGGTCTCCAGGTGATCTGCCTGGGTACGGACGGCCTCCATCCGGGGCTGAACCACCCGGCGGTAATGCAGAGCCGCTTCCTCCGCCGCCTCGGGCACCTGGGAAAGGGACTGCTTCAGTGCCTCCACCGCTTCATACAGGCCGTCGCAGCCTGTGCTGAGGGAATCCGCCAGGCTCGTCTCCGCCTTGCAGGGAAGACCCAGCGGCTTCTTAACGGCAATGCCGTCGCACAGCTCCTTGGTATAGCCCAGAGCCGCGGGCAGAATCTGATGCAGAGACATGTCGATCATGGTCTTGGCCTCAATGGCCACCACCTTGTTATAGGCATCCAGATGAATCCGGTATCTTGCCCGGAACTCGCTTTCGGTGAAGACACCGTGCCGAGTGACCAGATCCACGTTCTTATCGCTGACATAGGTGGGCATGGCCTCCGCCGTGGAGGGCAGATTGCTCAGGCCTCGCTGTGCCGCCTCCCGCTTCCATTCCTCGCTGTAGCCGTTGCCGCTGAAGATAATCCGGCTGTGCTCGGTCAGCGCCTTGCAGACCAGGGTCTGGAGGGCAACATCGAAGTTATCCGCCTTTTCCAGCACGTCCGCAAACCGACCCAGTTCCTCAGCCATAATGGTGTTCAGGGCGATATTGGGGCCGGACACGGACTGGGAGGAACCCAGCATCCGGAACTCAAACTTGTTGCCGGTAAAGGCCAGAGGGCTGGTGCGGTTCCGGTCGGTGGTGTCCTTGGGAATCATGGGCAGCACGTCCACGCCGATACGCAGGACGCTCTTTTCCGGGTCGGTATAGTTGGTGCCGTCGATGATGGACTGCACCACCGCGTTCAGCTCATCTCCCAGATAAATGGAAACGATGGCGGGAGGGGCCTCGCTGGCGCCCAGCCGGTGGTCGTTGCCGGCGGTGGCCACGGTGCAGCGGAGAAAATCCTGATATTCGTCCACGCCGGCGATGAAGGCCGCCAGGAACACCAGGAACCGGGCGTTCTGCCGGGGGGTCTTGCCGGGGCTGAACAGGTTGCTGCCCGTATCCGTAGACAGGGACCAGTTGTCGTGCTTGCCGGAGCCGTTCACCCCGGCGAAGGGCTTTTCGTGAAGCAGACACACCAGATTGTGCTTTGCCGCGCACTTTTTCATAATGGCCATCATTTTCTGGTTGTCGTCACAGGCGGTGTTAGCATCGGCATAGACGGGAGCCAGCTCATGCTGGCAGGGAGCGGCCTCGTTGTGTTTGGTTTTGCTTAAAATTCCCAGCCGCCAGAGCTGGTGATCCAGATCCTGCATGAAGGAAGACACCCGGGTGCGGATGGTGCCGAAATAGTGGTCGTCCAACTCCTGACCCTTGGGGGGCTGAGCGCCGAAGAGAGTTCGTCCCGTCAGCCGCAGATCCTCCCGCTGGGCGTACAAATCCTTGGGCAGTAGAAAATACTCCTGCTCGGCACCGACACAGGGAATGACTCGCTGGGTCTGGGTGTCGCCGAAGAGCCGCAGAATCCGCAGAGCCTCCCGGGATACCTCATCCATGGAGCGCAGCAGCGGGGTCTTCTTGTCCAGGGACTCGCCGGTGTAGGAGAAGAAGCAGGTGGGAATATACAGGCTTCCGTCCCGGACGAAGGCAAAGGAGGTGGGATCCCAGGCGGTATAGCCCCGGGCCTCAAAGGTGGCACGCAGCCCGCCGGAGGGGAAGCTGGAGGCATCCGGCTCGCCCCGAACCAGCTCCTTGCCGGAAAATTCCATAATCACCCGACCGTCTCCCGTGGGAGAAATGAAGGAATCATGCTTCTCCGCGGTGATGCCCGTCATAGGCTGGAACCAGTGGGTGTAGTGAGTGGCTCCCTTCTCCAGCGCCCACTGCTTCATGGCCTCGGCAATTTCATTGGCTACGTCCAGGGGCAGCCGCTCTCCCTGGGCCACGCAGTGCTTCCAGGCCTGATAGGTCTGCTGGGGCAGCCGCTGCTTCATGGTTGCCTCGTTAAAAACATCCTCGCCGAACTGCTCCGGCAGATTGAAAATCTCTTCCATAGGTGCACGTCCTTTCCGGCAGATCGCATAGCAATCCATCTTATGATTCGATTCTATCCCGGAATTGTAAAAAAAGCAAGGCGTGATTGTGCAGTAAAAACAATTCCTATTTTTCCGGGGGTTTGTGCATTCCACCTAATTGTCCCATATCCGTGTCCGAAAATGAATTTTTAAGGAAATTCATCTTGCATTTTTTCAAAAAATCGCATATAATATACACTGCAATTACGGATTTTAACAGAAAGGATGATTGTTGTGACCCCTTATTCTTGCATGAGCACATCCGATTTGGCTCGGGAATACGCCACCGTTCTGGACGATTACGACCAGCTCAAGGCTCAGGGTCTGAAGCTGAATATGGCTCGGGGCAAGCCCTCCCGGCAGCAGCTGGATTTGGTTTCCGACCTGCTCACTGCGTTAACCGATCCTGCCCAGTGCATCACCGACGGCGTGGACGCCCGGAATTACGGTGAACTGACCGGTCTGCCCTGCGCCCGGCGGTACTGGGCGGAGATTTTGGACTGCAAGCCTGAAAATATCTTTGTCGGCGGCGTGGCCAGCCTGAATCTGATGTTTGATATTGTCTCCCGGGCGTATACCCACGGCCTGAAGGACAGCCCCCGTCCCTGGTGCCGGGAGGAAAAAGTGAAGGTTCTCTGCCCTGCCCCGGGCTATGACCGGCATTTCGCCATCACCCAGGACTTCGGTGCCGAGCTGATTCCCGTGCCCATGACCCCGGAGGGGCCGGATATGGACGTGGTGGAAACGCTTGTCCAGGATCCTCAGGTAAAGCTCATCTGGACGGTGCCCAAATATTCCAATCCCGACGGCATTATCTACAGTGAGGAAACCATCCGGCGGTTTGCCAATCTGAAGCCTGCCGCTCCGGATTTCACCATCATGTGGGACAATGCCTACGGTGTCCACCAGTTCCGGGGGGAATATGTCCCCTTCCCGGATATTCTGTCCCTGTGCGAGAAGGCTGGAAGACCCGACATGGTTTTTGAGTTTGCCTCCACCTCCAAGATCACCTTCGCCGGCGGCGGCATCTCCTGCGTCGCGGCAAGCCAGGCGAATATTGCCTATCTCAGCAAGCTCTTCGGCATTCAGATGATTTCCCAGGATAAAATCAACCAGCTGCGCCATGTGCGTTTCCTGCGCGACAAGGCCCACACCCTGGAGATTATGAAGCTTCACGCCGGGGTTTTGGCTCCCAAGTTTGACGTGGTGTCCCAATGGCTGAACCGGGAGCTGAAGCCTCTTGGTATCGCCCACTGGAACGACCCCAGCGGCGGCTATTTCGTCAGTCTCTTTGTTCTGCCCGGCACCGCCAAGCGGGTATGGCAGCTGTGCAAGGAGGCAGGCGTGGTGCTCACCGGTGCCGGCGCCACCTATCCCTATCAGAATGACCCCACGGATTCCAACCTGCGCATTGCCCCCAGCCTGCCTCCTGTGGAGGAGCTGGAAAAGGCCATGGAGGTGCTGACCACCAGCGTCAAGCTGGCGGCTCTGGAAAAGCTGATGAAGGAATAAAGATACAGTGCCGAATCCAGCCGGATTCGGCACTGTTGCTTCTTATACTATTTCTCCTTCCCGGCGGGAAGGGACTTGGAGGACATCGTTGTATAGGCTTTCCGGGCGGCGGTAATAAGCCCCTGGAATTCCTCGGACAGCAGATGCCGCATGTCCGCGTCGCCGGACAGGGTCTTTGCGTAGGTCAGGATATTCTTCGGCTGGAACACATCCGAGGCGTGCTCGGCCGTGCCGGTGGAGAGCAGGGCGTACATTTCCTCCACCAGCTGATTCCGCTCCTGATTGGTCATGCTGGCAAACCAGTTCTTAATGGTGGCGTCCATAAACTGAGAGGAGCCTGTAATTCCCTCCACATGCACAAAGTCCGGCCCCACCACCTCCCAGGAATAGGGGTCATGCTGCATAATCCCCACGCTGGAGCTGCGCAGAACCTGGTAGGGCTCCTCATGCTCCAGCAGCATTCCGATCACCGAGGACTGGGGCACAAAGGTGTGGATTCTGGGCACCACCTCCAGATAGCCGGGATCGCCCATCATGTACTTGGTAAAGCCCGGGCCGTCGTTGTTGTAGACTTCCAGAATCCGGGCACGAACCTGGGGCGAGCACCGGGCGGCGGCAAATACCGCCAGATTTCCCCCCTTGGAATGTCCCGCCACCCGTATGGGTGCCTCGGCACTCTGCGCCGCCCGACGGATGTACTCCTGCGCCAGCCGCTGGGCGGGAATGGACTGCTGGAAGGTCATATTGAAGTCCTCCTTCCAGCCAACCAGGGAATTGTCCGTGCCCCGGTAGACCACAAACATGGTGCCGTCATCCAGCAGGAAGGTCATGGCCGCGAACTGGGTCTCCTGTTCCGGAAGGAACCGGTTTTCGTACATGCAGAGCCGGGTCTGGCCAAAGCGGGTGGTGGCCGCGGCGGCACGAAGCAGGTCCATATCCTTTTTCACCCGCACCCGGCTTTCCAGATTCTCTAACGTAAAGAACTCCGCCGCGCACTCCCCCAGAGTCATCGCCTGGCTCGGTTCCGCCTTCGCCTTGTCCCCATAGAATACATAGGCCAGGGTAGAAAAAATCAGAGCGTCTACCGGATTGGGTCGAACCTGGGAAAAGGTCAGGTCGCCTCGCCAGGTCAGATAGTCAAACATATTCGTCATGGTTCCAACCTCCTTTTTCTTTTATGATAGCAGATAATTGCAAAATTTTCCACCCTATTTTGCCACCGTTGACAAATGGAAATTCCCGGCGTAAAATAGGCATCAGCATACTAAGGAGGTATGATTATGGAACTGACCCGAGAGCAGGCAATGGGTCTGCTGAGAAAGTACAATACAGAACCCTTCCACATTCAGCACGCACTGACGGTGGAGGGTGTCATGCGCTGGTTCGCCCAGGAAAACGGCGAAGACGCCGACTTCTGGGGACTGTGCGGCTTACTCCACGATGTGGACTTTGAGAAGTGGCCGGAGCAGCACTGCCGGAAGGCTCCGGAGCTGCTGGCAGAGGTGAACGCCAGCCCGGAAATGGTGCACGCCATCTGCTCCCACGGCTATGGAATCTGCTGCGACGTAGAACCCACCGCCCAGATGGAGAAGATTCTCTTCGCCGCAGACGAGCTGACAGGCCTCATCGGCGCCGCCGCCCGGATGCGTCCCAGCAAGTCCGTCATGGACATGGAGCTGTCCTCCCTGAAAAAGAAATTCAAGGACAAGAAATTCGCCGCCGGATGCTCCCGGGACGTGATCCGCACCGGGGCTGAGCGTCTTGGTTGGAGCCTGGACGAGCTGATGGAGAAAACCATCCTTGCTATGCGCTCCTGCGAAGCTTCCGTTGCCAAGGAAATGGAAGAAATGGGGATTTCCTGATTCCCTGCCCCATTCAGCGCTTCGCCGGGAGTTCTCGGTAAATCCGGGGGATTGCCACACCAGTGTGCGCACTGGTTCGCAATGACATGGTTCTATTTTGGTACACCCCAGTTCGCAATAATAACCTATCATTCTGGCGCAAAACGCCCCTGAAAGCATTGCTTTCAGGGGCATTTTTATCAAAAAATCTGCTTCAGAGGCTTGATATACTGCTCCCGGCGGCGATCCTTCTCCGCAAGGTAAGCCACATCGTTGCCCGCGTGAATTTCCCGGAGATACTCGTAGTGATTCTGCAAGATCTGCTCGTTGTGCCGAGCCAGCATCATCACGGCGATGGAGGAGCACTGGTCGGAGGCACGCTCAAAGTAGGTCAGCGCCTCCATGAACACCAGGCCGCTGGCAATGGAGCACTGGCCGTTCTTCAGCCGCTTGGTGTGCCGATCCTTCAGCATCATGATCATATCGTCGATGGTCTCTTCCAAGGGTTCGATGGCCTTGGCCGCCTCGTTATCGTCCTTGGAGAAGGCATCGACGGTAATTTCCAGAATCTCGTTGACCGCCTGGGTGATGAGCGCCAGCTCCTTCTTGGCCATGTCGGAGAAAGCGGCGTTCTCGCTTTGCAGACGCTGAGCCAGCTCCACCATGTTGGTGGCGTAGTCGCCGATGCGCTCGAAGTTGGGCACGGTCTGCATCAGCATATCCAGCTGCCGGTCGTCGGCCTCGGTTTCCACCACCTTGGACAGACCGATGAGGAACCGGTCGGAGTTATCCGTAAACTGGTCGATGCAGTCCTCGTCCTTGTCGATTTCCGCCGCCAGCACCGGGTCGTATTTTGCCAGCACCTGGCAGCCACGCTCGAAGTTCAGATGGGCCAGCCGGCCGGCGGCGGCCACCGCCTTCATGGTAACGGACAGAGCCATGGCAGGAGAATTATAGAGCTTTTCATCCAGGGTGTGCAGCTCCGGATGCCGCTCGGCCTCGGGCTTGTCGTCCTTAACCACAACCAGGGACAGCTTCACCAGCCAGTCGGCGAAGGGAATCAGCACCACCGCGGTGGCCAGATTGAATACCGTCTGGAAGTTGGCGATTCCGCCGCTGTCCACGGCACGAACCCAGAAGGCCTCGCCGAATACGGAAAGCCGACGCAGAACGTACATAACGATCAAAAACAGCACCGTGCCGATGGTATTGAAGGCAATGTGCACCACGCCGGTACGCTTGGCATCCTTGGAAGAGCCGATGGAACAGACCATAGCCGTGGTGACGCAGGTGCCCAGGTTAATGCCCATGATGATGGGATAGGCCATGGCAAAGGTAATGCCGGAGCCGGGCACGGAGGCAACGGTCTGGAGCATACCAACCGTTGCCGAGGAGCTCTGGACAATCACCGTCAGCACCAGACCGAAGAGAATGCCGAACAGCGGATTTGCCAGGAAGGAGACAAAGGAGGTAAAGGCCTCCGTTCCAATCAGAGGCTCCACGCCGTCAGTCATCAGCTCCAGACCGATGAACAGCACACCGAAGCCGATGCAGATATCGCCGATGGTCTTGGAGTTCTTGCTTTTGACGAACATGACCAGAACAATGCCCGCGATCAAAGCGATGGGAGCCAGTCTGTCCGTATTGAACAGCCACAGAAACAGGCTGCCGTCGGACTGGATAGAGCCCAGCCGGATGATCTGTGCCGTAACAGTGGTGCCGATGTTCGCGCCCATGACGATGGATACCGCCTGACGCAGATTCAGAACCCCCGCGCCGATCAGAGCGACAGTCAGGACAATCGTAGCCGTGGAACTCTGAATCACCGCAGTGACCATGGCACCGGTGAGAACGCCCATGACCACATTGCCGGTGACCTTTTCCAATATCCGCTTCAAAGCGGCGCCGGAACTGTTTTTCAGACCGTCGCCCATGACCTCAATGCCGTAGAGGAACATGGCCAGACCGCCCAGAAGCTGAATAATGGCGCTTAGAATCTCCATATCATACTCCTAAATCTCTATTTGATTTTGACACGAATATGGGCCCGCTGCCAGGCCCGATACCATTATAAAAAATTTATCCGTAAATGTACAGTGACAATTTTGGACTAATTTTGACAAAATCCTTACGCATATTTTACAAATGCGCCAATTATTTTCCGGTAGAGCCAAACCCGCCGGCGTTTCTGTCCGTGTCCGTCAGATTCTCTGTCCATTCGTAGGCTGGGGTCAGCACAGGAGTAATGAGCATCTGGGCAATCCGCTGACCCGGCTCCACGGTACGGCTTTCCTTGCCGTGGTTGTGCAGGGCCACCACGATCTCCCCCCGGTAATCGCTGTCGATGACCCCCACCTTATTGGCAGGCGCCAGCCCCTGCTTGCAGGCCATGCCGCTGCGGGCGTACACCAGCCCAGCGCAGTGCTCCGGCACCTCCATGGCAATGCCCGTAGGCACAAAGGCCGTCTGTCCGGGTTCGATGACAAGGGGCTTCTCAATGCAGGCTGTGAGATCCGCTCCTGCTGCCCCGGCACTGCCGTAGGCCGGAAGGACAGCTCCCGGACGCAGACGCTTTACATGAATGTTTTCCATCAGATCATTCCCTTTCTGTCCCCCTGCCAGTCTTCCCACAGGACGGTTTTCCCCGCGGCCAGAGATTTGGGCACGTCGATGAGCCGCTGGTTTTCCGAGCCCCGGAACCGGAGGCTGAGATTTTTCTTTTCCTTGATAAAGGGGCCGTCCACCAGCACGTCCAGATAGCTCAGGTATTCCGAGCAGTCCCCCAGCCGTCCGGATAGAATGTCCTTCTCAAAGAGATAGCCCGAAAAGGCCCAGATGTTTTTTTCCGGCAGCTCCTTCTTTACCGCTCGCAGAAGCTCCACCACCGCCCCCTGGTTCTGAGGTTCAAAAGGCTCGCCCCCCAGCAGGGTCAGACCCCGGATGAAGGCAGGTCGGAGCATATCCAGGATGGTTTGGATGGTTTCCTCGGTAAAAGGCTGCCCATAACAAAAATCCCAGGCCACTTCATTGAAGCACTCCGGACAGTGATGGGTGCAGCCGGAAACGAACAGGCTTACCCGCACTCCGGGGCCGTTGGCAATGTCACAGTTTTTAATGGTTGCGTAATACATGTGCGTACTCCCCTTTCGCAGCAAATTCGCAGTTGGGAGTAGTATATCATATTCTTCCCCCTATTTCCACCGGAAATCCAAAAAAGTGCCGCCCAGGCCGGGCGGCACTTTTCGCATTCGGTTACTTGCTTCCTTCCTCCGGATACTCCGCGTGATACTGATCCCAGAGAGCGCCCTGGCCTTTCTTGTTCAGACCCCGACGCACCAGTTTTTTCACAATGTCATAGAGCACCGCGAACATGGGCACGCACACAATCATCCCCGGCACGCCCCACAGGCCGCCGCACAGCACGATGGCAAAGAGCACCCAGAAGCTGGAAAGCCCCGTCCGGTCGCCCAGAATCTTCGGGCCGATCACGTTTCCGTCCAACTGCTGCAACGCCAGCACAAAGACGATAAACCACAAACCCTTCACCGGATTCTCGATCATAATCAGGAAGGTGGAGGGCACCGCGCCGATGATGGGGCCGAAAAAGGGAATCACGTTGGTCACGCCCACAAAGGTAGAAACCAGCAGGGCATTGGGGAATCGGAAAATGCTGCATCCGATATAGCACAGCAGGCCGATGATGGCGGAGTCCAGAATCTTTCCGTCAATAAAGCCGCCGAACATCCGGTCAATGAAGGCAATCTCTCCCAGAAGAATATCCGCCCATCGGGGCTTCAGAAGACTTCTGACCATCAGTACCCCCTGCCGGGCAAACCGCTTCCGGCTGGACAGCAGATAGCAGGCCACAATCAGTCCGATCAGCAGGTTATACAGGAACCGGAAAACCTTCACCAGGCTGTTGCCTACCCCGGTGACCAAATTTCCCAGGCCGCTGATGCCGCCGGTCAGCAGGCTGTTCAGATCCCCCAGGTAGGTGCTGAGCATGTTCTCCCCCCAGGTTTCCAGCTGATTGTACAGGCTCTCGCTGTTGGTATTGAGCAGTTCCAAAATCTGGGTCACATTCTTTTCGTCGCCGAACCGCTCGGTAGCCCACCGGACGAAGGTGTTGATCTTCTCCGGGATGGAGTTCCACAGGGTCATAAAGCTTTCGTACAGCTGGGGAGCCATCATGATAATCAGCATGTACACAATCAGAATGCCCGACAGCAGGCTCAGAGCCACTGACAGAGCCGGAGCCGCCTTTTTGACCTTCTTAGGCAGCGTGGAGGCCAGGGTCTGCTCGTAGAAGTTGCACATGGGCCGCAGCAGATAGGCAATCACACTGCCGTAGACAAAGGGAGCCAGAATGTTCCCCAGCACATGCAGCTGGTCGCCGATGCCTTGGAACCGATACACCACGAAGAACACCACAATGCTGAGGCTGATGGCGCAGAACAGGGACAAGGTCATCATGAGAAACCGTTTTTTCTGGGGATCCTTCACATCCGTTACCTCGCTTTTCCTTTTTGGGGCTATTATATCAGTTCCCCGGAAAGGCGGCGTGAATAAAATGTGAATTTTTCCGGCACCGGCGGATAATCCGAAAAGGCGGCCTGGGGACTGCCGCCGGAAGGGAAAAAGTTTACAATTCCACCGTATTGCCATTTCCGCCCCGGCAGGATATAATAGAGGCAAACATCGAAAGGGAGGTTATTTCATGTATCCCATGTATTACGGCTTCGACTGGACCTATGTGGTTCTGGTGCTGCCCTGCGTGCTGCTGTCCCTGTGGGCCAGCGCCAACGTCAATTCCACCTTCAAAAAATATGCCAAGCAGTATTCCTGCCGGGGGCTCACCGGAGCGGAGGCCGCCCAGCGGGTGCTCTACGCCAACGGCATCCGGGACGTGCAGATCACCCGGATCAGCGGCAATCTGACCGATCACTATGACCCCCGGGACAATGTGATCCGGCTGTCGGACAGCGTTTACGGCAGCACCTCCACCGCCGCCATCGGCGTGGCCTGCCATGAGGCCGGACACGCGGTGCAGTACGCCCAGGATTACGCTCCCATCAAGCTTCGGGCGGCCATCATTCCCGTGACCAACTTCGGCTCTCAGCTGGCTATGCCCCTGATTCTGCTGGGCATTGTGCTGTCCGCCTTCGGCTCCATGTCCGATCTTCTCATCTATCTGGGCATCGGCTGCTTCGGCCTGTCCCTTGTCTTCCAGCTGGTGACTCTGCCGGTGGAGTTCAACGCCAGCCGCCGGGCACTGGTTGCCATTGAGGAAGGAGAACTTCTGACGGACGAGGAACTGATGGGCGCCCGGAAGACCCTCCGGGCAGCGGCACTGACCTATGTGGCCGCCACCGCCGTGGCCCTTGCTCAGCTTCTTCGGCTGCTGGCCATCTTCGGTGGAAGACGCAGACGGGACTGAGTGTCTGCGCCAGAAAATCGGCAGTTTCTGCACTCCGGCTTTCGCCGGAGTGCTTTTTTCACAAATTCTGGATCATTTTTCATGCAAATGGCAGAAACCACTTTCATCGGTTGACAGGAATACTTGTTTCTGCTTTAATGATTATAGAAGAAGCAATTATACGAGTTTTTAATAAAACGCTTAAAAGCGTTTTATTAGGCCGCAGGATTGC
>OIXQ01000163.1_pt1 | contig 34115 bp, 25 predicted proteins | sample 1587791 | NCBI WGS metagenome assembly OIXQ01 (sample SAMN03283273) | human gut metagenome | biome: human-associated habitat; material: feces | host: Homo sapiens | place: Peru | collected 2012
CGTCCAATGTTTTTTCAAAAACGTCCAATGTTTTTTTCAAAACAACGGTATGTTTAAAAGTGCCATCGTCAGCAAGGCACAAATATTTAATAATGAGACTGATAGGTATCCTCTTCAGAAACGGCTAAAGGTCTCATGACATTCTTCTATTGAGCGTTTGTTAAAACACCGGAGAGTCGAAGCATCAAATCAAAATTAGCATCGCGGAAACTATATTCCCAAGGAGTTGTATCAGTTTGCTCCTTACGACTCTTTAGCATATCCTCTGCCTTTTGACGGTCGCCTCGATAAATAGCTTCGCACCATTCTGCAGCCTTATTGCCAGCAAATTGTTTGCTCCAAGATGCAACCCACTCGTCGGTTTTCTTGCCCATTCCCACTTCTTTCATCGCCAAAGCCGACAAAAGATTTGCGGAACTGAAATGTTGTGGATTCATCAACTTGTCAGCCACTTTCTGGTAAAGTTCTTCAGCCTTCGCTTTCTCACCTTTGGCAGCATACGCCTTCGCAGACAAATAGTTCTCCAAACGGTCGTCAACCAATTCGTCATAAGGTTTGCCTACGCCCAAGTTTTCACGCCAATCTTTCGATGCTTCGACAGACTTCAACACATCTGCATACTTCCCTTGCACCAGTTTATCCATTGCCTGATACAAATTGGCAGCACGATAAACAGCACGTCCGGCATAAGCACCTTCGTTTGGCAATACGCGTAACTGCTTCAGTAGGGAGATACAAACATTGTATTGTCCCACTTCACACAATCCTTTAGCATACTTCAAGCCCAAGTAATAATTGGCAGGATACTTTTTATGATACTTTTTACCTACTTCTACGACCTTTTTCCAATCAGAAGCCGCAGTATAATAGTTCAACAAAGCAACTCCCACACGCCAAGAAGTTTCTATCTTCTCGGCTTTCAAGATATCCTGCAATTTAGCATCACCTTCTTTCATTAAAGCACGGGACAAATAGAAAGGTGCAAAACCTTCAGGCTCACAACCCTCCATCAACTCCTTAGCTTTTTCATTCTGTTGGTTTGCCCAATAAATCAAAGCCTGGTAATAACGAGGTTTCCAATCACCTGTTTTCTCTTCTGCCCATTTCAATACGGTCAAATCTTCCGCACGGAAAGGGAATATCATTTCAGGCGAGTGGGAATTGGCAGCTTTCAATGCCATTTCAGTTTCGCTCGCTGCATCCAAACCTGCCGTATGAGCCAACAGATAGGCTGTATGATATAAGCTAATCGGGTAATCTCCTGCGCAATGATATAGAGCTAAAGCCTCAGCCACACAACCAATCGATTCGTACCAGCTGGCAATCTCCATATACACTTCAAACGGAAGTTCATTATGTACCAATGAAACGAATTCATCCAAATCACCTTTCAGCACGCCTTTTTCCAAACAACACTGTTCAAAACGAGCCGGATGGTAAAGAGGCAAATCAGCCAAAACCTTATCAATTTGCTCTTTCGCCTTTGCCGTCTGGTTCATTTTACGAAAGGCCAACATCAAAAGCTGGCGCGCCTTTAAATTCTTATCATTGTACTCTAAGCTCTTCTTAGCATAATGCACAGTCTTTTCCCAATTATTTTCCAAAGCGCACAATTCTCCCAACTGCTCATAAGCTGCTGTTCGAACGCTGGTTGAAAATGAAGCAATGGAAAAAGCTGCTTTTGCTTCGGTCATATCTCCCAAAGCCCTATTTGCCAAACCATAATAATAGTTTGCTTCGCCATCATAAGTATCCAAGCTAATCGCTCTCTTCGTCAATTCCAAAGATTCCGAATAGCGTCCTTCTCGATAATAGAGAGATGACAAAGCCACCAAAGCTTGAGACATGTAAGGTTCCTTTTCCAACGCTGCCTTCAATTTCTCTTCCGCTGCAGCCCAATATTTTTGATTCAGCAATTGTTCTCCCTGGGTATAAAGTCCCAAAGCAGAATTCCAATCAAAGTCGTCCGGGGTTTTCATCGGTCGCTTCAATTCATAATCTGCTTTTGCTTCAGAATAAACCAAATCATCGGAACCAATCACAACCTTCAATTCACCCTCCGGTATGTTTTGATTCGTATCCAAAACAACTGGCTCCAATACTTTCGTATGCAAAGGTAACTTTTGAAGCAATTCACTGCCTTTGTAAACCTTCACTTCTGTATTAAGTGCCTCCAACGGAGAAAATGACAATTTCACCTTTCCTGATTCTCGGCTCACATGTAAAGCTCCGATTTTAGAAGCCTTGGAAACACCTTGGATTCCCTTGACCGGATACCAATATTCCGTCCATTCATCAGTCATTTGCGGTGCGAACTCGAAATGTTTATACGGAGTAAAGGCGCTGGATGATGCCGGTTGGTTAAACATTCTTCCAGACTGAAGCTCGATATATTGACCGTCTGAATCTGTCAACAAATCTTCCCAAATTGCACCCTCACGGGAAAGTCCCCACAAGAATATTTTCATTCCCAACTTCTCGTCGAAGTCCGAATGATGAATGGAACCGAAATCTTCACCATGCCAATATACGCCATAATAATCATTATAATAGCCTAAGACATGATACGACTTAGAGTTGCCAAAGTTGTTGGATTCATACCAACCAATATTATGTCCTTCTTCATCAATTGGGAATTGAGCAACTTCTCCTCCATGACCTATGTAATGGTTTCCTGGATAACAGAACTCTGCATTGTCTCCCACCGGATAACCGGCATTCATCCATTGATAATAAGGTTGGCTGAGAGACGATTGGTTGTACCAAGTCGTACGGGTAGTAAAATAGGCTTTGTCTTTCGGCAAATTCACTTCAACCAACCATACTGAACGAGTCAACCATTCATAAGAAGAAATATAGCAACTCACACTTCCATCTTCTTTCTTCTTTACCCAATAATCTACTGGAGTACTGGAAGATGGAGCGTGACCGATTATACCGAAGTTAAATTCAATACCACCAGACACCCAAGGTCCACGCATGGCAATATCCCTAAACTTCACAACTCCATTTGAATATACAAATGCTTTACCGGTTGTCTTATCAATCGCTCCCCAAACTTTACCACCTATTTCGGGGAAGAGTGTCAACTGGATGTAATCATTCTCCATATTAACACTTTTCCAGCTCTGCTCCTTTCCTTCCGCAGCGAATCCATCGAAACGGAAATAAGGATAATAGAGGTGAGTCGGTTGGGCTACCGGATCAGGATCTGAAAACGGATAAGTTTTCATCACTTTGGGTTGTTCTTTCACAACCGCCTGTTGTGCACGAGCTGGGGAAAAGCCCCATGCTGCACAACAGGAAATAACAGAAACTACTATGATTTTTTTATTCATGGTACAATAACTATTATTGGCTATTAATTATTCTATGACAATCAACCAACCTTTTCCCTTCGGAACAGTTATGGTTTCTCCGACTTTCCAACTCTTTTCAGATTGGAAGTTCTCAATAGCCGGAGCATGAAGTACGGCAGTCTTAGGATCCAATCCCAAAGCAGCCCAGTCTATCTGAAGAGAAACATCCACATCTTGATCTTCCCAAGTAGCCAAAGATATCAATGTTTTCTCACCTTTGTGACGGTAAACCGTTGCCAAGGTCTTCTCCTTTCCAGTTTTAACCGGATTATTAGAAACCCAATAGCCTATCATTTCGCTACCTCTCATTCCAAAATCATCCCAGAAGTGCCACAAAGGACGGTTATCCACGCCATAACCAGGATTACGTCCGGTCATGCCATAAAGCATTCCACGCCATTTGTTTCCACCTTCCCATAACATTTCTCCCATCATGCCATAAGGAATACCGGAAACTTCCACAATCCAAAACTCAGGAGGCATATTGTAATCAAAATACTCTCCAAACCACAAGCGGTCCAAATAAGGGAAGTGTTCCAAGTAAAGGTTCGCACTGTTGGCAAAACCGTCTTTCTCATTAAATTGGTTGGCAGAATGCAAGTCAATCATGGCACCTGGATTCGTGCGGTTCAATATCTTACGGACACGCTTCATAGACATGCGGTCAAAAGCCAAGTCGTCGATATAGAGTCCATCAATACCAATATTCTTAACCAACCAATCCAAACCTTCCATATAATAGTTGTGCCAACGAGACACTCCGCTATTGACAATCGCAGCATCTTTCAACTCAGGAACAAACCAAGCTCCGATATAATTCTGATCCAAATGTTCTTGCAACCAAGAGAATCCTCCACCAGGTCCTTCTGAGAATATTTCATTGCCCAAGCTACGCAAAGCAAACATTTCCACACAGCTATTGGTCAATTCACGAACTGTATTATAAATCTTCACTTTCATTCCCAAAGCATGAGCTCCATCAATATAGGCTTTCATCTCTTGTGTACGCAAGAATGGATAGTTGATGAATGGATTGATGGCATTCGCATGGTGGATATTAACGACTGTCGCACCAAAGTTGTGTGTCTGGTCGATAAATTGGTAGCCGTGATAATAACGGTCTTGCCACTGCTTATCAGTATTGATTGTACGGAACGGAGTAATCAACACATTGAAATAATAATAAAGGCGGTCGCCTTTCTTCACACTGCGTTTTCCCGAATAAGCATTGACCAATGTTCCCTTATTGCCAGAAGACAAACGAATACCACCATTACCTTGGTTACACCAAGAAGTAGGCATTCTCAGAGGCTTTTGATGATAGAAGTTGGTGTTCAAAGGACGTTCATACTGGTCGTCATAGAAACGAAGCTGCAAACCACCATTCACATCCCCCGTCCAGACGGCATCTTGATTCTTTTCAACATTCCATTTCCAATCCAAATCTTTATAATAACCACCACGTTGACCTAAGCCCATCATATAATTTGCCAAACCAGGAACGAGTTCGGTCTGCAAGGAAATATCATCAATGGTGGCATCTTCACGCGCAATGAGGACAACCTTATATTCCATATTACCGTCTGCTTCCAACTGGGCATCCAGATTCATGATGAAACGGCTGTTTTGATTGGTTGAATGCCATCCGATCGTAGCTGGTTTCTGCTTAGTAACAGCAAAATCCAAATTCTCCCAATCGCCACCATCAGCAACCAAGTTCATCGGTTTAGCCAACAATTCACGACCTTGTTCACCTATTTCTGTCACAGTTTCTTTAAAGAAGCTGGTAATATTGGAAGGGAAACCATTTACTCCCAACTCTACTTCACGACCTAACATGGATAGTTTTCTATCCTTTATCGTAAGAGGGACATAAGGTGCAATCACTTCATCGTCAAAGCCCAATTGGGAATTAAGCCAACGCAAACGAGAATGACGCCAAGGTTCATTGTCTCCATGATTGGCGATGACTTGATCTGATACGTTTAATGACAAACGAACGGCTTTCGATTCAACACCTTCTCCAGAAACTGTTACTACACCTTCATATTCACCGGATGCCAATTGTTCAGGAATCATTGTTCCCATCCACAAAGCTTGTACTTTTCCTTTAGGAACAGAGCAATCTTTGGTGAAAACTGTTCCGGTCACATCAATTCCACCTGTATTGAAACAAGTGAATGAAGATGCGGGAATAACATCTCCGGTCTTACTGTTCTTTAATGCAGAGAACTGAACCTGAATATGTTTCACATCTTTATTAGCAGCCCAAACACCTATCTGGAAAGTATAATATTCTCCCTTATCCGCAGAACCTTCAAAAAAATCATGACGATTATCTTCAATCCATTTATATGGAATGTCCGTAGTCATGCGTATCGGGAAACGTCTATCTTCTGTAAAAAGAATATAACTTTCATTAGACTTCGATTTAAGCAACGACTCTTTCTCTTTATTCGTCGCTATCAGTTCCATCGGATAGAAAGAATTGAACTCATTGATTGCTTGGTACTGCACAACCTTTGCAGCTGGCAACTGCGGAGCTTTCTTTCCCGTCAATTTATTTTTCTTCATCCAATCCGAAGAGGCTGTTTCTTCAAAAGCTGGATAAGTAACCGTTGGATAATAACGGCTGCCGCTCATCACGTTCTTCAGATAATAAATGTAGTATTCGCCAGGAACAGTCTTTGGTTGAAAGGCGATTTCACCCTTTTCACGGTCAATCGCAAAGCGACAAACATTTGTAATGCGTTCTCCAGTTTTAGCGTCTACAACAATAATGTTTTTCTTTTCCGGATCAAAGTCACGTCTGCGCCATTCCATCTTGGCCAAAACGGCATCCGTTGGTTGATTTACAGAAACAACGACACGGTGGTTGCCTAAAGAATCAGCATCCCAGTTTCCCGTGCCATACAAAGAAGAGTTTGGCTTTTCCTGCGCATAAGAGAGGCCGAAACACAACAAACATAAAAAAGAAACTACAATTTTCTTCATATAAAAATAACTTAACTAATAAATTCAAATGCAACGTTGGAAAGCCAAGCGCGGCGTTCCATTAGATACATAAATGATTCCACAATAGGTGAAACCGTGTTTTAACAATAAGTGCTGAAGGATTTGATTATCACGGTGAGTATCAACTCGAATATTACGACTACGGGAAGAACACCACTCCAAACAGAAGTCAAAGATTCCAGAACACGTTCCATCAGACGCTAATCTATGAAGGACTGAATAAGGCTTGTCATTCAGCCATTCGCCATCCTCTATGTATTTGTAGTTAGGATCCACTCCATCTATAAAACAAAATGTAGCAACAAGTTTGCCATCTGCATTGACACAGACAAAACAATGACCTTCTGCTATCTCTGATTCCATCAATTCTTTTTGAGGATAGCCAGCAATCCATTGGTTAGGATTGCCGACAGAAGCCATAAAACTACGTGCTCTTTCCATTATCTTCATGATTACAGCCAAATCATCATTCGATGCAGGTCGAACCAGAAGAGAAATATCCTTATTCATCATCACTCAAATCAATAGGTAATTGTCTCTTAAATGCCTCTTTGAAAGAAATAAGAGACTCTGTACGTGCCAAACCCAATGGTTGGAGTTTATTATGGATGATACTCAACAAATGCTGGTTGTTTTTCGCATAAATTTTGATGAACAAATCATACTGTCCAGTCGTATAGTGACACTCCACGACTTCTGGAATCTGCTTCAATGCCTCTGTCACAACAGGGAATTGACCAGGAGAGTTTAAATATAACCCTACATAAGCACAAGTGTCATATCCGACCTTCGTATTATCAACAATAAACTCTGAACCCTTGATAACACCAAGATTTGTCAGTTTCTGGATACGTTGGTGAATTGCAGCACCGGACACATTACACTCTCTTGCGACTTCCAAGAAAGGCATACGAGCGTTGCCAATAATAAGCTTGAGAATTTTCTCATCCAATTCATCTAATTGATAGTGTGCCATATTTTTGTAATATATTGTTTGCGGTTTGAATATTTGATACAAAAATAACGAAAAAAGCTATCTATTACTACTAAATAAGGAATTATTATTGGGTATCGAAAGAAGAAAGAAAAGAATGTGAATATTTTTCGGGTTGAAAATAAAAAAATTGGGAAGTACATCGGGACAAACCCGTGCACTTCCCAATTTAAATTATAGTACAGAAACTACTTAACTCTCTTAGCAGCAGAATAACTGATTTTCAAAGCGTATGCTTCACGAAGAGCCTGTTTGATATCAGAAATCACACCCATCTTTGTATCTTTATCAGCTTTGATAGATACAGTCATGAAAGGCTGATCTTCTTCTTTCATTGATGACTTTTCCTGAGCAATATAGTTCTGAATCTCGTCTGTTTCAGCGAACTGGTCGTTCAACTGAATACGAGTTTCACTACCCATCTTAGCTTGGAATTCCGCCATAGGTTTACCTACATAAATGAAAGTAACCAATGATTTCTTTTCAAGCTTCTGAAGTTCGGTAGCTTGAGGAGCTTTGAACTGAACCTTCAATGTAACTTCACGCATGGTTGTAACCATCATGATGAAGAACAAGAAAGCAAACACCAAGTCAGGTAATGATGATGTATTCAATTCAGGCATCTCGCGACCGCCAGCTTTACTAAATTTTCCCATCGTTACTTTCCTCCGTAGTTTTTAGGTTCAGCTTCAGAAATCTTCTGCGGATAAATTTGCTGAACAGCTTTCTGCTGTTCTTCATCCAAATCCATGAAGGCTTTACCGAATTTCTCTTTTGAAACATCATCACGTAGTTCATTATAAGCTGCAGCCAACTCATTCTGAACGTCAATATAAGCCTGGTATGAAGTACCACGGTCACTCTGCAAAGAGATTACATGGTTCTTTGAAACCATTTTTTTACCGAAATAAGGAACGTCAACTTCAACCTTTTCAGGTTTGTTAGCGTCATTATATGGGTTTTCAACGAATTCCTTTACCTTATCTTTCAATTGCTTGATATCGGTAAGTTCGCCACCGCACATGATTTGGTTACCACTACTAACCAACACCACGAGCAAGTTACGTTTTTTGATATCAACATCCGCATCGTTCTTCTGATCTTTTGGAACAGGAGGTGGCAAACGTCTTGCCAAACCTTGGTCTGTATCCATAGATGTTGTAATAAGGAAGAAGATAAGCAACATGAAAGCAATATCGGCTGAAGAAGAACCATTGATACCCGGTGTCTTTCTTTTTTTACCCATTTTACTTTTCTGTTTTTATTATCTACTCAATATTCTACGAATAGTTCCCCAAACAACTGCCAAAATAATCAATGCAATCAAAGCATAGGTTGAATAAATCCACATATCAGTGATTTTCAACCAGCCAGTAGTATTGTAAGCCTGAGAATCTGCATTCAAACCGGTCAAAGGAGTAGCGTCACCAAGTGTATAAGTGATACCAAGCAATGCTACAAACAAAACCAACACTAACAAAGACATCAATGCAGACTTTGCATCATTTTTCAATGAACCCAAGAACTGCCAAGCAGCTAATACGATTGTACTGGCAATTGTCAAACCGAAAAGAACATAAGTCCAATTCAAGAGAAGACCTGTATAAACAGGCTCCTTCATTTCCGCAGCAGGATCTACTACGCCACCAGTATAAAACATTATCAAAGCTACAACACTGATGATTGAGCTAATCAATAATGTCCAGCTGGATACTTTTCTTATTTTAGTAACAGCCATAGTCTAATTATTTTTTAAATTTCAGGTTATATTTGATAACCAAGTCGATCAATGAGATAGAAGCATCTTCCATCTGGTTCAAGATTGATTCCAATTTACTCAACAAGTAGTTGTAGAAAATCTGAAGAATCAAAGCAACGATCAAACCACCTACAGTAGTAATCAACGCAACTTTCATACCACCTGCTACAACGGTCGGGCTGATATCACCAACTTGTTCGATTTTATCGAACGCCATGATCATACCTACAACTGTTCCCAAGAATCCCAAAGACGGAGCCATTGCGATAAACAATGTAACCCAAGACAAGTTCTTTTCCAAAAGACCACCTTGAACACCACCGTAAGATACGATTGACTTTTCAACGATGTCAACACCCTGGTCGATTCTCATCAAACCTTGGTAAGCGATAGAAGCGATAGGGCCTCTTGTGTCGCGAGCGATAGTTTTAGCTGCTTCTACGTCTCCTCTATCCAAAGCTTCTTCGATACCTTTCAATAATTTTGAAGGATTAGTTTCTGCTAAGTTCAAATAGATGATTCTTTCCAAGCAGAATGCCAAACCGAAAATCAAGGCAATTGCAACTAAGCTCATGAAGTCTGCACCACCTTCGATAAACTTTGTCTTCAAAGCTTGATGCATACCTGATTCAACAGCTGGCTGAGCTGCTTCTGCAGCTTCTTGTGCGAATGCTACAGTAGAAGTTCCAAGGGCACACAAGCCCAAGAATGCTTTAGCGAAATACTTTTTCATTGTGTGTTTAATTTTTAAGATTAATAATTCTCATTTTGTTTATTATTCGCGGAGAGAGCGGGATTCGAACCCGCGATACGCTTTAGGCGTATACACGCTTTCCAGGCGTGCCTCTTCAACCACTCGAGCATCTCTCCAATTCAGCTCTTACTTGTAAAACGGGTGCAAAATACGAAAAATTTTCCTATTGCATACGTTTCAGTGCACAAATCTATACTTTTTGATTGACATATACACAAAATCTCTCAAATAAATTTGCTTGTTAATTGAAAATACACAATTATATATCTTTGTTCACATTTTTAAATACCGAAAGGGCATTTTTTCTTGTTTCATCTACGACCTGTTCCAAAGATATTTGGTAAATTTGTGCTAATTTTTCAGCAGTTTTCCAAATATACAGCGGTTCATTGCGTTTCCCGCGGTAGGGCACAGGCGACAAATAAGGCGCATCTGTTTCCAATACAATTTGCGTCAAATCCGTGTTCTGTAATATTTCCCCCAACTTGGAATTTTTAAATGTGACTACCCCGTTTATTCCTATTTTGAAAGTGGACAGCCTCTTCACCTCTTCCAACTCGTCAGCCGTTCCTGTAAAACTATGGAAAACGCCATACAAGTTATCTGGACCCACCTTATATATTGAGTCAAATACCTCTGGAAATGCGTCACGCGTATGTATCGCTACCGGCAAACCCAAATCAATACTCCAGCGAAGTTGCTCCTCAAACACCTCTTTTTGCTGACGGAGGTAACTCTTATCCCAAAAGAGGTCTATGCCTATCTCTCCTATTCCGCAATAACGGCGCTTGCCCAACCAAGATTCTATGCTTTTCAAACTACCGGCATATTCGGCAGTAACACTGGTCGGATGGAAACCCATCATCGGGAATGCAAAATCAGGATAACAGTCGCACAAGTCGTGCATCCTGTCTACCGTTTCCAAATCGACATTAGGCAGCAACAAGGTGTCAATTCCTGATTCTTGCGCTTCTTTAATCAATCGGTCTTGCTCAGGGTCGAAATCTTCCAGATATATATGATCATGCGTATCTATCAATTTCATATCATTACGACTTTCGATTCATCAACAAATGGCTGATTTCTTTCAATGCCGCCAGTTTTACCGGTTCAACATTCAAAGCATCCAAATGAGACATGGCTTCCGTAAAATAGGCTTCTATCTTTTCTTCGGAAAGCTGCTTCAAGTGCAATTGGTTATAGATGTCCGTAACCGCAGCTATTTTGGCTTGCGGGTCAACGGATGCAGCCCCAATCCAACGTTTCAGCACTTCCTTCTGCTGTTCATTGCTTCTTTTGAACGCATTAATCAACAAAAATGTCTTTTTATCGCATAAGATGTCGCCCCCAATATTCTTCCCGAATGTTTTCGGGTCGCCATAAACATCCAACAAGTCATCTTGCAACTGGAAAGCCAAACCTATTGCAATACCGAAATGGTAAAGATGTTCGGCATCCTCGGCAGGCGCATCCGCCAAGATAGCCCCTATCTTCAAGGCGCAAGCCAACAAGACAGCAGTCTTCAAACGAATCATCTCAATATACTCTTCCTCAGCCACATCATCCCTTTTCTCGAACTCCATATCATATTGTTGGCCTCCGCATATTTCAAGGGCAGTTTGAGTGAACAAATCCAAAGCAGGTTTCAAATGTACCTTGTCCGCTTTTGCCACTAAACGATAAGCTGCAATCAGCATGGCATCGCCCGACAAGATGGCGGTATTTGCATCCCACACTTTATGTACAGTTGGTTGACCACGGCGTATATCTGCCTCATCCATCAAGTCGTCATGAAGCAAGGTGAAGTTATGGAACACCTCCAACCCCATTGCCACATCCAAGGCAGAAGCAACATCTTCTTTATATATATTGTATGCCATCAAAGTCAAAGCCGGTCTGATGCGTTTTCCACCAAGGGAAAGAGTATAAGTGACCGGTTCAAACAAACTTTTAGGAGGGTCATTGAAAACAAGGCCACGAATAGATTGTTCTATCAATCGAAGAATTTCATCAAATGCAACCATAATTATATTGAGTCAATATTTATACAAAATATGTAAGTCACCGGTACATGAACCGAATGGCTTTGGCAAAAGAAGAGGCGGTGTGCCATAATCGCAAACGCACCTGACAATTTGCTAATTACAACCCACCTTAAAGGGGCTGTATCAAAAAATATTTTGATACAGCCCCTTCTTCTCCTATGAATAATACTTATTATTGCAAACGGAACTGAACCGGTAAGATAAATCTTACACGTACAGGTTTACCACGCTGCTCACCTGGTTTCCATTTAGGCATTTCACTAATCACGCGGACAGCTTCTTTATCCAAAGATGCATCAACACCACGCATAACCTGAATGTCCACGATTGAACCGTCTCGGTTTACAACGAAAGAACAAACTACACGACCTTGGATACCGTTTTCCTGTGCGATAACCGGGTATTTGATAGCTTTACTTAAGTATTTGAACAACTCAGCTGTACCACCAGGGTATTCTGGCTGCTTTTCTACTACGGTAAAAATCTGCTGTGCAGATTCTTCTTCTTCTTCTTCCTGGACTACTGGAGCAACGTAAGTCTGAGTCTGTGCTTCAGAAGCATTATCTTCAGATGTTACGATATCCTGCTGTTCCAACTCTACGTCATCATCCACAACGTTCAACATATCGGTAACAACCGGTGCTGCTGGTGGTGGTGGAGGAGGAGGCGTATTTTCCTGTCTCGTAATTTCAATTTCCTCTTCTGCGATGATGTCTTGAACACCTTCGTCTGCCGTAACGACCTTAACATCGGTAGAACCCCATTCGAATCCAACGAATAGGACAGCCAAGCCGACAACGAAACCCATCAAAAGGCTCATCGTTTTACCACGCTCAAGGTCCGCTTTGGGTGATTTCTTAACTTCCATAAATTATTTATTTAGTTTAAAAATGTACTCTATTACAGGGCAAATATACGAAAAATTCAGAATACAAAGAGCTTTTCAAAGAAAAAATCAAAATATTCCTTATTTTTGCCCTTAACATATCATAAAAAGGAGAGTTATGAACAGATGGATGATAGCCTGTATTTGTCTTTTTACCTGCCAAGTATCTTTATATGCAGAGGGAAGGTTGCGTTTTGTCATGGATCAAAAAGGGAAATTATTCGCCATTCCTACAGAACAGAAATATGAGTGGGAGATTCCCAAGGCGACTTATAAAAGTTATATTCCGCTAAGCGAACAAAGCCGATTGCTACAATATAAATATATAGCGTACTACCTGCGTTTCTCCGAAGAGATTTCACAGGATGCCCACTCGGTTGCCCTGCTGAATGTAGCGGAATCGGATCGTCCTGCCAATATGCACTCGCTTTCAAAAGCCTATCAGCCATTTTTCAACCCCTACACGGCAATGTTCAGACGTATGAATCCGATGGCTCTCGATTATGACGAACTATATTTCCATCCCGTTTCCGAGAATACATTATTCATAGCTAACGGAATCCAGGAAACATGGCCGGCATTGGGTGGCATGAACATCCTACAGACTTCCCTATCGCACCAAATCGGGAATGCAACCATTACGGTTGGAGGGTTCGGAGGTAGATATTATACGCCATACACCAGCTCCCCTACCCTTTGGGGCGGCATAAACATTTTGCTCCATTACCAAGTAAATGACTGGATGGCTTTGAAAGCTTGGGGTTCGTATGCCTTCTATGGAGACAATGCGGCAGACCCATTCTTGATGATGAACCCTTTGCTTAACCGGACGAATGTGGGAGGAGCGGTAGAGATTAAAGTTGCCGAGCATTTAAAATTGCAATTTGGGATGAATTACCAATACGACCATTTCAACAAGCGAATGAACCGCCAATTCCTATTCTCCCCGTTCGGGACAAACAGAAGTCGTTTCCACATGGGATTTTAAACAAGGAATATTCAATCACCTAATAGCATCAAATAATAAAAGCATATATGCTTTTCAGAAATAGCATATATGCTTTTTCAAAATAGGTCGCACCCTATTCTATCCTCTCTCAAAACTGCTCGATGTTCAATTCTTCTGCCAACATACTAGGAATAGCATCGGCGAAAGCCTTGAAGTGCTCGGAATTGGCATGCGCATTGAAAGCATCCTCGTCTTTGTACTCTTCATAGAAGATAAACATAGTAGAGTCAAACGGAGACTGGTACAAGTTATAGCTGACATTGCCCGGCTCTTGGCGGGTAGCATTCACCAACTTTTCAGCCACTTCCGTGAATGCAGCCTGTTGTCCGTCCTTTACAACAACACGGCAGACAATTGTCTTCTTCTCTTTCTTAGGAGCCGGAGCCTCTTTAGTTTCAGTTTGCTCAGCAGGTTGAGCATTACCATTGCATGAAGTCATGCAGAATGCGGCTACCAAAATAGCCATTGACGAAATAACAATCTTTTTCATGATTAACCTTACAATTAGAAATCATAAATAATATCTTTGCCGCAAAGATACGATACATATTATAATAGTATATTAAAACAGCATTACTTTTTCGGGTAAATTTTAATACAATGTTACATCTTTTTATAGGAAGTTTCTTAATTAACAGCCAAGTCCAAAGAAATACACACAAGAAAGAGCGAATTATCTCGCTGTGTTGATAAAGCATACTAAATGTGCAAAGCTATCCAAATGCTATATTTATTGAGACAAACAATCATCAAGCCCATAGTTGGAAAAATGCCACTAAAAGATGTATGTTTATCGAATTAAATTTGTATTTTTGCTCTGCTTGTTGAGAATTTATTTATTTAATGTTTGTAACATTAAGATAAGAGAGTTCTTTTACATGGCAAAAATCAAAGCAACTTTTATGATGCTCAAAACATTATAAAACATTTAATATTCAGTATTAGTTCTTTTGTAGGTTTATGGCCTATGGAGATAACAGAAGCACATATCTTAACAGAAATCGCAGCCGGAAATATTCAAGCATTCGAGCAGTTATTCTTTCGATATCAGCCGAAAATAGTTTGTTTCTTGACGAGCTTAACGCATGATCCGGAATTAAGCCGGGACATGACGCAAGATATGTTCTTTTCTATTTGGAAAGACCGCGAGAAATTAGTACGAATAAAATCAGTTTCCGCCTATCTCTATCAAATGGCTCGCAACAAAGCCTATGATTACTTTGATCATCTGACTGTGACAGAAAAGTACGCCCGTGAATATTTAGAAAATGCTTCGGACGCAGAATCCGAAGAAGAACGATTATTTGCCCATGAACTTCAAAAAATGATTCAAGCAGCTGTTCAGCAAATGCCTCCACAACGTCAACTGGTTTATCGGATGAGCAGGGAGAAAGGTCTTTCCAATGACGAAATAGCCATCCGCCTACATATAAGTAAAAGAACTGTAGAGAATCATCTAACAGCTGCATTGGCTATCTTGCGTAAAATCGTATATTTATGGTTATTCCTGACAATCAAATAATAGTCCTAAATAAATTTAGTCAAAAATCTTTCCAAAGACTTTACTTTTTCATTTATTTATAACACATTCAAGTAAAGCAATAATGTGATTTGAAGGAAAGCCACTAAAGCGAAATACTTTTTCAACAAAAAAAATTTCATATAGCTTGTGTGTGTTTCAAAGTTGAACCTACATACATATAAAAACAGACAATATGGAAGCACACGAATCAATTAAAAAGTTATTTCAACTATACGTTGGAAAGAATTTTTCCAAAGCAGGAAAAGTCTTGTTTGGAAGATGGTTGCGTGCGGAGCAAAATCAGGAAATAAAAGAAAATCTGTTACAACAACATTGGGAAACAACAGAGGGTGAAATATCTGCAGATACATGGAAAGATTGGAACCTGCTTCAATCTCAATTGAATGCTTCTTTACTTCAGAAAAAGCAAATCCAACTTGTATGGTTAAAATATGCAGCTGTTGTGACTTTGTTTTTAGTCTCAGTGGGTGGAACGTATTGGACAACAAAACAGCATACGCTACGCCAATCGGCTGAAATGGCAGAATTGTTTGTTCCTTACGGTGAGACACGTGAAATCCTATTGCCAGACAGCTCCCGCATCTGGGTGAATGCTGGATCCACGATTCTTTATCCAAAGAATTTCCAAAAGATGGATTCTCGTACTATATATTTGACTGGTGAGGCTTCTTTTCAAGTATATAAAAACAAGGAGAAACCATTTATAGTCAAAACTTCCTGTGTGGATATACAAGCCTTGGGAACCATCTTCACTGTGAAATCGTATGCCGGTGAAGATTATACAACCACCACTTTGGAAGAAGGAAGTGTGAAAGTCAGCCTGAAGGACGGAATAGCTCAGTCATATATTTTAAAGCCCAGTGAGCAATTGATTTATTCTCATGAGAATCATAGCGTGCAACGAAATTTGGTGGATTTATCTTTGTACAAGATGACACGTGAAGGTTATCTGATTTTTGAGGATCTTCCTTTCTTGCAACTGGTTTCAACGTTAGAAAAGAAATACAAAGTCACGTTCCAATACAATGCCACCCGTTATGGGAATGACTTGTATCATGTGAAATTCGCCCCGAATGAAACAATTGAGGATGTGATGGAAATCCTGCATCAGTTGATGGGTGTAGATTATGCTATTAAAGGGAACAATATCATTGTCAAATAAAGAAAAGGAGGATATCATGAAAAAAAGAAAAACCGGAAAGAATAGCGACCAACTTCCCTTTCCGGTATTTGAAACCTAAGGTCTTTTAAGTTCGACAGAACAAGAGAAATAAATCAAATTTCTATTACTTAAATTTCAAACATACAAATATATGAATTTATCAAATCTAATGCCAGGAGAAAAAGGAAAAATATTATCTCGGCTATTGTGTATTACAGCTTTATCAACATGTAGCGTATTGGCTTACGCACAACACCAACAAGTCAAACTGACAGGAAGCAATCTTCCGTTGAAAAGTGTCTTCAAGCAAATAGAAAAGCAAACGAAACTTTCAATCGACTACAAATCACAAGATGTAGATGATTCTCGTATTGTAAAACAAATGCCGAAGGCAACTACTGTACAGCAAGCTATAAATCAATTGCTAACAGGTACGGATTGTGTGGCAACCTTCAGCAACGGACACATCATTATCAAGAAACGAACTATAAATACGACCAGTCAGCAGTCTAATTTAGTAAAAGGAACAGTTGTAGACGCTACTGGTATGCCCGTAATTGGCGCAAATGTAATGGTAAAAGGTACTACGAACGGAACCATTACAGATATGGATGGTAAATATTCCCTGGAAGCTCCTGCGAATGCAGTAATACAGATTTCTTATATAGGATACCATACGCAGTTCATTTCTGTTAACGGGCAAAAAACAATCAATGTGAAATTACAAGAAGATACTCAGAGTTTAGACGAAGTTGTGGTGGTTGGTTATGGTACACAAAAAAAAGGAGAAGTAGCCAGCGCCATATCCTCAATAAAATCTGAAGATTTCTTGAAAACGCCATCAACTGATGCTGCACAATTAATAAAAGGCAAAGTACCTGGACTAAGCATTATCACTCCTGATGCTAATCCGACTTCAACATCTGAAATATCATTACGTGGTATGACCACCTTAATGGCAAGTGCCAGCCCTCTTGTATTGATAGATGGAATACCCGGTGATTTAAATTCTGTATCACCTGATGATATCCAACAAATTGACGTTTTAAAAGACGGTTCTGCAGCAGCTATTTACGGAACACGTGGTACGAACGGAGTTATTTTAATTACAACAAAGAATGCCCAGGGAGAAATGCCGACAGAAGTAAATGTCAATGCATATATCTCTACCCAACAAATTGTCAAGAAACTTCCTTTCATGAATGCCGAACAATATAGACAACGGGTTAAAGAAGGAGTGCCAGGAGCTCAAGACGACGGAGCTTCTACAGACTGGATAGATGAAGTCACAAGAACTCCATTAACTCAAATCTATAACATCAGTTTGCGAGGAGGAAGTAGAACAACGAACTATGTAGCAAGCTTTGAATACAGAGGACTGAACGGTTTGATTAAACGCACCAACAATCAAATGTATTATCCTCGTATAGAAATTACACATAGGATGTTCGACAACAAATTGAAATTAAATGCCAATTTAAGTGGTTTCAAACAGACTTATTTCTCCGGTTCGGACGGAGGAAGTTATAATAGTGAAGTGTATCGAAATGCACTTATTTACAATCCAACAACTCCTGTATATAATTCAGAAGGGAAATATTCAGAAAGCACAAAAAATGAATATTATAATCCGGTAGCATTACTAAATGAGGTAGAAGGAGAAAATCAGGCTTCAAATTTAAGAATGTTTGCCAATGCTACTTTTACTCCAATTGAAGGTTTAGATATTAAATATTTAGTATCTTCTAATACATATAATCAAACAAGGGGTTATTATGAAACACAATCCCATAAATCCACATGGAGAGATGGGAAAAACGGTTTCGCATCCAAAGGTACAACTCGAAGGACTCAAGATTTATCTGAATTGACAGTCCAATGGAGAAAAACTTTGGCTGAAAATCACGCATTCACCATCTTGGCCGGATATAGCTGGCAAAGGGACAGGTACTCTAATTATTGGATGCAAAATTACAACTTCCCATCTGATGATTACACACATAATAATATGGGAAGCGGACAAGCATTAAAAGATGGAAAAGCATCCGAATCTTCCGAAGCAAATGAAAGTCGCTTAATTGGATATTTCGGTCGTTTGAACTACAGTTACAAAGGCAAATACATGTTTGCTGCCAGTATCAGACATGAAGGTTCCACAAAATTTGGTGCAGACCACAAATGGGGAAACTTCCCGTCCGCATCTGTAGCTTGGAATATTAAAGATGAAGATTTCCTTACTGATACAAAAGCTCTTTCAATATTAAAGTTGAGAGCAGGTTACGGTATTACAGGTACCGTTCCATCAAATCCATACATGTCACTAAACACACTCAACTTTGGGACATATGTATATTATGGAGGAGAATGGATAAAGACCATAAGACCAGATTCCAATGCCAATCCAGATTTGCGTTGGGAAAAGAAAAAAGAGGTAAATATTGGTATTGACTTTGGATTTTTTGATGATGTAATTACAGGTAACATCGATTATTACAACCGTAAAACGGAAGATTTATTATGGAATTATACTGTTCCTTCACCTCCATATTTGTTCTCTACAATGGTTGCTAACGCAGGTTCCATGAGAAACCAAGGTGTTGAGATTGGAGTATCAATCATTCCTATTCAAACCAAGGATTTCCAATGGACAACTTCTGTCAATTACTCTACAAACAAAAACAAACTGCTATCATTATCTAATGACCAGTTCGTATCCAGTGGATATTCCGACCAAGGTTCTACAGGAGAACCTTTGCAAAGTAACACCCACAGAATACAAGAAGGCCAGCCTATCGGCAATTTCTGGGGATATAAAGTAATCGATATTGATGAAAACGGGCACTGGATCATAGAAGGAGCGGACGGAAATGCCAAACCTATAGCTGAATTACAACCTACAGATAAACAAGTAATAGGTAATGGTTTACCTAAACACTACCTCAATTGGAACAACTCATTGCGGTGGAAAGGCTTTGATTTCAACTTGACCATGAGAGGGGCTTTTGCTTTTGATATCCTTAACATGCCAAGGTTGCAATATGGCGCACCGGTCATGTTAGCTCGAGGCAATGTCTTGAATGAAGCTTTTGACAACAAATTCGGGAAAACACCTTTAGCGGTTGACCAAGAATTGCAATACGTTAGTTACTATATCGAAAAAGGCAATTATTGGAAAATAGACAACTTGACATTAGGTTATACCTTTGGATTTGATAACTGGCTTAAATCATTAAGAGTATACGGGCAGATTTCCAATTTGGCAACCATCACAGGTTATTCTGGCATTGACCCAGAAGTAAGTATTAGTGGATTAGCTCCTGGAGTGGATAACAAAAACCGTTATCCTTCCACCCGCTCATATACTTTAGGCGTTTCTGTTAAATTCTAATTCAAATCAATATGAAAAATTATATCAATATATTTATAAGTATTTGCTGCACAGCCTCGCTGGTGTCATGCAGCAACAATATGGATGAAACCGTTTTCTCTAAAATTACAGAGCAAACATATAACTATTCGAGCAAAGATTTCAAACCAGCCGTAGCGAGTGTTTACAGCGAATTAAGAAACATGCCATCTCATGGAGGCTATTTCTGCGCGCAAGAAGGAAGTAGCGATGAAATAGTCATGCCACCTAATGCTTCTGGCTGGGATGATGGAGGTATATACAGACGAATGCACTATCAGACATGGAACTCTGAACAAAGTCATGTGAAAAGCATGTGGTCTTGGTTTTATAAAGGGGCTCTTTTATGCAATAAAGTAATTGAACAGATTGAAACAGGAGTTATTCCTGCTCCTTCTGAAACAGAAAAGACTGAAGGTTTAGCAGAAGTCAAAGCGATGAGAGCCTATTATTATTGGCAAATTTGCGACAATTTTGGAGATGCGCCATTAGTCACAGCTACGACCATGGAACTTCCTTCCAAAAGTACAAGAAAAGAAATCTTCGACTTTGTGGAAAAAGAATTATTGGCTGCAATTCCCAATTTAGGGGAAGGCGTTGGTGGTCAATTTTATGGGAGAATGACTAAATGGGCAGCTAAAACCCTTTTGGCAAACCTTTATTTGAATGCACAAGTTTACATAAATGAACCTAAATGGAATGAATGTATTTCTCAATGTAATGATATTATAAACAGTGGCAAATTTGCCCTATCCAACAATTATAAAGATCCGTTCCGTTCAACGGGTGTGGAAGATTGTAAAGAAGTAATATTTACTGTTCCTTTCGATGAGAATTTTGGAAGTGGCAACTCGATACATATGTTCTCTTGGCATGGAGAATTAAAGAAAAAATTTAATTTGATTGATACTCCATGGGGATGTGGCTCTGCAATGGGAATCACTCAATTCATTAACACCTATCATGAGAAAGACTCTCGATTAGCAGACAGTTGGTTAATGGGACAACAATATGCATCTGATGGTTCCCTTTTATATGGAACTTATGATAAAATGGGTGAACCTTTAATTTACACGAAAGATATACCAAGTGGTAATTACACAAGTGAAATGGAAGGATACAGAATGAACAAATATGCAGTAGGAGAAGGTTCATTCACCAACTCAAACACTGATATTCCACTGTTCCGTTATGCAGAAATATTGATGATGAAAGCAGAATGCCTTTTAAGAGCAGGTGAAGCTGGAGCAGGAGCTTTGGTAACAGAAGTCCGCCAAAGAGCTTTCAAGGAGAATCCAGAATTAGCCGCAGTAACAGATAATCAACTGAAAGGAAATTCTTGTTATGAATACGGTTATGTTGAGAACTATCAAATAGTAGATAAAGGGAACAGCGATATAGTTCCGTTCGGAAGAATGTATGACGAATTAGGGTGGGAATTTGCATGGGAAATGCATCGAAGAAGAGATGCCATTCGTTTCGGCGTTTACACTACAAAAAGTTGGCTTTCCCATAAGCCGGAAGGTGATTACAGATCCGTATTTCCAATACCTGAATCTGTCCTTACTTCAAACCCGAAATTGGAGCAAAATCCTAATTATTTATAAACTAATACGCCAGTCGGTGCTATTCACCGACTGGCCTTAAACAAAGTCATATTTACAAATATCTAAGATATCATGAAACAGTATCTTTTATTATCTATAGCCTCTTTGATTATTGGAGGCTGTTCTGTCCAGAAACAAGAGGAGGCTGCACCGCTTAAGATGATAAATCAAGTGGATTTCTCTCATGTGAAAATCCAAGATTCTTTTTGGTCTCCCAGACTGGAAAAACATACATCTGCGACTTTGCCCGTCTGTATCGACCAAATTGAGAACCAAACCGGACGTATGCAGAATTTTATAAATGCGTCTAAAGGGGAAGGGAAACATTCGGGCATCTTCTTTGACGATTCGGATGTGTATAAAGCATTAGAAGGGATTGCTTACAGCCTTATAAACAATCCTAATCCAGAGCTGGAGAAAAAAGCAGACGAATGGATAAGCCATATTGCTTCTGCCCAGCAACCTGATGGATATATCAATACGTTTTACACATTGACCGGACTGGAGAAAAGATGGAAGAATATGGATAAGCATGAAATGTATTGCGCCGGGCATCTTATCGAAGCGGCTGTGGCTTATTATCAAGCGACAGGGAAAAGGACTTTATTGGATGTTGGCATAAAGATGGCTAACCACATGATGAGTATTTTCGGACCGGGGAAAAGAGATTGGGTGCCCGGCCATGAAGAAATAGAACTGGCCTTAGTCAAACTTTATCAAACGACAAATGAAGAGAAATACCTTGACTTTGCCTACTGGCTATTAGAAGAACGAGGTCACGGACATGGTAGCAAAGGAGATGAGGGTGATTGGAATCCTGCCTATTACCAAGACGAAATCCCTGTCAGGAACTTGGAAAGCATCTCAGGACACGCTGTCCGTTGTATGTATCTTTATTGCGGTATGGCGGACGTTGCAGCCTTGAAACATGACACGGCTTACATATCAGCCATGAATAAATTATGGGATGATGTCGTTTTACGCAACATGTATGTGACAGGAGGAATTGGTTCATCTAAACACAATGAAGGATTTACAGAGGATTATGACTTGCCCAATTTGGAAGCATATTGTGAAACTTGTGCTTCTGTCGGCATGGTTTATTGGAACCAACGTATGAATCAATTCACGGGTGATTCCAAATACATTGATGTTTTAGAACGTTCCATGTATAACGGAGCTTTGGCTGGAGTTTCTCTTTCGGGAGATAGATTCTTCTATGTAAACCCATTGGAATCACATGGAGACCATCATCGAAAAGCATGGTATGGATGTGCATGCTGTCCAAGTCAAATATCCAGATTCCTGCCTTCCATAGGCAACTATATCTATGGCATCTCTAATAATAGTATTTGGGTAAATCTATTTATAGGCAACACTACGGAGATTTCCATAGATAACCAGAAAGTCACTCTAAAAGAAGAGACAAATTATCCTTGGGATGGAATTGTGAATCTGTCTATAAATGCAGAGCGACCCGTAAATAAGGATTTAAGAATCCGCATACCGGGATGGTGCCATCAATATTCATTGTCTGTCAACGGAGAAAACAAATCCTTCGGCAAGGAGAAAGGCTATGTTGTTATCTCTAATTGGAAACCCGGAGACAAAATCACCCTTGATATGGACATGCCTGTCGAAATGGTATCAGCAGATCCTCGGGTAAAACAAGATGTAGGGAAAAGAGCAATTCAAAGAGGTCCGTTGGTTTACTGCATGGAAGAGATGGATAATAACCATGGCTTTAGCAAACTCGCTTTGACTAAAAACAGCTCCTTTGATATAGAGAAGGAAGAAATATTACCTGGCGTAACTCATGTAATCCATGCAAAGACTGAAAAAGGAACGCTTACTTTCATTCCTTATTATGCTTGGGACAATAGAGATGCAGGCAATATGAAAGTATGGATTGATTTAAATAACAACTAATAAACAAGCACTCCATGAATAGATTAAAAGGTTTAGTACTATCTTTGACTGCATTGGCTTGCACCAGTGTCACTTACGGAGAATCAAATGAATCTGTATCCGGCAACTACCTGAACAACAGACAGCCATTGCTACATAAAGAGTATATTGCGTTACCATTGGGGGCTATCAAAGCTGAAGGATGGATGGCAGATCAATTACAACGGATAAAAGACGGGATGACAGGAAATCTCGACGAAGTCTATCCGCAAGTAATGGGTAAACGAAACGGTTGGCTGGGAGGAGACGGTGATGTTTGGGAAAGAGGACCGTATTGGATTGACGGTTTGCTTCCTTTGGCTTATATCTTGAAGGATGATGCGTTGATTGAGAAGATCAAGCCTTGGATTGAATGGACGCTGGCTTCACAGAAACCGGACGGATATTTCGGCCCGGACACAGACCGCCCTTACGAAGCCGGACTACAGCGGGATAATGCGCACGATTGGTGGCCAAAGATGGTGATGCTAAAAGTAATGCAACAATACTATTCAGCAACCAACGATAGCCGGGTAATTAATTTCTTTACCAAATATTTCCATTACCAATTGGAAAAGCTGCCACAGACACCGTTAGGCCATTGGACCTTTTGGGGCGAGCAGCGCGGCGGGGACAATTTGATGCTCGTCTATTGGTTGTACAATGTGACCGGGGAGAAGTTTCTGCTGGACTTAGGCGAACTGATCCACAAGCAGACATTTAATTGGACTGATGTATTCTTAAACCAAGACCATTTAAGCCGTCAGCATAGCTTACATTGTGTGAACTTGGCTCAAGGATTCAAAGAACCTGTAATTTATTACCAGCAAAGCAAGAACCCAACGCAGCTGAAAGCCATGGATGATGCTGTCAAGCAAATCCAGAACACGATTGGTCTGCCAACTGGCCTGTGGGGCGGGGATGAATTATTGAGATTCGGCAAACCGACTGCGGGTTCCGAATTATGCACAGCCGTAGAGATGATGTTCTCATTGGAGAGCATCCTTGAAATCACGGGAGCTGTCCATTGGGCTGATTATTTGGAACGGGTTGCCTACAATGCACTCCCAACACAAGTGACGGACGACTATTCGGCAAGGCAATATTACCAACAGTTCAACCAGGTACAAATTACCCGTGAATGGCGTGAGTTTTCCACGCCCCATGAAGATACGGATCTGCTTTTCGGAGTGTTGACCGGTTATCCATGCTGTACTTCCAACTTGCATCAAGGTTGGCCTAAATTCGTACAGAACTTATGGTATGCAACAGCAGACAACGGGTTAGCTGCATTGGTTTATGCTCCTTCAGAAGTTACGGCGAAAGTGGCAGATAATGTAACCGTGAAGGTGAAAGAAGAAACCTCTTATCCATTTGATGAGACCTTGCGTTTCACCTTCTCTTATCCGGGAAAGAAGGTACAACCAGCATTCTTTCCTTTCCATCTTCGTATTCCGGCTTGGTGCAACGGAGCCTCACTCACTATCAACGGGAAACCTGTAGATGTCGATATATATCCGGGTGGTGTGACAAGAATCAGCCGGACATGGAAATCGGGTGATGTGTTAGAAGTTTCTCTCCCAATGGAGGTAACGATAAGCAGATGGTATGACAGTGGAGCCGTTGTAGAACGTGGTCCACTGCTCTATGCTTTGAAGATGAATGAAAAATGGGTGAAAAAGAACATGGAAGCAGAAAAAGTGAAATCTTTCGGGGAATGGTATTACGAAGTTACTTCAGATACGCCATGGAATTACGCTCTTTCCAACAAATCATTTTCAAAGGAAAACATACAAGCCAACTATATTGTTGAAAAATCCAACTGGAAAGGTTATCCTTGGAATGTAGAGAATGCTCCAGTCCATATCAAGACGAAAGCACGCCGGCTAAATAATTGGACGGCTGTACGAGGTTCGGCAGGTCCGATTGCTTTTTACACCCAGCAGGGCAATGACATGGGAGACGAGGAAATTATCGAATTAATCCCTTACGGTTGCACAACACTCCGCATTGCGGAATTTCCAGTAAGGAACTATTAAAGCTAAACAAGAAAAGGTTACATCCTTTTCGACAAAAGGTCGGCACGATTGCAACAAATCATGCCGACCTTTTTTTTGATTCTTACGAACTTCCCAATAAACATTAAAAGTCTTTTTTCTATTTCCCCATAATCCGTACCCATCTAGTTTGCCTTGCGTACTAGTTACCTCAAACTATATTCTCGACAGTTACGTTTTAATAGAGTATTTCAGGGACAACTAACTAATCTAAATATTTTAATGGGAAAAGAGTTCTTCAAACATCAACTTATATAAGTAAGAAACCCTATGAATATTATAAATCGTATCGCTTTTTATTTTTCCTGCCCTCGCTAAAGAATTTGAAAAATCTATATCATCTATAAGAGATATCATAGCCTGCTTGAGATTGTAGACATATTCTTCTGGATTATTCCTATCTCCAATATCAGCGATTAAAGCATTATTGTTGTGAACAAACATTTCATTAACGCAAAATCCATTTGAGGAGACAACGGGAAGTTGGTGCGACATTATTTCCAATCCTGCATAACTACATTGTTCATAATAAGAAGGGAATACAGCCATATATGCAGTTCTATACCAAGCATTTACTTCATCTTTTTCAACAAATCCTCTAAATATTATATTTGAAGCAAAATTTTTTGTCTTTGAATATTGACTCTCATTAGGCAACAAAGCTCCAAGAATAACTAATTTGATGTCTTTTTTAATTTGCGTTACTAAATTAAAGGCATCTATTAAAGCGTCAATGCCTTTTGATTTATGGACACGTCCCACGAATAATAAGACTTTATCATTCATATTTATATAAGAAAAACAGTCTGCTTTTTTCTTTATACATGAAATATCAGATAGAATGCCATTTGGTATTACAGATATTTTAGGATTAGACACACCATATTCTCTTTGCAATATACCAGAAGTTGTATTTGTAAGCGCAATAACCTTGTCAACTGATTCAAACATATCTATCTCACATTTTAAAGCTTTTCGCATACACAAGTAACGATTATCTGATAATATTCTTTCAATTCCTATTTTAAGAAAAAGATTTTTATCTCCCTGAAAAAATGATGTCCAAGACATATCATGGATTGTATAAATAAATTTAGAATGAATGTAATATTTTTTCATCTTATTCAGAAGGATACTTGATACAATATAATTAAACACAAAAGCATTTGTTTCACTATCTTCTACATTTAATCGGATAAAATAGCAGATTATTTCAAAATATCTATCTATAGGTATATTAAGAATTGGGACACACAATGTTAACGTGTTTTTATACCTTTTAAAGCAGGCTGTTTGACAAGGATAATTATAAGCAATAATATACACTTCGTAATTCAAAGTATTCAATATATACACTATATGTGTCATATATGTTCCTATACCATTAATCTTTGATGATGAATAGTCATCTATTAAAAATACCCTTCTTGATTCTTTCATATAATTTTCAAATATCTAAGTAAAACATTAGGAAACCCATCTGTAAGAGATGTCTCAAATTCTTCATTTTGAACACACAAAAGAGGATAAATTGTCTTAATGTCAATAATGTATGAATCCACCATGAAATATTGATTATATTCCTTTTTTGAGACTGAAGAACATTTACGACACAACCCCTTCACAAACGATGATGAGTACGGTTGCAACTCATTGCGCTTTTGACAACCACTATTACGAATAAGAACATAATGCAATATACCAACATCAATACTATAATCGGGGGGAAAAGAATCATTAAGGAAATATTCTTTCACTCGGTTATCAATATAGGTCAAATATTGTCTAAGTATTTCATTGTAATTAATTTCCGTTAGTTTGAATAGCAAATATTCCATTCCCCATCCTATTCCTATTCTTCCATTAGTGAAATTTAGAATAGGAGTTTGGATATTTTTTTCATCTTCTAAAATGGAATCTAACAAATTCACGGAAAAATCAACTAAAACATGATTCTTAGTATAGAACCCATAATGATATATTGTTAATGCTAACGCCATCCTGCCGTGGTGTATTCCATTATTTCTCATACAAAATGACTTTATCATTAAATAATTAATGATTTTATCATATAAAGTAAACTCTTTCTTATTCATCAGAAAAATCGGTTTAATACTTAATAGGACTACTCTGATTCAGATTATTCAAATTTTTCTGTACTCCCAATGGGGATTTTCCCCAATTGATGTTATATACAAAGCCAAGAACAAGCATATAGGCATTATCCTTAATGGTAACAGTTCGATTGTTCCTGTAGATTTCCGATTCTCTGTTTACTTTACTCTCGGCTCCTGAACAGAAGGGATAATACAGGGATAGACCAAATAAGAGATTCTTAATCCGATATGCAGCTGTGACGTATGAATTATTTTCCCCTTGGGTAACAAACTCGCCTGAAAGGCTTTTGGAAGGTTTTCTCCATCCGGCGTATAAGGAAAAGTTGTTCTTGAAATATTCGAGATATGCCGAATAGTAGAAGTTGGTCAATTTTTTCTTCCTCTGCTCATTGAATGATGTTTTGTAATAATTGACACCCGATTCTAAGCGAATTTTAAACATATTCAGGATTGACGGGAAGAAAACGTAAAAACTAGTACCATAAAGCTCTTCTTTGTCGATGTTCTCAAACCGAGAAATGTATTTCCCCTCCTGATAAGACACGATATCCCTGATAGGACTGTACTCATGTGAAGAATAGAAAGATAACAATGCATTGAAATACTTCTGCTGATACGATAATTCCAAATTATTTAACAACAGATTAGAGGTTTCCAAATGCGGATTTCCAGCAATATACATATAGGGGTCTTGTTGTTGCGTGATGTCTGTCATATAGTTCATTTGAGGATAATTAGGCAAATAACGAAAAACATACTGGAGACTGATGTCCTTAAAACGAGAGAACAAAGAAAGGTTATTCATACTCGAATAATACGTTCTGGATAAGTCACCCGATTTGTTGTTCAATACTTTCAAGCCCGCTCCTAACGTGAAATTCAAGAAATGGAATTTGCTCCCTATGGATGCATAAGGATAAATGTCGAGACGATTGATATCATCACGTTCCTTGCTGCTTTTCGATTCGTTATGCAATATCGTATAAGAAGATTTCACCCCCACATTGTAGCTGAATCTTCCACCTTTGTTGGTATAGAGTATTTCATATGCTATTGATTTACTGTTGCCGTTAATGTTAGATTTGATGGAATCCACAGAGGCTTTTGGTCTACAATCCAACGTGTTCCGATTGTGGTCAGACGTAGACAATGCCCCATTCAAGTTCATTTCAATCTTCTGTTTGTCATCTATATTCAGGATATAATAGAAGTCCAATGAAGGGATGTAGAGTTTGGTTTTGGAATGAATATTCCTATTGAAATACGAATCTTTGGATAGATTATCGATATCAATATTATAATCCTCATGGCTGGTGTATATGTTATTGAGAAACCTTAAGTTGAACGTATTCTTATCTTTGATGTAAGTATATCCCAAATTCATATTTTGCTGCAAGTAACCAAACAAGGAAGGATTTGTCGTCTTGGAAAAAGTTTCAGGATTACCTAAATGGAGGAAAGACTCGTTTTCCTCGCTGGTCCATTCGTTGTAATTACGCCAATTTGCTCCATAATTGAATGAAAAGTAAGAGTTTGAAAAACCAGACGTCAAGTTCAGGTTACCATTCATGAATCCTGTGGACACGGCACTTGTTGCTTCGGTAGAGAGCGATGTCCCCGTATCTCTCTTCAAAATGACATTGATGACGCCAGCATTATTGATATCCCGTATGTTCGCAGGAATCCGCTCATACTCTATTCGGTCTATTTGATTAGGATTTAAAGCTGTGACTTCTTCCTGTGACGCATTTATTCCATTTATACGATATATGATGTCAGTCCGACCATTGATAGAGAGTGTTTTGGATACCATGTTCACGGACAAACCAGGCAAATTAGACTTTTGAAACAAATCTAATACGTTTTGAGAGGTTTTAACATCGTTCAAATTAGGGAACAAAAGGACTCTATCTCCATAATTGCTACTTGAACGGGAAATAACCGTCACCTCTTCCAAGCTCAATGTATCTTCAGCTAAGACAATATCCTGAATTTTTATATCTCCAGAAGCATTCAGCATTGTTTGTTTGTTAGTTTTATAACCTGAATAATAAGTCAAGATTTCAAAATTATTGTGTTGCTTATAATTCAATCTAAACAGACCTTCATCATCTGTAAAAGCACTATCAATAATTGAATCGTGTTGCGACAATACGATTTGAGCACTCATTATAGGACTTCTATTGATATCAATCACTCTGCCTCTTATCGTTTGTGAAAAAGAAAAGAATGAACTGAATAGCAACCAGCATACGAAAAATAAACATACACGTTTCATGACTATTTAATTTATTTGATTTTTAACTAATTCATAATAGTTACCTTGTTTTGATATCAACTCATCGTGATTTCCAACTTCTACAATTACACCATCATCAAGCACTATTATTTGATCAGCCTTTTTAATAGTGCTTAATCTATGTGCTACAATAATAACTGTCCTATTTTCGGCCAACTGTGCCAAATTCTCGAATATGGCACGTTCATTTTTAGCATCCAAAGAAGAAGTGGCCTCATCAAGAATTAACAATAAAGGATTTTTATAAATTGCTCTTGCTATCAGGATTCTCTGTTTCTGTCCAAGGCTCAATTCCAATCCAGAAGCTCCAATTTTTGTTTTGAAACCTAAAGGCAAGTCTGTTATATAGTTATATATACAAGCCAATTTTGCAGCATATTCAACTCTTTCCATATCAGGAGACGCATCCCCTAAGGCAATATTTTCAGTGAAGTTTCCACTAAAAATAAAGCCATCCTGTAAAACGACACCACATAATTTAAACCAAGATCTTAAATCGATTTCAACCAAGTCTTCAGAATCTATTCTTATCAATCCCTGTTGAGGAATATATAAAGACAATAATAATTTTATAAACGTTGTTTTTCCACATCCACTAGCACCAACTATAGCTGTAATTTTACCTGCTGGTATATAAGCATTTATATCTTTCAATATAAATTTATCATCTTTATTTTGATATTTAAACGATACAGATGAAAACTCTATTCCTTTTTTCAAGACTCGAATTTTATACTTACGTTTATCATCATAAGTATTCTTTTGTGATAGTATATTAGACAATCTATCCGAAGCCATAAAAACATCCTGTAAAAGGGATGTGTTATTTATAAGTTGATTTATTGATATACCTAAATTACCTATAATGAAACTAATACCCATCATTTCTCCCATTGTCATTTCGTGATTGATTACAGAATAGGCGGCATACACATTTATACTTAAATCTCTAAAAATATTAATAATTGAACTTCCAAAATTTTGATAATTATTTATATATATATTTTTCAAAGCAATTTTATTGAGACTATCTTGTAGATACTTCCAATTAAATATTTTTAAATCTTGCGCATTATTAATTCGAATGTCTTTCATTCCATTAATGATTTCCAAGATGCCATTTTGATTCTCTGATGACAAATAGAAACGCTGATAATTGAATAATTTTCTTTGCTTCCACAATAATTTAATCCACATAGTAGAAACAAGTGATAACATTATACAAACACAAAAAGAAAATTTACTATAAAGAAACAGTATTGTTGTAAATATTAAAATATTTAACACATTCAATATAGAATCAATAAGTTGATTTGTTGAATAATTTTGAATGGTGGTTTGATCTTCCAAGCGTTGAATATAGTCCGTTTTCAAATTAAGGTCAAATAACCTCAAAGGTATTCTTAATAATTTATTTAAATAGACCGACAACAAATTAACGCTTATGTTAAAATTGATCTTCTGTACAAATATGCGACTAAAAATATTTGAAGACAGAAACCCCATATAGACTACAAATTGAAAAAGAAATAATAACTTCACTGCATCAAAATTTTCCAATAATACACCTCTATCTATCACAAGTTGAAGCAAGACAGGAATAAACCAATTGCATATTGAAGCAAATAACAACAAAACAATAGCAAAAATGAATTTTATTTTATGATTGTTTAATAATAATTTCCAATATAAATATAATGCGTTTACTTCTTTTTCTTCGTCACATTGAGAGATGTCACTTTGATATTCATCTTCAGGCGTCACTAAAATCGATATTATTTTATTTATATCAGTGACATATCTTTTGAATTCATCTATTCTGATTTTCACTTTGCCGTATGCTGGGTCAGCAATGTAAACTATAGAGTTATCTATCTTATAAATAACAACATAATGAGATTCTTTCCAATAAACAATGATGGGTGACACTATTTTCCTTAAATTCTCCAATGAAATAGTGACAACTTTTGACAAAAAATGCACTTTATTAAAACAAGACGAAATATCATAAAGAGAGAGTCCCTGTCCTGATAATTCACAGATTTCGCATAATTTATTATAAGAATAATTCAGCCCATAATATGCTAACATCATCCTTATACATGCGATGCCGCAATCATGTTCATTATATTGCTGATAAATAGGAAACTTTCTCATCTTAATTAAAATTACAATATAGACAACGGCGAGTATTTTTAAAGAAATTTATAACAAAAAAATTCTCCATAATATATGTTCACTTATTACAAATGAACATATATTATAGCAGTGATGTAAATATTATATATGTTTTCTGATATTCTTTATTGTTTCATTCATAAGAACCTTTATCACATAGTCTTTCTTACAATCATCCCAATTATAGATACAGAATTTTGTACCATAATTTTCCAAGGCACGTTGAGAACATCCACCTTTACAGATGGGGAATATTCTGCATTCATGGCATTGTTCATTCTCATATTTAGCTATTAGCCTTTTTTTGTCAACATCATTAAACCATACTAACTCTCCCTTTTCATTCAAAAAACCTTCAGGAGACGTATTTGCAAAATTTCTTGCAGTACATCTATACAAATCGCCATTATAGCTAATTAAGGCTCCATTCTTTTTATCCGCATAACATGAAGTATGAATATTAGCCGGAGGCATTGTACATACATCAAAGCCATCCATAGCAAATTTTTCCGCTATAGCATCAACTTTTGCATCAATATTACCAGAATCTATATCTTGCCATACTCTGTAAAACATAATATTTAAAAAATTTCTTTCATCCGGGGCCAAAGAAGAAAGATCTCTTTTAATATCTAACATGGAGTCTATGTTCTCTTCGGTATAATTTAGCCTCAATTTCACATGCATATGATTAGAAAGTATTAATTTCAAATTGTTTAATATTGTATTATAACTACCAATTCCATTTTTAGTATACCTTACTTTATTATGTAAATCTCTATTTCCATCTAAGGTTATTTGGAAACTCATCTTTCCTGCACAGCAAGATACTATCTCTTTTATCATGAATTCTTTTATCAAATACCCATTAGTAGTAACTGAATATGTAACATCCAAATCACTTCTCATATTCTTATTTACGATATGATTAATAAAATGTATCATAGTATCATAGCACATAAAAGGCTCTCCTCCAAAAAAACTTATATGAATTTTTTTGATATTCATATCATTAACAACATTATTCAAAAAATTCTCTATGTGTTGTATAGTTTCTTTTGACATCTTAGTACCTTTTATATGTTCTTCATAGCAATACCAGCATTTGAAAATACAATCTATTGTAGGCAAAATAGTTAAATGGAAGATACTTTCATTCATATCTTCATTTTTTAAGACATCTAATACTTGTTTTGGTTCATCAACTTCATCTGCTACTATAATCCTTGCATTTACTAAACTATCATAAAAATTTACATACGATTTTTTTATGGACTCCAATGGCTCAACCTTAAAAAACTCACATAACTTTTTATTTGCAAATAAAAAATTATTGGAATAAGAATTATATATAAATCCTAAGTTATTATTTAAGATTATGATATTATTATATATACTCTTTTTCATGAAATACAAATTTAGGTTATTTAAAATCCGCATAAGAGAGACAAAGGAAGTTCACACAAAGTATTAAGATCAAAATCTTGTTTATAAGTAAACCTTCTTTATCTCCCTTACCATAACGATTAAGTGCAACCACTTACACAATTTCCACAATTACCATTATTGCAGTTGTTCGTATCACAATTGGAGAATGCACCATTGTGAGAACCACTTCCTCCAACAACGCCTTCCAATACTACTTGCTGCTCATCCGTTAACTCTGTTGCTTCCAACAGAGTTAACATTTCCGATAATTTTTCTTTTTCACTCATTATTTTCTTTATTTAAATTAGATCTCATCGCAAATATATAAATAATAAATACATATTAAATATATTTTCAATACAAATAAGCATACAATTAACATATTATAACTTAAATTCAATACAGCTAAATTAACGTGAGTTCGATGAATTATAACAGTCTATAAAATTGGTGATAGCGAAAATTGTTGTATCTTTATAGTGTTGAAATATAAATAGAATATCCCGGTTATTTTACAGTGATAAATCCCGCATCCGGTAATGAATATAAT
>OIXQ01000167.1_pt1 | contig 33930 bp, 27 predicted proteins | sample 1587791 | NCBI WGS metagenome assembly OIXQ01 (sample SAMN03283273) | human gut metagenome | biome: human-associated habitat; material: feces | host: Homo sapiens | place: Peru | collected 2012
TGGTCTCCTTGCCGGTCACGTTGCCGTCGGCGTCGTAGACCGACTTCGTCACGGAGACGTAGACGGAATCATAGGTGTCAACGACTGCCTTCGGCACGTAGTACTTGATCGAGAAATCCGCCTCGAAGATGACCGTCTTGCCGAAGAAATTCAGGTTTTCATCCGTCAGCGAGCCGTCAGAAACGGTCGGGTTGGTCGTGTAATAAGTCGTGGAGGCCGCGCCCGCGCGGTACAGGACGAAGGTCTTGTCCGAGCCGTAGCCGCCGGAATACGGACGCCAGCCGCCGAAGCTGTTGTAGGAGAGCTGACCGACCGTGTCGTTGGCGATCGTCCAGTCGTCGCCGTTGTTCGTGAAGCTCCAGACGGTGCTGTTCGTGCTCGAGAGCGCGATCTTCTTGGCCGCGCTGGAGTAGATGCTGCCGCTGCCGTTCTTTGCGGTGATGACGCCGTCCGTGACCGTCCAGACGTCCGCCGCATCCGGGGAGGCGATGCTGTCGCCGGAGTAGGTGCTGCCGGCCTTGAGCCAGTTGTTGGCGGCAGAGGCGGTCAGAGCGCTGCCGGTCGCGGCGCTGACGATGACGTAATCGCCGTTTTCGATCGACGAGCCGGTGAACCTGGCGTAGCCGGTCGAGCCGGAGCCGCTGACCGTGCGGGAATAGAGCGCATAGAGCGTGATGTCAGCCGTCGGCTGATAGGAACCGGTGAGCACAGTCGGCTTCGAGGTGCTCTCGGGGTCGACCGCAGCCGTCGTCCAGCCGCAGAAGGTGTAGCCGGAGACGTCGCCCGCCGTCGGGAGGGTGATCGACGCGCCGCCGACGGAATCGATCGAGGCGACCGCGCTCACGCCGGTCGGGACGGAGAAGCTTACGGTGCAGCGCGCGGCGGTCGAGGTATAGCTGTAGCCGCACTTCGAGCAGGTGTAAGTCGTCGTATCGCCGCTGACGGAGGCGGTGAAGCTGTGTGCCTCCTCGACGACGTCGCCGCAGACGGAGCAGGCCGCAAGATGCGTGTCGGCGTCGTTCTGGGCGTATTCGGTGAAGGTGTGCTTGCCCGTGGCCGGGATGACCGTCTGCTCGACGATCACGGTGCCGCAGACGGAGCAGTGCGAGCCTTCGGTCTTACCGGCGGTCGCGCAGGTCGCGGCAACGGCGGCATCTGTCACGACGGTGTGGCCGGTTGCTGCAACCGTGACGCTTGCAAGCTCGGAGGTCATGGCTTGATTGCTATAGTACTTTCCGTAATGCGTTCCGCTCTTGTTGGCGGTGCATTCGGCGCAGTAATAGTATGCCTTGTTGCCGGCTGCCGTGCAGGTGGCTGCCGTGGCGGCAACATAGGTCGCGGTATGCGTTTCGGTTTCCGTGCTGCCGGAGCCGGTGCTCGTCGTGTAGTAGGTCGTGCCGGAGCTGCCTTGCTTCGCATAGAGCTGGACGGCCTTCTGGTTGGCGTAGCTGGTGGATCTGAAGAAACGGAAGCGATCCTGACCGGAGGTCGTATTGAAGCGCAGATAAGCGCCGCCCTGCGACTTGATGACGGCGTTGCCGTCGCTGCCGACCGTGATCGTGTTGGTATACTTCGTGGTTGCGGAGGTGTTCAGCCCATTTGCATTGCTGGCCGTGCCGATGTAATAGCCGCTCTTGCTCCGAATGGTTCCGTCCGAGCCGATCGTGAAGCAATAGGGATCGCCGTCGGCGGTCGAGATGCTGCCGTTGCTGATCGTGACGGAGCGGTAGTTGTTGGCAACGTCCAGTGCGGTCAGGCTGCCGTCGAAGATCAGGCTCTCGTCCTCGTAGACGATCAGGTAATCTCCGGCGAGGCTCGACGGTGTCGACGTCACCTTGACGTAGCTGCCCGCGCCGTCGGTGCGCGCGAACAGCGCATAGAGCTTGATGCTGCCGGTGGAGGTGTAGGACTTGCCGGCGAAGTAATAGGTGGGTGCGGTCGTCGTGTCGGAGGAGACCTCCTGATTGGCCCAGCCGACGAAGCTGTAGCCCGCGGGAACGGTTCCGGAGTAGCTCGGGAGCGTGAAGACCGCGTCCACGGCGGTGTGGATCGGGTCGGCGCCGTTGTTGAAGCTGATGGTGATCGCGGTCTTGGCCGCGAAGGTGACGGTGACCGTGCAGTTGGAGGTGGGATTGACCGTAACGGTGTTGTCATCGTTCACGGTGCAGGTGCCGCTGCCGGAGGTGACGGATGCGGAGGCAACATAGTAGCCGGTGCTCGGCACACAGGTAATGGTATTGCCGGAGACGGAAACCGTGCCGTAGCTTGTGTTGTTGGAGACGGCGCTCACGGTGTAGCTCGTAGTGCCGGTGTCGGGATTGGTGGTGCCGCCGGTGCTGCCGGTCAGCGTCCATGTGGATCTGACGGTCTGCACGCTGTCTGCGCCGTAGTTGGAGCTGCTGGTGTGCTGACCGGGATACACGTCCTCAGAGGAGACAACGACCGGGAAGGCAACAAAGTATTTTCTGGCCTTTGTGACGGTGTTATAGTAGCTATTGGAGGCATAAGACGGGTCCCATTTGCCGTTGGCGGACTTCATGCTCGCGGCTGCCTCGGCTACGGTGCTGCCGCTCTTCATGGATGTCCAGAAGTCCTCCTCGTAGGCGTAGTCGCCGTTGAAGCTGACGGACTGAGAATAACCGTAGACGACCTCGACGCCCTTTTCGCGCATGGGCGCTTCCAGACCGGTCGTAGCCATGCCGAGACAGATGGCCATCCAGACCATGTTGTTCGGCGCGTTCTGCGTCATGTGGTTGGCGATGACCGTTCCGTCGACGCAATAGCAGGCGCCCATGTTGCTCTGGAAGCTATAGGCATGGTAGTATCTACCGAAGGTTCCGGTGACGGCCTTCTTGTCGGCCGTGGTCAGACCCGTGCCGGAGGAGAGCGTCAGATAAGAGGTGTTCGCCTGCGTGACGCAGTCGGAAACGGCACTGGATGTGCCGGGGCTGTTATAGGACAGATCCTTGCTGTAATCCGTTGTGCCGTGCGAGTCAAAGATCACGACTGCGCCGGATTCGATCGCGCCGGCGACCTTGTCGATCGTGGCGTTCGTGCTGGAATAGAGCGTGAAGGTGCCGCCCGTCGCGGAGGCAATGCTCTTGCCCTCGGTCCGGTACTGGTTGGTGAAGTTGGAGTCCTTGCCGTACCACGGGCCGATGACGTAGACGTCCTTGCCGGTGGTCGTGCCGCCCTTGGTGGCGTAAGACACATATTCGTCCTCGGCGCTCGTGCTCGGCGTGCCCTTGGAGCCGTTTTCAAACTTAGCGCGCAGCTCCGGAGAATAGCCCTGCGGCTCGCCGTCTGCATCCTCCCAGAAGAACATCGCGTTCGTTCCGTCATAGGTGCAGGTGCCCGGCTTGCAGTCGTCGGAGGCCATGACCATCTCGGCAATGTCGCCGGACAGGGCGGCATAGTCCGCAGCGGTCACGGTATCGTTGATGCCGCGCGTTTTAATAATGTGTTCGTTCTCATAGGCGATAATATCGGCCCAGAGGTCGTCTGAAGCGCTGTCTGCCGCGAATGCAACGGTCGGAAGCAGGGACAAAACCATTGCGAGCGTCAGCAGAAAAGCGATCAGATGTTTGGTGAAATGTTTCATGCGTGATTCTCCCTTTCTGCGATTCTTTTGCTCTTTAAAGCGAGCAATTGTTATCAATAAATATACCATAATTCACAAAAATTGCAAGTCGAAATTGTGCATAATGGGAAGTTTCTGTGATATGAACACATGGCGGCTCCTGAATAGGAAGAATCTTTATGCAATCAAACAACGGAAAATATCATCATGGACATTTACAGACACACATGTGTAAGAGGTCGAAATGTTTTTGGCCTGTGAAATCCTGTCCGCGGCTGCCGAACAGAGCCGGAGAGCGGGGAAACGGGCTGCACGGATTCTGCCGTTGACAAGCACGCGTGTTTTTAGTATAATTATAATGTATATATATGTGCAGGCGTTACAGAGCATACGAAAGGCAGACGGAAGGGAAAAACATGCGGGATCGAAGAAAAAAATTCAGAGGCAGATTGAGTCTGCTGCTGATCGTTACATATCTTTTCTCCATACTGTTCACGACGGCCGGCCAAGCGGCCTATGGCGACGGCTACGCCGGCGGGATGCAGGGCGAGGGACGGGGCATCTATGCCTACGGCATCGATATTTCCAGCTGGCAGGGGCATGAGGTCGATTTTTATCAGATCAAGGCCGAGGGCTATGACTTCGTCATCCTCCGCGCCGGATTTGCCACGACGGAGGACAACACCTTTGAGGAGAACTATATCCGTGCGAAGGACGCCGGTCTGGACGTCGGCGTCTATCTCTATTCCTATGCCGACACGGTCAGCGACGCGCTGGATGAGGCGGCGGCGCTGAAAACGTGGCTCGCGGGCAAGAAGCTGGAATACCCGGTCTATTTCGACCTGGAGGACCCGCAGAAGCACGCCGGGCTGGACAGCGCGTTCCTGACGCAGCTCTCGGCGGCGTTTCTGGATTCCATGGCCGAGGATGGCTGGCTCTGCGGCCTGTATTCCAGCAAAAGCTGGCTGGATTATAAGGTCGACGCGGCGGCGCTCGGCGAGAAATACGAGTGCTGGATGGCGATGTATCTGCCCAGCGGCTACTATGAAAATTTCGAGCGCTACGACGCGGTTTACGGCATGTGGCAGTATTCATCGACCGGCGTGGTCGGCGGCGTGCCGGGCAACTGCGACATGAACATCGCCTTCAAGGACTACCCCTCCATCTGCCGGAATTTCGGCTTCAACGGCTACACCGTGCAGACCGAGCCGATCTCGCTGTATGACCTCGAGGCGCCGGAGCTGCTCGTGCAGGGCACGCATTGGCAGCTCGCCGGCGGCATTGCGTCCTATGAGGGCAATCTGCTGGAGGTCACGGCAACGCTGACGGATTCGGCGAACGAGGTGCAGACCGGCGGAACGCTCACGCTCGCGCAGCCGCAGTTCGACCTCGATCAGCTCAACGAGCTGGTCAAGACCGAGACGCTGGCGGCCGGAGCCTATACCCTGCGTGTCGGGGCGAAGACGGAGCACGCGGCCTACACGCTTTTGCAGCAGCCGGTGACGGTCTCGCGGACGGGCGCGGTGCTCTCCGAGGCGGCGACGCCGTCCGACCGGACGGTCGGCGAGGCCTTTCAGCCGTCCGGCCTGATCCGCGCGGGCAGCCCGCTGCTGGCGGTCTCCGTCTGCGTGCGCGGCGATGAGGGCACGGTCATGCTGAACGAGACGGCCGAGCCGTATGCAACGGAATATGACCTGTCGAATCTGGATATTGCCATGTCGCAGATGCTGCCCGGCGCTTATTATTATGAGATCACGGCCACGACCGAGTATGGCACGGAGGAGCTTTCCTCCACGCCGTTCATGATCTGGTCGGACGGCAGCACGGTGCACCTCAACGATTTTTCCATGAAGGAGCGCTATGCCTACCGCGAGCTGAAAACGCTCGGGGGGACGGTCGTCTCCGACGGGTCAAAGCTCCGCAGACTAAGCGTCACGGTGACGCGCGGAGACGGCGAGACCTTTGTGAATTACACGGCGCGCGACCTCGGCGGCGCCGTCGAGCTGAACAGCCTGCGCGGAAAGCTGAACCTCTCCAGGCTGACGGCCGGGAGCTATACCCTGCGGATCGTCGCGGTCAACGAAAACGGCCCGGCGATCCTGACCGACACCGCCTTCTGCGTGGGCTATGACGGCGTCAGCCTCTGCGGCGCGTCACTGCCGGAGGTCGTCACGCAGGGCGACAGCTTCCGGCTCGCGGGCGTGCTCGCCTCCGAGACAACGCCGCTGCGCTATGTCGGCGCGTCGATTCTGGACGCGCGCGGCATCGCCGTGCAGACGGCCTATGCGAATGTGCAGCGCGGCGTATTCTCGCTGGAGGCGTTCGCCGATCAGCTCGAGCTTTCGGCGCTCCCGATCGGGGAATACCGTCTGATCCTTACGGCCGAGAACGGCAGCTCCTATCAGACGGTCTGCGACCGTCCGTTCACGGTCGCGAAAAACGAAAACATCATCCGCTGGGAGAGCGGCCATTTCACGACCGACGGCCTGACCTACCCGGCGGGCGGCTCGGTTGAATTCTGGGGCACGCTGATCTCCGCCCTGCCGATCAGCAAGGTCGTCGCGGTCATCCGCGACGCGGACGGGAAGCTGATGGCCACGGCTGTCACCGAGCCGGATGCCGTGCGCTTCTCGGTCGGGGAGCTTTCCTCGCTGCTGAAGACGGCGGCGCTGCCCGTGGGCGCCTATACGCTCTCGATCACGGCCTATAACTCGACCGGGAGCTTCCGCGTCGCATTTGAGCGCTTCCACACGAGCAGCTGCACGCATACCGCCGCCGTGATGGGGCAGGGCTATACCCCGAGCTGTATATGCGAGGGCATCGTATGCGACGGCTGGTGCGAGCAGTGCGGCGGGAGCGTCAGCCTCGGAACGGTCATGCCGAAACTGGAGCATGACTTCCGCGACGGCGTTTGCAGCCAGTGCGGCGTCACCGAGCCGCAGACCGTGCGCGCGACCCTGAGCAAGACGCTGCCGCAGGTCGGAAGAACCTATCTGCTGACCTTCTATGACGGTCAGAGCTGGTATGCGCTTGCGAACGACGGCAGCACCGTCACGCTGAGCGCCGCGCCGCAGAACGGCGCGCTGGACGTCCCGGAGACCCTGCTCTGGCGCGCCGGGACCGAGCGTGACGCGCTCTGTCTGCGTGACGCGGACGGCGACGCGCTGCATCTGGACACGGAGGGGCTTGCCGTCGCCGGCGGAAGCTCGCATACCGCGCTGCAATTCGGCGGAAAGCCGGATCGCCTGACCGTGAGAAGCGCGGAGCTGAACCGCTATCTGACGTTTGCGGACGGCAGCTTCGACGTCGGAACGGCGGCGACCGTGTTCCGGCTGTTCGAGGTCGTACAAAACGGATAGTGCGTCGAATTTCTGCTTGCAGAGTGTCTTGAAATATGCTATAATAAACCGAATTGTAGAATTGAGGTGTGCAGACGAAAATGAGCAGTTACCGAATTGCAGGGCTTTTGGTCGAAATGGACACCTTCGGGCGCACGGCGCGCCAGGCCGCGCCATATCAGACTGCGGACGCCGCGCCGGATATGACGGTTCGGGCCGAGCCGGAGGTGCTTGCTCAGGCGGCGCAGATGGGGCGGGATTATGCCGAATATCTGGCGACCGGCGCTTCCTTTTACCGCCAGCTCGTGCGGTTTGACGGCATGATGCTGCACGCCTCGTGCGTCGTCGTGGACGGCCGCGCCTACCTCTTCTCCGCGCCCTGCGGAACGGGCAAGTCGACCCATGTCAGCCTCTGGCTGCGCGAATTCGGCGACCGCGCCTATATCCTCAACGACGACAAGCCCGCCCTGCGCTTTCTGCCGGACGGGACGCTTCGCGTGTTCGGCACGCCGTGGTGCGGCAAGCATGGCCTTTCGCGCAATGCGGACGCTCCCCTTGGCGGGATCGCCTTTCTGGAACGCGCGGAGGAGAACGCCATCCGGCCGATGAGCGGGAAAGAGGCGGTCTATGCCCTGATGGAGCAAACGGTGCGCAAGCTTCCGGGCGAACAGATCCTGCAATGCATGGAGCTGATCGACCGGATCGTCGCGGGCGGAAAGCTGTGGAAATTATCTTGTAATATGAAACCGGCGGCCGCGAGGCTGTCTTATCAAACAATGAGTGGAAAGGGAGTATTGAAATGAAGGTCAAAGAAGGATTTGTTTTGAGAAGTGTTGCGGGGTCGAACGTCGTTGTCCCGGTCGGCGCGGCCAGCGTCGACTTCAACGGTATGATCACGCTCAACGATTCCGGCGCGTTCCTCTGGCGCGAGCTGGAAAAGGGCGCGGACGTCGATTCCCTGACGGCCGCGCTGCTGCGCGAATATGAGGTCGACGAGGAAACCGCGCGTAAATGCGCCGCCGACTTTACAGAGAAGCTGCTCGATGCCGGATGCCTTGAATAAGCAGCCGAAGCCGGGGCAGAGCAGGAACGTGAGCCTTGCGGAGATGTATCCCCTGATCCGCGAGGTGCTTGACGCAGACGGGACGTTTTCTTTGACGATCACGGGCACGAGCATGTACCCGTTTATCCTCGGCGGCCGCGATCAGGTGACACTCTCCAAGCTCACGCGCCCGCTGAAAAAGAATGACCTGCCGCTGTACCGCAGACGCGACGGCGCGTTTGTGCTGCATCGCGTGGTGCGGGTCGAGCAGGACGGGACTTACACGATGTGCGGCGACCACCAGAATCAGCTCGAACGCGGCATCCGTCCCGAGCAGATGATCGCGCTTGCGACCGCGTTCGTCCGCAAGGGGCATCACCTGACCGAGCGGAATGTGGGCTACCGTATTTATCGCACGGTCTGGACGTGGGTGCTGCCGATCCGCCCGCTGTTTTTTGAACTCGACAGCCGCTGCCGGCAGGCAGCGCGCAAGCTGTTCCGAAGGAGCTGAATGCAGAGCGGCTCCCATGCGGAGCAGAGGGCGCCCGAGCGCTGTTTTGCGGGACAGACCGATGAACGGGTGGGTATTCTTGACGCAAAAATAGGGAATCTCTGATGAAATCGCAAGAGCGGTCAGCGAGGAATTCAGAGGTTCCATAGAAATGAAGTGAGAGATAGATGAAAAAAGCAGGAATTTTTCATTCTGATGACGCAAAGCGGACGCTTCGTGTGATCTTTTTGGCGCTTGTGGATTTGGTTGTCATCCAATTCTCGGCATTTATGGCGCTGCTGGCGCGCTTTGACTTCAGCTATACGCTGCTGCGCGAGAGCATGTTCCTCGACGCGCTGCTGCGCTATGCGCCGTGGTTCACCATGCTGACGGTGCTGATCTTCATCCCCTTCAAGCTTTACAGCAGCCTCTGGGAGTTTGCCAGCGTGGACGAGCTGCTGCACATCCTGCTGGCGGCTATGGCCGTCGCGGTGCTGCAATTCGCGGCGATCGTGCTGAATCTGGTCAATCTGCCGCTCAGCTTTCCGATGCTCAACGCCATGTTCCTCGCCGTGCTGACGGTGCTGTTTCGTTTTTCCTACCGCATGGCGCGCAGCATCGCGCGCCGCCGCAGCAGACGCGGCGTACAGGCGCGCACGATGCTCATCGGCGCGGGCAGCGCGGGTATGCAGACCCTGCGCGAGTTTGAAACGAGCGAGAATTCCAAGAATCATGTCGTCTGCATCATCGACGACGATCCGCAGAAGACCGGCCGCTATCTGAACAACGTGAAGATCGTCGGAACGCGGCGCGACATCGCCAAGGCGGCGCAGGATTACCGCGTCGAGGAGATCGTTTTTGCCATTCCGGCGGCTCCGACGCAGCAGCGCAAGCAGATCCTGAAGCTCTGTCAGGAGACGGGCTGCAAGCTCAAGATCCTGCCGGGCATTTCCCAGCTCGCCAACGGCGAGGTCAAGGTGCAGAAGATCCGCGACGTCGACGTGCTCGACCTGCTCGGGCGCGACAGCGTGCAGGTCGATCTTTCGCAGATCGCGGAATACCTCTCCGGAAAAACCGTGCTCGTGACCGGCGGAGGCGGGTCGATCGGCAGCGAGCTTTGCCGCCAGATCGCGGGACACCGCCCCAAGCGCCTTGTGATCTTTGATATTTACGAAAACAACGCCTATGATATCCAGCAGGAGCTGCGCCGCACGCATCCCGGGCTGGAGCTGATCACGCTGATCGGCTCTGTGCGGGATACCGAGCGCGTCAATATGCTCTTCGAGACCTATCGCCCGGAGATCGTGTTCCATGCGGCGGCGCATAAGCATGTCCCGCTGATGGAGGACAGCCCGAACGAGGCAATTAAAAATAATGTGTTCGGAACCTATCACGTTGCCAGGGCGGCCGACCGCTACGGCACGAAGACCTTCGTCCTGATCTCCACGGACAAGGCGGTCAACCCGACGAACGTCATGGGCGCGTCGAAGCGCATCTGCGAGATGATCGTTCAGACGATGGCCAACCGTTCCGCGACGAAATTCGTCGCCGTGCGCTTCGGCAATGTGCTCGGAAGCAACGGCAGCGTGATCCCGCTGTTCAAGCGGCAGATTGCCGAGGGCGGGCCGGTCACGGTGACGCATCCCGACATCATCCGCTATTTTATGACCATTCCCGAGGCTGTTCAGCTCGTTCTGCAGGCCGGGGCTTATGCCAATCGCGGCGAGATCTTTGTGCTCGATATGGGTGAGCCGGTGCGCATCGACGACCTCGCGCGGAATCTGATCCGCCTGTCCGGCTTCACGCCCGATGAGGACATCGAGATCCGCTATACCGGTCTGCGTCCCGGCGAGAAGCTCTTTGAGGAGATGCTGATGGACGAGGAGGGTCTGCGCGAGACGGCGAACAAGCTGATCCACATCGGCCAGCCGATCCGTATTTCGGAGGAGCACTTCCTTGAGCAGCTTGCGCAGCTCGAGACGGCCTGTGAGCAGAACAGCCCGCAGATCAGGGCGCTGATCGCCCGGATCGTGCCGACCTACCACAGAGCGGCCGTCACGCAGACCGTTCAGGCATGACCGGCGGGTAAAGGGAGAGCACCATGTATCAAAAAGGTATCAAGAGAGCAATCGATGTTGTGCTGTCACTGTTCGGGCTGATCCTGGCTTCATGGCTCTATGGCCTGATCATTCTGGCAATCAAGCTCGACGACCCCGGCCCGGCCTTTTTCAGACAAAAGCGCGTCGGAAAGGGGAAAACCTATTTTTTCCTCGTGAAATTCCGCTCCATGAAGATGTGCACGCCGCACGACATGCCGACGCACCTTCTGGAGGATCCCGAGCAGTACATCACCCGCGTGGGGAAGTTCCTGCGCAAGACCTCCTTGGATGAAATTCCGCAGCTCTGGAACATTCTCAAGGGGGATATGAGCGTGATCGGCCCGCGCCCCGCGCTCTGGAATCAGGAGGATCTGCTTGCCGAGCGCGACAAATACGGCGCGAACGACATCCGTCCCGGCCTCTCCGGCTGGGCGCAGATCTGCGGCCGCGATACGCTTCCGATCGAAGAAAAGGCACGGCTGGACGGCGAATATGTCAAAAAAATGAGCTTTTTATTCGACTGCCGCTGCTTCTTCGGCACTGCCATCAGCGCCCTGCGCGGCGAAGGTGTGGTCGAGGGCGGCACGGGCGAGCTGCAAAAGCACGCCGAGGAGCAAAAAAAATATCTGATTGTAACGAATCACTCCTATATGCTCTGGCGCTTCCGTAAGGAGCTGATCGCCGAGCTGCAAAGGACCGGAGAGGTCGTCATCAGCACGCCGTTCGTCGGCCATGAGGACGATTTCCGCGCGATGGGCTGCCGTCTGATTGAGACGCAGCTTGACCGCCGCTCCATCAACCCGAAGACCGATCTCAAGCTCTATCGCTTCTATCGGACGCTCATTCGCACGGAGCGCCCCGATCTGGTCGTGACCTATTCCATCAAGCCCAATATCTATGCGAGCTACGCCTGCAAAAAATGCGGCGTGCCCTACTGCGTGAATGTGCAGGGGCTGGGCACGGCGTTCCAGAAGCCGCTGATCGCACAGCTCGTGACGGTGATGTACCGCAAGGCGCTGAAAAAGGCGCGGACGGTCTTCTTCGAGAACGAGGGCAACGCACAGGAATTCCTGAATCGGAGGATCATTCCGCAGACCCGCGTCACGGTTCTGAAGGGCGCCGGGATCAACCTGGAGGAATATCCGCTCCGGCCCTATCCGTCCGAGGCAGACGGCGTGCGCTTTCTGTACCTCGGCCGGATCATGAAGGAAAAGGGAATGGACGAGCTGTTTGAGGCCGCGCAGACGCTGAAGAAGAAGTACGGCGACGCCGTTCGGTTCGACCTCGTCGGATTTTTTGAGGACGCTTATAAGGACACGGTGGAGCGCCTCTCGGAGGCGGGGGTCGTGTGCTTCCACGGCTTCCAGTCCGACCCGCGGCCGTTTTATGCCATGAGTCACTGCGTTGTGCTGCCGAGCTACCACGAGGGCATGAGCAACGTCCTGCTCGAGGCAGCCGCATCCGGACGCGCCGTGATCACCTCCGACATTCCCGGGTGCCGGGAGGCACTGCAAAACGGCGTCAGCGGTCTGCTCTGCAAGCCGCAGGACGCGCAGAGCCTGACGGAGCAGCTTGAGCGCTTCCTGCGGCTCGCGCCCGAGGAGCGCGCGGCCATGGGCGAGCACGGCCGCCGCTTTGTCGAAAAGGAGTTTGACAAAAAAGCCGTGGTGCGGGCGACGCTGAATGCCCTGCTCCCGGCGCGCGAACCGGTGTAAGAATCGGCTGGCGGATAGCCAAGTCGGAGGAATCACAGAAAGGCAAATACATCTATGAAACTGAAAAATTTCTGGTGGCTCCTGATTTGGCTCTTCACGGCCGGAATTATTTTAGAACGCGCCTTCCCGAAGCAAAAGGAACGCATTCTCGGGAAGGAGCGCGTCCGTTGGAAGATCCTCCCGGCCATCCTCCTCGTTCTGCCCTATATCATTTGGGCGGGCTTCCGCGGCGTCGGCTTCGGCGACACCTACGCCTATCAGCAAGCGTTTCTGAAAGCGCCGACCTCCTTCGGAGGGGTCGGCGAATACTTGAGCCAATACTCCAAGGATCAGGGCTTCTATTTTTTCAACGCTCTGGTCAAAATCATCCTCTGCCAGTCTCCGGAAGTCTACTTTTTGCTTCTGGCGGCCATTCAGATGCTCATCATCGCGTTCGTCTGCCGCCGTCTGAGCGTCGATTATTGGCTGAGCATTTTTCTGTTCGTGGCGTCGACGGACTATGTTTCGTGGATGTTTAACGGCATCCGGCAGTTTACGGCGGCGGTCATCATCTTTGGCGCGACGGAGCTGATCATCCGGAAAAAATATATCCCGAGCGTGCTGCTGATCCTCCTTGCTTCGACGATGCACCAATCGGCGCTCATCATGCTGCCGGTCATCTTCCTGATCCAAGGCAAGGCGTTCAACAAAAAGACCGTGATCTGCGTCCTGCTCAGCGTCACGGCGCTGACCTTCATCGACCAGTTTACGGACTTCCTCAGCTCGGCGCTGGCCGACACACAGTATAAAAACGTTGTCTCCGACTGGAAGTCCTTCAACGACGACGGCACGAATCCGCTGCGCGTTCTGGTCTACGCCATGCCGACGCTGATCGGCCTCTACGGCTACCGCAAGATCCGCGCGGCCGACGATCCGATCATCAACCTCGGCATCGGCGCGGGTTTGATCTCCACCTGCCTCGGCATCATCTCGATGGCGACCTCCGGCATCTTCCTCGGCCGTATGCCAATCTACGTCAGCCTGTGGTCGAACCTGATCGTCCTGCCGTGGGAGATCAAGAACGTTTTTTCCGAAAAAAACGCAGCGTTTGTCAAAGTAGCGTGCATTTTGTTATATTGCGTATTCTTTTATTATCAGATGCATGTTATATGGTCGATTATATAATAATGGTTTAATTTGACTTGAAGCCGTGTATAGTCGGGAGAGGCTTGTGGAATGAAACAAATTCGAGTTTTACATGTAATTGGAATCATGAACCGCGGCGGTGCCGAGGCGATGATCATGAACCTTTATCGTGAAATAGACAAAACAAAAATACAGTTTGACTTTGTAGAGAATTCCGATCAGCAGGCAGCCTATGATGAAGAAATTCGCAAGCTTGGAGGGAAAATATACCGCTGTCCGCATTTTACCGGTAAGAACTTTCTGGCATACAAACGTTGGTGGAAGCGCTTCTTTGAAGACCATGGACCGGAGTATGACATTGTTCATGGACATATCGGAAGTACTGCCGCGATTTATTTGAACGAGGCAAAAAAAGCAGGGTGCTTTACGATTGCCCACAGCCACAGTTCCGGAACAGATCATAGTCTCAAGAGTGCGCTCTATCATACGATCTCTTATCCGACAAGGTGGATCGCGGACTTCTTTTTTGCTTGTTCCAAACCGGCGGGAATTGATCGCTATGGGAAAAAGGTTGCCGGGTCGCCGAATTGTGTGGTATTTCGAAATGCAGTTGACGTTTCAAAATTTGTATATTCCGAGCATATACGCAAGGCTGTTCGAGACGAGTGGAATCTTGAGAATCTAACCGTTGTCGGACATATCGGGCGAATGGTTTATGCAAAAAACCATATGGCACTGCTGGATATTTTCTCGGCGTTCCATCAAAGAACGCCGAATAGTAAACTGCTTCTTGTTGGCGACGGTCCGCTGAGAAATGAAATAGAGCGCAGAGTGCATGAATTGAAGCTGGATCAATATGTGATATTTGCGGGGGTTCGATCCGATGTGGACCGTCTCATACAAGCAATGGATGTTTTTGTGTTTCCGTCTTTATATGAAGGACTCCCGGTCACGCTCGTCGAAACGCAGACGGCAGGTCTGCCGTGTGTTATATCAGACAAGGTTCCTGAGGACAGCATACTTGTAAAAAGCCTTGTTTCAGTCATGAAGCTGAATGATCCGCCGGAACAATGGTCAGATTGTATGCAGAACTGTCTAAGAATGAAAAGACAGGACCGAAGCAAAGAAGTTGCAGCAGCCGGATTTGATATTGCGCAGACAACCAAATGGCTGGAGGAATTTTATTTTGAACACAATCCAAGACGTTAGATTAACCGTTTTTACCCCTGCGTATAACCGGGCACATACGTTGCCGAGAACCTATGAATCCTTGCTTGCGCAAGGCTGTAAGGCGTTCATATGGCTGATCGTGGACGACGGTTCTACTGACGGAACAGCCAAGCTTGTACGCGAGTGGCAGAGACGTGATAACGGCTTCGAAATACAGTACATCTACAAGGAAAACGGCGGTATGCATACAGCGCACAACGCAGCATATGCCAATATTCACACAGAGCTGAATGTCTGCATCGATTCGGATGATAAAATGGCTGAGGGTGCTGTTGAGAAAATTCTCAAAACATGGCAGCGGGTCAGATGTATGGGATATGCCGGGATCATTGCCTTAGATGCGGATTTTGGGGGAAACGTTATCGGAACCGGGTTTCCCGATGCCATGACAGAGACAACGGTCAGCGGCTACTATGCCAACGGTGGACGTGGGGATAAAAAACTGATCTATAGGACGGACATCATCAAACAATATCCGGAGTATCCTGTCTTTGAAGGCGAAAAATATGTTGCGCTGTCATACAAATATCGGTTGATCGATCAGAAATATAAAATGGCGGTCTTGAATGAGATTGTATGCAACGTAGAATATCAACCCGACGGCTCCACCAACTCCATGCTGCGGCAGTATCTGAACAATCCGAAGGGCTTTGCCTTTTGGAGAAAGGTGAAAATGCAAACTCCTGACAGCAACAAGCGGCTTGTTGTGGACTGCATTCACTATTGCTCCAGCAGCATAATCGCCGGCAACCGACACTATATCAAAGAATCCCCGAAAAGACTGCTGACTGTGTTCTGCACACCGGCCGGTTGGGCACTGACGAAGTATATCAGGAGAAGGACAAAAAAACGGAATGAGAAAACGGACAGGTGTTCTAACGACGTATAGAGCCTTGACAATGGTTTTTATCCTGCTTTGCCCATATTAGCTTCGAGGTGTATTTGGTTCTCTATATGTTCTGCATCGGCCCGATTAAGCTGTTTGGATGCACAGGCTGGTGGGGGGGCTGATGCAGCGCTTGTTACGGCAATATCTGTGTTCCTCGGAAGCGTACTTCATGTTGCTGCAGGGAAGCTACTAAGATTGCGTTGGCTGAATCATTGCTCAAACTAAACGATATTGAAAGCAAAGAAGAATTGCTATGAAGCCGTATGGACTTGTTTTTTATAATTTTGTAAAACTAAATGCACTCCGTCTTTTCCGATGCAATAACTTAAAAACAACACGGGTGGAGTTACTCAGTCGCAGAACGCGTTTCCGACTATGCCGTAGCGCACAGGTGAGTTTAGGTGACCGTGTGGTCAGTGACGGACATGGTACGATCCTTGTGGACGAGAATGCCAAACTGGAAATTGGCAATCGAGTTTACTTTAATGAGGACCTGATGATCAGCGTGAAAAGCAGAGTGACTATCGGAGATGGCTGCCGATTTGGACCAAGCGTGAAGATTTTCGACAATGACCACATTTTTGACGCGGAGAACGGTGTCAGCGATAGACATGTGTCCGCACCTATCACCATTGGGAATCACTGCTGGATCGCGGCCAACGTGGTCATCCTGAAAGGAACTCAAATCGGCAATAATTGTGTGATCGGTGCAGGCGCAGTTGTTCAAGGAACGATTCCGGCTGGGTCTGTGGTGACGGCTTCAAGAGAACTGAAGGTGCGCCCAATTGGAGTGAAAAATGCATGAAAAAAATCATTATCCTGATGCCGTCCATGTTTATTGGCGGGGCAGAGCGCAGCTTATTGGGCCTGTTGGAAACAATCGACTACTCTCAATATGATGTGTCATTATTTTTGTACCGCCATGAGGGAGAATTTCTCAAGTTTATCCCTGATCAGGTACATCTTTTGCCTGAAATGCCGCAGTATCGAACCTTTGACACGCCGATCCGTTGTTTGCTATGTAATCGAAAAATACGGTTTGGGCTGAGACGTATGCTTTCCAAAGTGGCCATGTGGCTGCACACGAAGACTACTGGTGAAAAACGCGGCGTTTGGATGTCAATGCAGTATACTGCACGTTTTTTGCAGCCGCTGCTGCCGGACATTCCAGGTGAATATGACGTAGGGATGATGTTCCTTGGTATTGCGGATACGCTGATTAACAAGGTTCAGGCAAAAAAGAAGATTACATGGAACCATACGGATTATGACACGTTGTTCCCAAATCGTTCCATGGATTTGGAAACCTATAGCAAAGTTGACGCCGTTGTCAGCGTTTCTCCGGCTTGCACGGAAAAAATTAAGGCATTTTATCCCGAACTTGCTAACAAGGCGATTACGATTGAGAACGCTCTGGCGGGACAGTTTATAGAGCAGTGTGCCAAAGAGCTGCAGATTGATATGCTGTCAGACGAAACCACTACGCTTCTCTCCATTGGGCGGTTCTGTGACGCGAAGAACTTCGACAACGTGCCAGACATCTGCCACCGCTTAGTAGAGGATGGCCTTGATGTGAAGTGGTATCTGATTGGGTATGGCGGCGATGAGCCGCTGATCCGCCAGAAGATTGCCGAGGCCGGGATGGGGGATCGCGTTATTATCCTCGGCAAGAAGGACAATCCTTATCCCTATATGCGCGCCTGTGACCTGTATGTGCAGCCGTCGCGCTACGAAGGCAAAGCCGTCACTGTGCGCGAGGCACAGCTGCTGGGCAAGCCTGTTGTCATTACAAACTACGCGACCGCAGGCAGCCAACTGGAGGATGGCATCGATGGTGTGATCGTCCCAGTGGACAATGTGGGCTGCGCTGCTGGCATTGCTGCGCTTTTGCGCGACCCGGTACGCATGCGGCAGCTTTCTGAGAATTGCAAAAAACGGGACTACACAAATAGGGATGAGATTGAAAAAATCTACGCGTTGATGGAGGATTGACCGATGATCCCAAAGATCATTCATTACTGTTGGTTTGGCCGTGGCGAAAAGCCAGAGTTGACCCAAAAGTGCGTCGCCAGTTGGCACAAATTCTGCCCGGATTTTGAAATTCGCGAGTGGAACGAGGACAACTGCGACTATCTCGCGATGCCCTTCATGGCGGAGGCTTATGCTGCGAAAAAGTACGCCTTTGTGTCTGATGTGATGCGTTTGATCGTGCTGGAGCAGTATGGCGGTGTATACTTCGATACCGATGTGGAGGTCGTGCGGGATATTTCGCCGCTGCTGAATGATGAAGGATTTATTGGGTTTGAGAACGACCGGTTTGTCAACAGCGGGCAGGCTATGGCGGCTGTGTCGCACCAGCCCGTTGTACAGGCCATGATTGAGGAGTACAAAAAGCTGCATTTCACCAACGTGGACGGAAGTACAAATGCCGTGGGCTGCCCACATCTGAACAGCGATGTGATGGAGCGCTTCGGCCTTGTGCGCAATGGACAGGAGCAGCTTGTCGCTGGAATCCACGTCTATCCGACGGACTACTTTAACCCGCTGGACAGCGTGACAGGAAAGCTGACGAAGACGGAGAATACCTATTCCATCCACTGGTATTCCATGAGTTGGCTGCCGAAGAGAAAGCAGATCAGAGCGAAAGTCGGGCGCGTTATACGCCGGATACGGAAAGAACTACGCCGCTGAGGGAGAGAAAATCATGCCAAAAGTCAGTGTTATTGTTCCGGTCTACAATGCCGAGAAATATTTTCAGGAGTGTGTGGACAGCATTCTTCGCCAAACGCTTGCGGATCTTGAACTGATCCTTGTGGATGACGGGTCCACGGACAGCAGCCCCGCAATTTGTGACCGGTATGCGGCGCAGGATTTAAGAGTGCGTGTGATTCATCAAGCTAATGTAGGCCTGTCGGCCGCACGCAACCGAGGAATAGAGGTTGCTGCTGGTGAGTGGGTTGCATTTGTTGATAGTGATGATTTTATCGATGCAAATATGTACCGCACAATGATAATAGCTGCCGAAGCGGAAGGTGCGCAACTTGCTGTATGTACAGGCTATTACTATTCGGATGTGCATAAGGAACGGATATCCTCTTTGCACGATACAAAAGGATTTTGCAAGTGCAGCGAAGACTTTGTTAGGGATTGGCTGTGGACGTCAGACGAAACAACCGTTTTGTTTACGGTGGTTTGGAACAAGATATATCAGCGGAAGTTTTTTGCTGATGAGCTCTACTTTGCACGGCTGAGAATTAGCGAAGATGAAGAGTTTTCAACCAGACTATACTTGAAAAACTATAGATTAGTATATGTTGATCAACCTTTTTATTATTACCGTGCAAATATTCAGTCTCTAACATATAGGCCATTTGCTCAAAATAAATTGTGTATTCTTGACATTTTATATGAAAGATATGAAGCGTATCAAAGCAAAGGCTGGGTTAGGCTATATCGGCAAGCAGCAAAGAATTTCTGCGAGATGTACATTGAATGCTACCAAAAATCCGCCGAAACGGGCAATGCCAGTTGGTTGCAGCCTTACCGAAAAAAATTCAGATGGATGCGAGCTAAACTGGGATTAAGCGGGCACAAAAAAGATCAGGTAAGATATTCGCTTTTCTCATTTTCTCCAAAACTATACAAGAAACTCACATCGATGAGATGAGGTGCAACAATTATGGAGTCGCTAAAAAATGCCCCTCTAATTACTGTATTTACAGCAACATATAATCGAGGCCATCTTATACAGAGAATTTATCAATCTCTACTCAGGCAAAAAGAGTTCAATTTCGAGTGGCTAGTAATTGATGATGGATCACAGGATCAGACAGAAGATCTTTTTAATGACTGGACTAGCCGCGACAACCCCTTTGAGATTCGCTATTACAAGCAGGAGAATCGGGGTCTAATTCGTACATTAAATCGGGGAATTGAGCTCGCAAGAGGGGAGTACTTTGCCAAGATAGATTCCGATGATTATGTCGTAGATGATTATACAACTAACATTTCTAAGTGGGTGGCCTCCATTGAAAATTCGACGAGCATTTATGCGGTTTCGGGCGTTAGAGTGACTCCTGACGGTATACCTTTAAAAGGAAAATGGCCTGATATTCCGAGAGAACTTGGTTTTGTAGATGCCACAGATTTAGAACGCGCGGCATATGACCTTGATGCCGATATGTGTGAGGCGTGGCGCACAGACGTGCTTAGAAATTATCCGTTCCCGGTATGGAATGGCGAGAAATTTGCTCCGGAGCAAATTGTGTTCAATCAGATTGCCTTGGATGGATATAAAATCCGCTGGTATCCCGTTGCGATGTCAATCTGCGAATACCAAGAGGGTGGATTAACTAAGGGCGCACGGAAACTGGAGATAGAAAACCCTATGGGGTATGCAATGATGTACAACCATAAGTTGAAGTATGATATCTCTCTTAAGCAAAAACTCTACTATGCTATGCAGTGTACGGCGCTTTCGACTGTGGGGCATAATCCCCAATACATCTTCAAAAGCAATATGCCAGCCGCTACACTTGCAACACTTGTGCCTGGTGTGTTTTTGGCAATACGTCGCAAGCGACAGTATAGACAGGGTTAACCTGACTATAAAGATTACCATGTCAATATAATCTTGAGGTTCACTTTTATGAGAGTACTATATGTTGTAGGGGCATGCCTATCAAAAAATACGTCTGCCAACATGAGTCATAACGGCTATGTACAGGGCCTGCTGGAAAATGGTTGTCAAGTCGATATACTTATGGCAGCGGACAGTTGGGGACAAACAGATAATCTCCTTCCACAGTGGGAAGATGCAAAGTACTATTGTTACCCATCAGAAACAATACACGACAGGCTTCGAAAATATATTGGTAGGAGTGTTTTACAGCCTACAGTATCAGCCACAGATTCCTATGTTCAGACGCAAGAGCCACAAAAAGCAACAAGTTTAAAAGTTACTGTTCGTGAATATCTAAAAAAAGCCTATTATTTTCTATTTCCAATCGACCCAAAGTATCCGCTGGAAAAACAATGGCTAAAAAATGCATCGAAGTTTCGCACAGATATGGAATACGACCTCGTCATATCCAACTCCTCACCTGCAGCGAGTCATAAATTAGTTGCTATTTTGTCCCATAATGGGCATCTGAAGTATAAACGATGGATTCAGATTTGGGAAGATCCTTGGTATTATGACTTATACGGCGGCCATAAAGCGGAAATTCTTGAGGAAGAGGACGCCCTTTTAAAGGTAGCGACCGAGGTGTTTTATGTTAGTCCTTTGACGCTTATTTATCAGCAACGATATTTCAAAGAAAGCGCATGCAAAATGAAACAAATACCGTTGCCTTATCTTGCTTTTGCATCAGAATCCGAACAGTTATACGGAGAAATAAGTTATGCCTACTTAGGAGACTATTATTCCCATGTTCGCAATTTGGCACCGTTTTATCAGGCACTCTGCCAAACGAAATCAACTGGATATATTTATGGAGATTCCGACATCGTTCTTGAAAAGACTTCACAAATTGAAACCAGCGGACGAGTGACCTTGGATAAACTTGCAACTGTACAGGAAAAGGCGACCGTGCTGGTTCACCTTTGTAATTTGCGCGGAGGACAGATTCCGGGGAAAATATATCACTACTCAGCCACAACTAAACCAATACTTTTTATATTGGACGGAACTCCTGAAGAAAAGAAGTATATTAAAGAGTACTTTGAAAGTTTTGATCGGTATTATTTTTGCGATAACGATACGCAGTCAATTCTTTCAACCATGAATCAAATTGGGGCTGATATTGTGGATGGTAGAAAGTGGAGACCCGTAACTGAGTTTTCACCTAAGTCAGTTGTTAAGAAATTGCTGTAATAAGGGAACTGTAGTAAATATGAGATCTAAGAAGCGAATCCTTTTTATCAACGGGCATCTGAATACCGGCGGTGTGGAACGTTCACTTGTGGATATCCTCAAGCACATGGACTACACAAAATATGCTGTGGATCTTCTGCTGCTGGAGGATACTGGCGACTACACTTCAGAATTGCTGCCTGAAGTGAATGTGTTGTTCCGAGACATTCATAATACCTATGGGAGCTTCGCGTCATCGATTCGGCGGTGTATTGCAGCACACGATTGGATGTGCTTGCGGTTGCGTTTCCTGTTTTTATTACAGAAGCTTTGGGGAGCACGAGTCTTAAAACCAGCTGCAGCCGTTCTGCTTGGAGATTATCGTTGCGATTGTGTGATTGGTTTTCGTCGTGGCGTTTGCTCCGATTTAGCAGCGTATTCCATACAAGCAGAGCGAAGAATTACCTGGTGGCATCATGGTGAGTTCAATGTAGAGCGTGCAGCCTATGGCGATATGTGCAAAAGGATGAATGCAGTGGCTGTGGTATCGCGAGCGTGCAAGGATATGCTTCAAGGTCAATTACCGGAACTTGTCGACAAACTGATTTGCATCCCAAACATGCTGGATACCGAAGCAATTAAGCGGAAAGCGCTGCGTTCACCATACACTGATAATACATTGCACATCGTATCTGTAGGACATTTGATGCCAGAGAAGCATTTTGAAAACATCATTCCCGCTGCAGAGACGTTGCGGGAAACAGGCATAGAATTTAAGTGGCATATTGTTGGTGAAGGCCCTGAGCGCGCAAGATTAGAATCTTTGCTTGCGAAGAGCAATCTGAAAGATCGTGTAATCTTGGAAGGAAGCAAAACAAACCCTTATCCTTACATAAGATATGCAGATTTGTTTGTCCACCCGTCATATGTGGAATCGCAGGGGCTAACGGTATTGGAAGCGATGGCGCTTGGAATTCCATGTGTAGTGACAAAATCCCGTGGTCCCTGTGAGTTTATTGAAAACGGTGCCAACGGCCTGCTAACGGAGCAGTCACCGGAATCTCTGACAGAAAAAGTGCTGACGATTCTGAATGATAAAGAACTGTATCAGCGTATTAGGGATAACACCAAGTGCCCAGAGCGGTTCAGTCCAGAGCGGATTATAAACCAGATTGAGACTATGATAGATGGAGAAAAGTAATGATGAATTTTTGGGAACGTGTCCTCATCAAATTGCACTTGAAAAAGCCTATTGACTATAGCAGCATTGAGTACCTACGGTCTCGTGGTGTTCAAATCGGTGAAAATGTTCATCTGTTTAATACAAATATTGATTTTTGCCATGGATTTCTGGTTTCTATCGGGGACAATGTGACTTTAACTGGTGTTACGGTGCTGGCACATGATGCCAGCACACAAATTCCCCTCGGTGTCAGCAAAGTTGGCAGAGTGAAAATTGGCAATAACGTCTTTGTGGGACGAGGCTCAATTATATTACCCGGTGTAAGCATTGGAGATAATTGCGTGATTGGCGCGGGTTCGGTTGTATCCAACAGTATCCCTTCTAATTCTGTTGCTGTGGGTAACCCGGCCCGTGTTGTGAGTAGCTATGAAGAGTTTGTAGAAAAACATAGACGGCAAATGGGACATTGTCCCGTTTTCCCGACCTTGTGGTCAGAGAAATCTGAAGAAGAAAAAGCTGAGATGAAAGAAAAACTGGAAAAGAGTATTGGGTACGATAAGTGAGCAAAAATATGAATGTTTTATTTTATGGCAATGGCGGTTCAGGCAATCATGGTTGCGAGGCGATTATCCGTGGTACTGTACAGATTCTTGGAGAAGCAACATATACCGTCTTATCTGAAAATGTCGCAGAGGACATTCAGTATGGACTTGGCAGTATTTCAAAAATTATTCCGGCGAAGGCGGATAGAAGTCGGGATTTTTCTTTTTTAAAAGCCTATATAAAACTAAAGCTGACTGGCAACTATACAGATATGGATGGCTGGCACTATCTTCCTGCGATTCAAGAAATGCACAATTGCGCTGGTGTGGCATTGTCTGTCGGCGGAGACAACTATTGCTATGGGAACACAGCAATTTATGGCTATCTGAACGCAGCATACCAGAAGAATCATATTAAAACCGTTTTGTGGGGCTGCTCCATTGAACCGGATGTAGTAAGGGAACCTTCGGTAGCAGAAGATTTGCGGCGATATGGGGTTGTTGCGGCCAGAGAAAGCATCACTTATGAAGCGGTCAAAGCGACAGGGGCCAATGTTGTGCAGATGCCTGACCCTGCATTCCATATGCAGCCTGAAGCATGCAATACGGATGAGCGCTTTCTAAAAAGTGATGTTATCGGCATTAACATCAGCCCACATATCATTGTCAGCGAAGGACATTGCGGTGCAGCCTATGCAAACTACAAAGCTCTCATTCAACATATCTTGGACAACACGGATGCACCCATTGCCCTGATCCCGCATGTGGTTTGGGCCAGTAACGATGACCGCATCCCCTTGAAACAGCTTTATGATGATTTCGATCAGAATCCGCGACTGATTCTGATCGAGGATCATACTGCCCCGGAGCTGAAGTACATCATTTCCAAGTGTAGCTTTTTCGTAGGCGCACGCACCCACGCGACCATCGCCGCATATTCTACTGGTGTTCCGACGCTGGTGGTGGGCTATTCCGTCAAGGCGCGGGGTATTGCCCGTGATCTGTTCGGGACGGAGGACGGCTATGTCCTGCCGGTGCAGCAGCTCAAAGAAAGCAATGAATTAACGCAGGCATTTATACGCTTGTACGAGAAGCGCGATGCTGTCCGGGCACACCTTAATGAGATGCTTCCCGGCTATATTGCCCGTGCAGATGCGGCACGCAAAGCATTGGAGGAACTTGCAAAAGCATGAAACGTGACGAGATCAAGGCAGGCGCACTGCTGTCCTATCTGAATCTGCTGATCGGTAATCTGATCCCATTTATCTATACGCCCATTATGCTCCGTATGCTGGGGCAGGCGGAGTACGGTATTTACGGGATCGCGCAATCGGTCATGGGTTATATCGGTCTGCTAAATTTCGGCATCGGCGGTTCCATCATCCGCTATCTTTCCAAGTATCGGGCGGAGGGTGATTTGGACGGTGAACGGCGCGTTTTCGGCCTGTTTATCAAGATATACTCTGTAATTGGTACGGCTGTTCTGATTGTAGGTACATCCTGCTCATTCCATCTGGGTGCATACGGTCGATCACTGACACCGGATGAGTTGGTACTTCTGGAACGGCTGGTTCGCCTTATGACACTGAACACAGCGGTTTTCATGCCCTTCAATGTGTTCAGCTCTATGATTCTGGCCCACGAGAGATTTATCTTTAGCAAAACGGCTTCGCTAATCACAAGCGTGGTATCGCCGTGCCTAAATCTTGTGCTACTGTTCATGGGCTTTGGATCTATCGGTCTTGTACTTTCTGCGACGGTTCTGAATTTTGTTACCTACGCCATCTACACCGTATATGTAATCCGACGAATAGGTATTCGTCCCAGCTTTCAGCCTGTCAAGGGTGGGTTGCTCGCAGAGATTATCCGGTTTTCTCTGTTCGTTTTTGCGGCGAATATCGTGGATATCCTCTTCTGGTCTACGGACAAGCTCATCATCGGCTGGGCCGTTGGCGCGGTAGCCACAGCGGTCTATAATATCGGTGCAACCTTTAATACTTATATCACAAGCCTGTCAACGGCAATCAGCGGTGTACTCATGCCGAGGGTGACAAAAATGGCTGTTAAGGACACCCCTCCCTCGGAGTTTACAGCCCTGTTCATCAAGGTCGGACGGCTGCAATTTTTGCTGATTTCCTTCATTGTTTCTGCGTTTGTGGCGTTTGGACGGCAGTTCATCGCATTATGGGCGGGTGCAGGGTATGAGGAGGCCTACTATGTGGCACTTCTGGTGATGATCCCGGTGACCGTGCCCCTGATTCAGAACACCGGGCTGAATATTCTCTATGCTATGAATAGGCACCAGTTTCGCTCTGTCGTATACCTCTGCATCGCTGTGCTGAATGTTGGACTGACCTTCTGGTGGGTAGAAGAATACGGCATTATAGGCGCTGCTATGGCAACCTGCGTCGCTTATGTGATTGGAAATATTCTAATTATTAACTGGTACTATTACAAGAAGATTGGTATTGATACTCCATTGTTCTGGAAGAACATTCTGCATATGTGCCCCGTTATGTTGGTAATGGGGGCAGCCGGATGGTTCGTATTGGATCGCCTGCATATCGATAACTGGTTTGTCTTTTTTGCACTTGCTGCAATTTACACAGTTATCTATTGTATACTGGCATATTTCTTTATGATGAACGATTACGAGAAATCATTTGTTAAAGCGCCTATATCAAAAATCCGTGCGTGCTTGCGAGGAAGACATCATGGCAGATAACCGTCGCATCAACAGTATTGATATTGCACGGTTGCTTGCGGCAATTCTGGTCGTTGCAATTCACACGCAGGCAATTACGTGGTTTCCCGGGCGCGCTAACGGTAATATTCAGATACTGACCCGCGTGGCAGTTCCATTCTTTTTTTGTACAAGCGGTTTCTTTCTACATAAGAACTATGCCAATAGAGGATTCCCTGCAATAGTAGCTACTTTTTGGAAAACTGTCAAGCTATATTTCTTCCTATCATTGGTTTATTTCACAGTAGTTTTTCTATCCGCTCCTGCGTTGCTGCATGAGCCGAAGAAGTGGATGCTGGTGGATTTTCTTTTCAATGGCAGTTACTATCATCTGTGGTACATGGTGGGTATTGCCTATTCCATAGCAATAATCTATCTGGTCTGCAAACTAAAACTGATGAAGATTCTGCCTTCTTTGGCGGTTATTTGTTATGTCATTGGCCTGTTGGGAACATCGTATTATGGCATCGGCAACAGAGTACCTGCCCTGAATATACTGTTTGACGGCGGGTGGTTTCTGAGCATTCGGAGGATATTCTTCATGGGATTTCCTTTTACTGCTCTCGGATGGACAATTTCGCAAGGACAACTGAAGTTGCACATTCCCAAGAAATATTTGTTGATTGCGACCATGCTGGTGGCACTGCTTTTCGTGGCGGAGATCATTATTGTGACTGTCACGGGAATGTCAAGATCAGTCGAAACCACAGTATTTCTTTATCCGTTGCTGTTTCTTCTATTTCAGATTTGCCTTGCATATCCGATTGAATGGAAAAGCAGACTTGCGTCGTTTTGCCGTGATACTGCATATTTTACATATTTCTGGCATCCGCTTATCATTCTTGTGCTGCGGAGAGTTGTAGATGCAAACTTTCCTCTGTTTGTGATTACGACGGCAGCATGCCTGATATTGGGCCTTGGTTATCACGCCTTAAAAGGCCACAGGAGACTCACATATGAACATCACTCAAAAATCTGATATTTGTACCGGATGCGGTGTGTGTGCGGCGCTCTGCCCATTCTCCGCAATTCAGATGCAGCCGGATTTGCACGGCTTTCTACATCCGGCTGTCGATACATCGAAGTGTATGGATTGTGGCCTCTGCGCTCAAAAATGCCCCGTTTCCACGCCACCGCAGGTATCTACACATACAGATATTCTGGCTGGGTATGCCAAGGACGAAGCGCTTCTATCTGGTTCTTCCTCCGGTGCGATTTTTCCTGTACTGGCGGCAGAGATCATCCGCCGAAGCGGTATCGTATTTGGTGCTGCATTTGATGAGAACTTTAACGTTGTACATACTACAGCCGAAACGATTTCAGAGCTTACCACTCTCTGCAGCTCCAAGTATGTTCAAAGCCGTATTCCCGTAGATTGTTATTCGCAAGTAAAAAAAGTATTATCTGATGGACGCTGGGTCTATTTCAGCGGGATGCCGTGTCAAGTGGCAGCGTTGAAAAACTATCTCGGCAAGGAGTATGAGAGGCTGATCACGCAGGATACCGCTTGCCATAGCGTTCCGTCTCCTATGGTATGGAAAGACTATATGCTAGCCTTGGAGAAACAGTATGACGGAAAGCTGACCGGTTTTTCCTTTCGCGACAAGGCCAACGGTTGGGAAGGCTATTATATCCGTGCTGAATTTGACAATGGCAGGAGTTTCCGGCAGCCAGCTGCAGAAAATCCCTATCAGCGTGGATTTATCAAAGGGCTGTATTCCCGCAGTTCATGCTTTTCTTGTAGATTTAAAGGTTTCACGCGTTGCAGTGATATCACGCTGGCGGATTATTGGGGCGTCAAGAGCATACAGCCAGAAACCTGCAACCCGCAGGGGACGTCGCTGATCCTTCTACATAGTGGAAAAGGGCGTGCGCTGTTGGGGAGTTGCAAGGACAAGTTACAGATTGCGACCGCCGCAGATGATGCGTTTGCTTATAATCCTGCGGTGCGCTTACCCATTCAGAAGCCCGCGCGTTATAGCGAATTCTGGGCGGGATATGGCAGAACAGCCCTCGACAATTTGGTTTCCACCTGTTGTAAGCCAACGAAGGGAGAACTGGCAAAAGAGTGGTGGAACAGGAGCCTGTTAGCACGTTCTATTCGCAGATTGAAACGGTAATGATTTGTTTTGTCTTGAAACCCTCAAATATACCATGCAATGATGCCAATAATATATAAAAATATGATAAGACTGCGCTGGATAACAATGCAATACATACACTTAAGGAGATTCATATACAGAAGAGCGATAAACCCCTCTGCGAGAAGGTGAAAGTTGTTATTGCTGAGCTGAGGGAGATGAAGCTGAAGAAATCGGCGAAGAAGGATGAGCATGGCATTGAAGAGACATTGATCTACTGCGACTTTCCCAGCAAGTACTGGATGCGCATCCGTACCAGCAAAGTGATCGAGCGACTGTACTGTGAGATCTGCCGGCGGACGCGGGCGGCGAGGACGATCCCCAACGGGAATTATTCCCTGATGCTGGGCTGCGGCATATGGGGCAGGTATCCTCTGGGCAGTAAGAAATATGTGAATGTAGCATTTGAGAGCCATGGATCAGGTATTACTGTCCGTATAAGTAGCAGCTATGTCGAAAAGAGTCAAGAGCAAGACAATCGACTTCTGGTGCTCTGCACCTTTGCGTAAATCCTTGACACTACCATAAATGTACAATACGATTAAGTGAACGCAAAACCATATCTTTGCGATTTTAAACAAACATGATTTTATGAAAATGCTGGAGTCATATACGATGGACAATAAGTTACTAAAAAAACTTCAGAATACAGAGCTGGACATTTTGGATGCGATTCACGCTTTCTGTGAGGCGCATCAGATCCGCTACTCGCTGTTTTACGGGACGGCGATCGGGGCGGTACGGCATCAGGGCTTCATTCCGTGGGACGACGATGTGGACATTGTCATGACGCGCGAAAATTACAAAAAATTCTGCAAAATCTGGGAAACGACGCCTATGCAGGGTTATTTCCTCCAGAACACGGAGCGCGACTTGCGGAGCGGCATCAATCATGCAAAGATCCGGAAGGACAACACGATCTTACTTTCAAAGGGAGAAAATCCGCACGTTGGGCATCATGGCGTTTGGGTCGATATTTTTATTCTGGATAAGGTCCCGGAAGACCCAAAGCAGGAGCGGTTCATCCGCAAAAACGCCTATAAGTGCTTCCTGCTGACGAGAGCGAATGCGTATAACACGGCGCAGCCGTTCAGAAAGCGCCTTTTGAAGCGCGCGCTGAGGCTCATCCCGCAGGGTGTTCGGAAAAAACGGCTGGAGAAGGCGGAGGCAGCAATTCAGCGCTTTGCGGATATGGAGCAGGGATATTTCTGGATGAGCCTGTCCTGTCCGGAGGAATTGGGCTACCACTTTCCGATGAGCATGACCGAGTGCTATCGCAAAACGGCGTTTGAGGGTCGGGAGTTTTATATTTTTGACCAGATCGAGGCGGCGTTGCAGATCGTTTACGGCGATTTCAGAAAGCTGCCGCCTGCCGAGGAGCAGATTTGCAAGCATATGCCGGTGCAGGTGAAGCTATAAAGAAAAACAGAGAGAGAAACCGGTAAAAATCGATTTGAGGAAAGGTGTGATGCCGCTTTGAGGCAGGCTGTCATTCTTGCAGCGGGCTATGGGATGCGAATGGTTCCGATCAATTCGGAAACGCCGAAGGGGCTGTTAATGGTTCGCGGTGAAGTGCTGATCGAGCGCTTGATCCGCCAGCTTCGCGCGGCAGGTGTGAATAAAATCCGTGTGGTCGTGGGCTTCATGAAAGAAGCGTTTGAATACCTGATCGACGACTTCAACGTAGAGCTGCTTGTGAACCCGGAGTATCATCAGCGCAACAATCTGCATTCGCTGTCACTTGCGGAGGCATACCTCTCGGACGCTTATATTCTGCCCTGCGATATTTGGTGCGCGGAGAATCCGTTTTCCCGCGAGGAGACGCAGTCGTGGTACATGGTCAGCACACGCAGGAATCCAAGAAGCACGGTTCGCGTGGATCAAAGCGGAAGACTGGCCAGGACGGGGGCACGAGACGTCGGCAGTGAGATGATCGGCATTGCTTATCTTACACAAAACGACGGGATATGGTTTCGGGAGCGGCTGCGCAGCATGGACGCCGATCCGCAGTTCAGCAGCGCGTTCTGGGAGGAGGCACTGTTTGAGAAAACATATATGCGCGTCCCGGCGCGGGTTGTCCCGGAGTATTTTGCGGTCGAGCTGAATACCTATGAACAGCTGCGGGAGTTGGATGCCGATTCCTCCCATCTGCATTCCGAGACGATGGAACTGATTGCGGCGGCAATGGGCGGCAAAACGCAGGATATTACGGGTATTCAGGTTTTAAAGAAGGGTATGACGAACCGGTCGTTCCTGTTTTCCTACAAGGGTTCGCGCTATATTATGCGCATTCCGGGGGAGGGGACGGATCGCCTGATTGATCGGCGAAATGAAGCCTGTGTCTACCAGACCATTCGTGCGCTGCATATTTGCGACGACATCATCTATATCAATCCGGATAACGGGTATAAGATTACAAAATATGTGGAGCATGCGCGCGTGTGCGATCCCGAAAATGAGGCTGACCTCAAACGCGCCATGCAAAAGCTCCGCGAGTTCCACGGCTTGGCACTACAGGTTGACCATGCGTTTGACATCTTTGAACAGATCGATTTCTACGAATCCCTTTGGAACGGAGAAGCGTCGGCCTATCCGGACTATGAAAAGACCAAAAGACGGGTGCTTTCGCTGCGCCCCTATGTTGAGCGCCATCGTGGGCAGACTGTGCTGACGCACATCGATGCCGTTCCGGATAATTTCCTGTTCACGGACGAGCAGACCTATCTGATCGACTGGGAATATGCCGGGATGCAGGATCCGCATGTGGACATCGCGATGTTCTGCATTTACGCGCTCTATGATCGGGCGCGGATCGACCGACTGATCGACCTTTATTTTGAAGGGAGCTGCCAGCCGGATATTCGCGTAAAGATCTACTGTTATATTGCTTCTTGCGGGCTGCTTTGGAGTAATTGGTGCGAATACAAACGCCAGCTCGGCGTTGAGTTTGGCGAGTATTCGCTCAGACAGTATCGCTATGCGAAGGATTTTTACCGCATTGCGGCAGAAGAAATGAAAAAGCTGGGAGAGGCATGAATAAGGTCAGACAAGCAATTATTATGGCTGCCGGGATCGGAAGCAGACTGCGGCCGATCACGTTGCACACCCCTAAGCCGCTGGTAAAGGTTCATGGTGTGCGCATGATTGACACCGTGCTGCGCGGACTGCTGGAGCAGGGGATTGCAGAGATCTACATCGTGGTGGGCTATCGGAAGGAGCGGTTCGCGGCATTGAAGCGGGATTATCCGCAGATCAAATTGATCGAGAACCCGTATTATGCCGAATGCAACAACATCTCATCGCTTTTTGCGGCGCGGGAGCATTTGGAAGATGCGATGATTCTCGACGGCGATCTGATTATTCGGAATCCGGCGGTGCTTTCTCCGGTGTTTGAACGCTCCGGCTACAATGCGATCTGGACGGACGGGCAAACGGAGGAGTGGCTGATGCAGGCAGAGAACGGCATGGTGCGTTCCTGTAGCAGAACCGGAGGAAGCGGCGGATGGCAGCTTTTTTCTATTTCCAGATGGACGCAGGACGACGGCAGAAAGCTGAAAAGACTGCTGGAGCTGGAGTTTTTAGAAAAGCGCAATCGACAGATTTATTGGGATGATGTTCCGATGTTTTGCCATTTTCAGGAGTTTCAATTACAGGTGTACCCGATGCAGCCTGAGGACGTGATTGAGATTGACAGCTTCGCCGAGCTGGCGGCATTGGATGCAGCTTACACAGAGAGAATGGAGTGTAAATGAAACGAAGAGAAGAGAGAAAAAATATTGACTGGATGATTACGCTCGTGCCGCTGGGCTTGGTGGTCGCGTTGAGCGTGCTGTTTTTCTTTCTGCCGGAGCAATCCAATCAGGTGCTCGGCAGGATCCGGTTCTTTTTTGGTGATACACTTGGAACTTATTATTTGATAATTGGGCTTGGTATTTTTCTGATTTCTATTTACATTGCTTTTTCAAAATACGGGGATATTGTCCTTGGAGGAAAGAACGAAAAGCCGAAGTATTCGTTTTTCGCATGGGGAAGCATGATGTTTACCTGCGGCTTGGCGGCGGATATTCTGTTTTATTCCTTCTCCGAATGGGTGATGTATGCCGAAAACCCGCACATTGCGGAGCTGGGAGACATACAGGATTGGGCAAGCGTTTTCCCGATCTTCCACTGGAGCCTGATTCCGTGGGGATTTTATCTGGTCTTGGCGGTGGCGTTCGGCTTTATGCTGCATGTGCGCAACCGAAACAGACAGCGCTATTCTGAGGCATGCAGACCCGTTTTGGGGAAATACACCGATCGTTTGCCCGGGCGTGTGATTGATCTCCTCGCGGTTTTTGCCCTCTTGGCCGGAACGGCGACCACCTTCAGCGTGGCGACGCCGCTGATGGCGAGCATCATCGGCGAGTTGTTCCACATTGAGGTGAGCCGAACGGCAATCACGATCGTAATCCTCCTGATAACCTGTGCGGTTTATACCTATTCGCTGCTGCATGGCTTTAAGGGCATCAGTCTGCTGGCGAAGCTCTGCATTTATCTTTTCTTTGGGCTGATTGCCTTTGTGCTTTTGTTCGGCGGTCAGGCACGGTATATTATTGAAACAGGATTTGAGTCGATCGGCAGAATGCTTCAGAATTTCATCGGACTCTCAACCTATACGGATCCGAACAGAACCTCCAATTTTGCGCAGGACTGGACGATCTATTACTGGGCATATTGGATGGTCTGGTGTGTGGCTGCGCCGTTTTTCATCGGGAATATTTCCCGCGGACGCACGGTGCGGCAGACAATTCTCGGAGGATATGCATTCGGTGTTGGCTCGACCGTTGTGAGCTTTATTGTTCTGGGAAACTATTCGCTGGGCTTGCAGACCTCCGGCGCGATGGATGTGATCGCGCGGTATCGGGCTGACGGCGACCTTTACGGCATGATTATCGACATCATCAAAACGTTGCCCTGCGCCCCGGTGGTGCTGGTGGTCGTCTTGCTGACGATGATCGCATTTTATGCAACGTCGTTTGACTCAATCGCATATACGGCGTCGTGTTATAGTTATCACAAGCTGGAGCAGGATCAGGCACCGCATCGCTCCATCCAGCTGCTTTGGTGTATTCTTCTGATTGTGCTCCCGATTGCATTGGTGTTCTCGGAAAGCTCCATGACGAATCTGCAATCGGTGAGCATTGTGGCGGCGTTTCCCGTCGGCATCGTGATGATCCTGATCGTGTGGAGTTTCTTGAAGGATGCAAAAAAGCTGCGGTTGGAGGATCAGGAAGACAAAATGATTGAAAAATGATCTTCGTTAACATCTATGTGGCGCGGCCGTGGGTGGTCGTGATACTGGCGCTTGCGGCGGTTTTCATATGTGGTCTGCTTGGGCGGATCGTGCCGCGGCGGGTATGGAAGCCCGTATGCGGTGCGGCTGCGCTTTTGGCGACCGTGCTCGTCCTGTGGCTGACGGTCTGGAACCGGACGCCGTCGGAGGAGCATGTGTTCACGTGGGCGGCAGCTTACACGAACGAATTCTTCCGCGAGATGTTCATGAACGCGGTGCTGTATGTGCCGTTTGGGCTTGCCGCGTGCGGCCTGATCGGGCCATGGGGCGTTTTGGCCGGGTTTTTGCTGTCGGTCGGCGTCGAGGCCTGGCAATACGCGACCGGGGCGGGTCTCGCGCAGGGGACGGACGTGCTCTGCAACACGCTCGGCGCGGCGGTCGGAATGCTGCCGGTCTGGGCGAACCGTCGGCTGACGAGAAAATGAGCGGAAGCGCACGATCGCCGAGGGCAGAAGGACTGACGGCCGGAGGGATGCAGGGCGAAAGACCTTGGGAACCTCTGATACTGATTCTTGATTCAAATATTGAATCAAGAATCCCGTGCGCTACGCACACTCGCATCGTGCGAATGCACGCTGCACCGTCTCATGCAGAATCTGACGCGCCGTTGGCGCTATAAAAAGCTCT
>OIXQ01000174.1_pt1 | contig 32981 bp, 22 predicted proteins | sample 1587791 | NCBI WGS metagenome assembly OIXQ01 (sample SAMN03283273) | human gut metagenome | biome: human-associated habitat; material: feces | host: Homo sapiens | place: Peru | collected 2012
TTACCATAACAACTTAGTATTTTTATTAAATCAAATGCAAAAGTAATGCTTTTTTTGCATACGACGTACATATTTTTCCAACTTTTTTTTGCTCTGAGCGTTTTTTGTTGTATTTTTGCAAACAGGAATCATGTTTTTCACATGTATCTCGTCTTGACGAGAATAAAAACGAGAGACAGAACCATTCAAACAAGAAGTTAAAGAACACAAGGACAAAGATGGCTACAGCTCGAATTTTGATTATTTATACAGGAGGAACTATTGGTATGGGAAAAAACGTCGAAACAGGCTTGTTAGAGCCACTCGACTTCAACCATTTAGTTTCTTCCATGCCAGAATTTCAGCTCATACAAGCAGCCGTTGATGTGCGCAAATTCGATCCACCCATCGACTCCAGCGACATGGACCCTATGAGATGGGCAGAATTGGTAGGTATGATAGCCAACAACTACGACGACTATGATGGCTTTGTCATCCTTCACGGAACCGACACCATGGCCTACACCGCATCAGCTCTTTCGTTCATGCTGGAAAACCTCACCAAGCCTGTCATCCTAACAGGAAGTCAGTTGCCTATAGGCGAGTTGCGCACCGATGGTAAGGAGAATCTCATGACAGCCATTGAGCTGGCATCGATGAAAAACAAAGAAGGAAGACCTATGGTTCCTGAGGTATGTATCTTCTTTAACGGAAGGTTGCTACGTGGCAACAGAGCCATCAAGATGAACGCAGAAGGTTTTCACGCCTTCGACTCTTTCAACCATCCTCATCTCTGTGATGTAGGTATCAACTTTACCTTTCACGAGCACCACATCCTCACTCCTGACTACAACAAGCCCATGGTTCCTCATCTGAAGCTCGACTCTAACGTCATCGTGTTTAGCCTCTTTCCCGGTATACAGGACGCCATCGTTCGCCACGTATTGGAATCACCCACACTCCGAGGCATCGTGATGCGCACCTATGGCTCAGGCAATGCTCCTCAGGCTCCTTGGATCATGCGACTTCTCGACCAGGCAGCCCATCGCGGTGTCAACATCGTCAATATCAGCCAGTGTGTGACTGGTAGCGTAGAGATGAGCAGATACGGAGCAGGGTTTCACCTCAAGACAGCCCACGTCATCAGTGGACGCGACAGTACGGTGGAAGCTGCCGTTACCAAGTTGATGTACCTGCAAGGCAGATACAGTGACAACAAGATAGTGCGCGAGAAGCTACAACAGTCTATCGCTGGTGAGATAACTCTATAATATAATAAGGTATAGATAAGAAATCATATATGTTTAAACGCTTTCTACTTTTCATAATATGCGTCTTCGCCTTGACCTTCGCTGGTTGCGGCGAGAGCTATGCTGCACCTGTCTCTAAAGACAAGTTGCAGAAAGTAGAACAGCATCAACCCCACCAACAGGCGGTACTAACCGACTCCTATAATCTCTACCGCATCTGCAATGTTCGACCACAAAGAGTAATACCCTGTTGGGCTTCCCCTACTTCATCGCCCAGCAAGTTGCCTTCTAAAAATACACTTTACCACTTCATTTTAACGACATATCGTGGACATGAGCGCCAAGAAACGGCCCCATTCCACTTTGATGTTGCAAGCAAATATTACACCATTTGCCTGCGACATCTTCTTTGCTGACACTTGCCAACAAATAAGAATCACAAGTTTATTTATATTTTGGGAAAACAAAACCACACAAGTAACCTAACCTCCCCAAAAAGAGATTAGGCAGGGTGGACTATATCAAATTCAAAAAACAGACAATATATATACAAAATTATTATGGCAAGTATCAACCATTTGGAAATGTGCGACCAGTTAAAAGCACTTCCTGAAATCGAAATAAAGAAAACATGCTTCGGACTTTTCACACAAGCTGTTTATAAGCCTTCACAGAGCCTCATCAAAGTGAACCAAAACGAATATTCGGTAGAAATTGGCGGACAATTAGAGAGGCTGCTCAAAGGTAACGAGGCAGAAATTGTGGAACAAAGAAACAAAGGCAAGAAATTCAGCAAGAGCGACATGGGCAACATGCGACTGGACACTTGCATTTCTAAAGATCGCCAGTTTGTAGGAGCACAGTTGCTGCGTTTTATCGACTTCAGCTACAAGCCCGTCACCGACATGGTGGTTTACGAAGGTAAAACAGCAGAAGCCTTTGCAGAACTTTTCGACTAAGCGTTTTGACTTCCTCGCTCCATGATGTGAGCTATTCGGTTCACACCCCATAAAGGAAGCTAAAAAGCCATTATAATTGCCCCAAGGTTAACATCTGTTACCTTGGGGCTTTTTTCTATAAAAACACCTCCCAAAAACGCAAGTACTTGCGATGGGCAATGAAAGTACTTGCGATGACCAACGAAAGTACTTTCAACAGCCAACGAAAGTACTTTCATTTTTTAAGGCATTTCCGTCTTGAAAAATCTCATCCAAGTATCACACGATGCGAATAATAAAAAAAAACTGCAAGAAGCCTAATGACCTCTTGCAGTTATCTTTTGAAGGGAATAAAATTCCCGACACATCAAATCTTAGTCCAAATTCAAGCTCTTCTTGATAGCGGCAATCTTCTCTTCAGCTGCTGTGTTGCAACGATTGTAGCAACCACCACACTTGAATGAAGAATCCTTCACCTCAATATAGAACTTAATCTTAGGCTCTGTACCAGAAGGACGAACACTCACCTTAGTGTTGTCGTCGCAGAACCACTGGAGCACATTGCTTGTTGCAGGCATATCGAGCTTCTCTACGCTGCCATTAGCATGCTTCACCTCTAAGCTCTGGTAATCCTTCCAAGTAACAACCTTGCTTCCACCCAACTCCTGTGGAGGATTCTGGCGGAAGTCAGCCATCATCTGCTTGATTTCATCAGCACCAGTCTTACCAGGACGAACCACATTCACAGTAAACTCCTTGCTGAAGCCATACTCAGCGTAGATCTGCATCAAGAGATCGTAGAGAGTCTTACCCTGATCCTTAGCCCAAGCTGCAATCTCGCAAATCAAGCAGATAGAAGCAGGAGCATCCTTATCACGAACCTTATCGTATGGCAAGAAGCCAAAGCTCTCTTCACCACCACCGATGTACTGCTGTTTGCCCTCAGAGATAGCTATCTCACGTGCAATCCACTTGAAACCAGTGTAGCAGTCGCGCAACTCTACGTTGTTCTTCTTGGCAATCTCAGCGATAACTTCTGTTGTTACGATGGTCTTTACGAGGAAGTCTGTTGGCTTCAACTTGCCCAACTTCTTCTTGTTCTCAATGATATAGTAGCAGAACATCATGGCAGTCTGGTTACCATTGATAATCATCCACTCACCCTTGTCATCGCGGCAAACGATAGCCAAACGGTCTGCATCAGGGTCGGTAGCTACTACGAGGTCAGCATTCAACTTAGTACCGAGCTTCATACCGAGAGTCATAGCCTCAGCATTCTCTGGGTTAGGAGAAACAACGGTTGGGAAGTTGCCATCTACAACCATCTGCTCAGGAACTACATTGATGTTCTGGAAACCCCATGAACGCAAGCAGAGAGGAACGATGACACGACCAGTACCATGCATAGCTGAGTAAACAATGTTGAGGTCCTTCTGACGATTGATGACATCCTGGTCGATCATGGCAGAATGAACAGCAGTCATGTAGTCATAATCCATCTCACCACCGATAATCTTGATCAAATCCCAGTTAGCCTCAAACTTCACCTGATCGATAGTAACCTTGTTCACCTCCTCGATGATACCCGTATCATGTGGAGCCAAAACCTGAGCACCATCACTCCAGTAAGCTTTGTAACCATTGTACTCCTTAGGGTTGTGAGAAGCAGTTACGTTCACACCAGCCTTAGCACCGAGTTCACGGATAGCGAAAGAAATCTCTGGTGTAGGACGGAGACTCTCAAAGAGATAAGCCTTGATACCGTTGGCAGAGAAGATAGCTGCAACTGTCTCTGCAAAGAGACGGGAGTTGTTACGGCAGTCGTGACCTACCACTACAGAGAGGTTTTCCTCACCTGGGAAAGCCTTGAGGATGTAGTTGGCAAAGCCTTGAGTAGCCATACCTACAATATACTTGTTCATACGGTTGGTTCCTGCACCCATGATACCGCGCAAGCCACCAGTACCGAACTCCAAGTTCTGATAGAAAGCATCAACGAGAGCAGATTTATCTTCAGCCTCGAGCATTGCCTTTACTTCATTACGTGTTTCTTCGTCAAAAGCGGGAGTGAGCCACAGCTGTGCTCTTTCCTCACACTGCTTGATTAATTCTGCGTTATTAGCCATAGTCTGATTATATATATGTTATTAATAATTTGAGTACAAAGATATATAAATTATTTCATAAACACAACAAGTTTGGAGTTTTTTTTGTATTTTTGCACTTTGAAACGAAAATGAAAATAGAATAAGGCTGATATTTAGCAATATTGTATTAGTTTTATGGTAATAATTTAAGATAAAAAAAATATGGAAATATATTATACGGGCGTTATCATCGCCATTTCCACCTTTTTAATAATAGGTATCTTTCATCCTATCGTGATGAAGACTGAATATTATACGGGCATCCGGTTTTGGTGGATATTTCTCGTTGCAGGCATTGTCTGCATCGGCGCAGCCTTCCTGATTGCTAATGTGCTCTTCTCTGCCATTTTAGGTGTGGTAGGTGCCTCATGCCTGTGGAGCATCGGTGAACTCTTTGAACAGAGAGAGCGATGCGAGAAAGGCTGGTTCCCGAAGAATCCAAAACGGATTGGAAAGGGATATTACAGGGACGAGGAGAAAGTGAAGAACGAAGAGTGAAGAACAATAATGAAGACTGAACTGATATTGGTCGGAAAGACCGTAAACAAGCATTTTATTGCGGGCATCAAGGACTATGCTGAGCGCATCACCCACTACATGCCTTTCAATATTACGACTATTCCTGAACTCAAGAATACGAAGAGCCTCAGCGAACAGCAACAGAAGGAAAAAGAAGGGGAAATGATATTGAAACTCCTGCAACCTTCAGATACCGTTGTATTGATGGACGAACATGGTCAGGAATTCCGCAGCATCGAATTTGCCAAATGGATAGAACGTAAGCAGGCTACTGCCAGAAGACTTGTCTTCATCATTGGTGGTCCCTATGGCTTCTCGCAGGCAGTTTATGACCGTGCCAATGAGAAGATTTCCCTCTCCAAGATGACTTTCTCGCATCAGATGGTACGCCTCATCTTCACAGAAGCCCTCTATCGCGCATGTACTATTATAAAAGGTGAACCTTATCATCATGAGTAAAGGTAAAAGGGTAAAAAAGTAAAAAGGTAAAAAAGTAAAAAATGGCAAAAGATAAATATATTGAGATAAAAGGAGCCAGAGCTAACAATCTCAAAAACATAAATGTCAAGATACCTCAGGGCAAATTTGTTGCCATCACGGGTGTCTCTGGCTCCGGTAAGTCATCGTTGGCTTTCGACACTCTTTATGCCGAAGGTCAGCGCCGTTATGTGGAATCCTTATCTTCATACGCACGACAGTTTTTGGGTCGAATGAGCAAACCTGAATGTGACTTCATCAAGGGACTGCCGCCTGCCATCGCCATCGAACAGAAAGTTATTTCCCGTAACCCACGTTCCACCGTGGGTACCAGTACTGAAATTTACGAATATCTCAGATTACTCTATGCTCGCATAGGAAAAACTATTTCTCCTATTAGCGGACAGGAGGTGAAGCGCCATACTACAGAAGATATCTTAGCTTGTACCCGACAATATTCCAAGGGCACCAAATTTGTCATCCTTTCCCCTCTTCACATCGTTGAGGGACGAAGCCTCAGCAAGCAACTGGAGATGTATATTCAGGAAGGATATGCACGTATTTTGGTGAAAAATGAGTTTGAACGCATCGAAGACTTCCTGGATAAAGCCAATAACAACGAGATGCTTTCGCCAGAAGTAAGCATGAGGGATCTTCTTGAAGCCTCTGACGAAAAGCTTAAAAAGCTGATGACTGAAACAGGCATGGAAATCTTTCTCGTGATAGACCGTTCTTCCGTAAGTGAAGAAAAAGATGATATCAGCCGTCTCATGGATTCTGCCGAAACAGCTTTTTACGAAGGAGATGGCGCCTGCCGCCTCCTGTTCTTGCCAAGTAAGATTGCCTATGATTTTTCTACCCGTTTTGAAGCAGATGGAATGACCTTCGAGGAACCGTCAGACAATATGTTTGCCTTCAATTCTCCCTTAGGTGCCTGTCCTACCTGCGAGGGTTACGGAAGCGTAATCGGCATCGATGAGAAGCTCGTCATTCCTAATACTTCCCTGAGTGTTTATGATGGCTGCGTGGTTTGCTGGCGAGGAGAGAAGATGGGCATGTGGCTCAAGGAATTTATCCGCAGGGCAGAACCATACAATTTCCCTATCTTCAAACCATACTTCGAACTCTCTCAAAAGGAGAAAGATTGGCTTTGGCATGGTCTTCCTTCTGAGAAGAATCGTGAGCCACACGACAGGGTGAGCATTGACGAATTCTTCAGAATGGTGAAGGAAAACCAATATAAGATACAGTACCGCGTGATGCTCAGCAGATTCCGCGGCAAGACGATTTGTCCGGATTGCCACGGCACTCGCTTAAAGAAAGAAGCTAACTATGTGAAGATTGGCGGCAAAAGTATTACTGAACTCGTGGAGATGTCTATCACCAATCTTCAGATCTGGTTTACCAAACTGGAACTGACCGAGCATGAGAAATGTGTGAGCAAAAGACTCTTGGCAGAGATTACCAACCGCCTGCAGTTCCTGCTGGATGTGGGACTCGGTTATCTCACGCTCAACCGTCTTTCCAACTCCCTTTCAGGAGGTGAAAGCCAGCGCATCAACCTGACCACCAACTTAGGTTCTTCACTTGTAGGAAGTGTCTATATTCTCGACGAGCCAAGCATCGGTCTTCACAGCAGAGATACAGCACGACTCATCAAGGTGCTGAGAGAATTGCAGCAATTAGGAAATACGGTAGTTGTCGTAGAGCATGACGAGGAAATCATGCGGGCAGCCGACTACCTGATAGATATCGGTCCGGATGCTGGTCGCCTGGGCGGTCAACTGGTTTACGCCGGTCCTGCTTCTGAGTATTCCACTACCGACAAAGAAGCCCAACAGAAACTCTTGGAGAAATACCCTGATAGTTACACCATCAAGTATCTCACCCATCATGAAAAGATAGAAACACCAACAAGCCATCGTGCCTGGAACCGTTTCATCGAAATCAAGGGTGCCAGAATGAATAACCTCAGAGGCATCGACGTCAAGTTGCCACTCAATGTCTTTACGGTGGTGACAGGTGTCTCTGGTTCCGGCAAGAGTTCGCTCATCAAGGGAATCCTCTTCCCTGCCATGCGCCGCCATTTAGACTTGGTGTCAGATGCACCAGGCGAATACTTAGGTTTAGAAGGCGACATCAATGCCATCAAGCATGTGGAGTTTGTGGACCAGAACCCTATCGGTAAAAGTTCCCGCAGCAACCCTGCCACCTATCTGAAGGCATACGATGCCATCCGCTCGCTCTTTGCCAACCAACCATTGGCAAAACAGATGGGATTCACTCCTGCCTATTTCTCCTTCAATGCTGAAGGAGGAAGATGTGAAGAGTGCAAGGGAGCAGGTTATGTAACTATCGAGATGCAATTCATGGCAGACCTGGTTTTGCAATGCGAGGCATGCAAAGGTAAACGATTCAAGCACGATATCCTTGAGGTACAATACGGAGGTAAGAATATTAATGATGTGCTCAACATGACCGTGAACGAGGCTATCGAATTCTTTGCAGATGAGAAGAACCAGCACAACAATGGTGACTTCGATTCCTGCCGCGTCATCGTCAGCCGTTTACGCCCTTTGCAGGAAGTAGGATTAGGCTATATCAAACTCGGACAGAATTCAAGTACGCTTTCTGGTGGAGAAAACCAGCGTGTCAAACTTGCCTACTTCATCGGTAAGGAAGATCAGGAGCCTACCCTCTTCATCTTCGACGAGCCTACGACAGGTTTGCATTTCCACGACATCAAGCGCCTGCTCCACGCTTTCAATGCCTTGATAGATCGTGGTCACTCCCTTGTAGTCATCGAGCATAACCTCGACGTCATCAAGTGTGCCGACTATATCATCGACCTCGGTCCAGAAGGAGGCGACAAGGGTGGAAACCTCGTTGTGGCAGGAACGCCTGAGGAAGTAGCTGGATGCAAGAATAGCCTGACAGGGCAATTTCTGAAAAAATACCTGTAATTTTGTATTTGTATATGATTCGCATCAAGGAATCATTGTAAATATTCCTTGATGCGAATTATTTTTTAGATTGCTTTTTAGAAATATATGCTTTATTCATAAGCAGATTTCGGCAAAACCAACTTATGCTTACCAAATTCTTTTATTAAGTAATCCTCATATTCTTGTCCCTGCCAAATATTCGCTTCCATATTTACATAATAAGGAGAGTTATCTATGAGCATTTCCAACAAACGATTTACAGCCTCATCCTTAGTTTTCACCAACTCAAAGGCTATTGTTTGTTTTGGCAAATACAAAGCAAAATTAAAAACATCGTTCACACCTCTTTCCAAAGTATCTGTTACAGTCTTAGAATTTATTTTCTTCAGCAAGTTTATTATTTCATCTGCCTTCTCATTTGGCAACTTACACTTTTTTATAACATATACTGAGTCAAAAACACCATTTCTACCAACAGAAGGATAACCTCTTAGCATATATCCATATACACTTGATTGCATTAAACCGACTTTTGTTTCAATAGAGTCCATACCATTAAATCTAATTTGATAAGTTCTAGAAGAACTTGAATAAACCAATAATTTACATGACAATTCTTCTGATTTTTCTCTACATCCTTCAACACAAAATAATAGTGTTAATAAGACCATATAAAGTAAATATTTCTTTTTCATGATTCATTTTTTATATTATAATAACGAAAGTGCTTTCCTTCGAAAAAACTATTAATAATGAACTCGTATAGGAAGCCCGTGTTCTTTTCGAATTTTATTCTCTGTATATTTATAAGATTCCTTTATTGGCAAGCCGGTGGTTATAACCTCTTCTCTTGAATCTTCTGATTCTACAAAATCTCCTTTCCAATTTTTAAACGTATAAATAACATTTTCATCTTTTGAAGACACGCCTTCCATATCTCTAAGTCCGTGAATTAACTCATGACTTAATGCCGAGAACGAAACATTGTTACCAGGAGCAGCATTACCATTTTTACCAGCAACTCCTATCGGAGTACCTCTATTCTTATTAAAAGAAACGATTGCATCTGAGCCCTTTCCTTTTGTTCGCCCAGCTTTCTTATTCGTGGTATCTTCTTTGTTTTTGTCGGCACTTCTTTGAATTTTCAAAGTATGTTTGTTGGCTATAATATCACGAATCAATCCGGTCCCAACAGGCAATTTCTTGCCACGATTACTCCACCTAGGTTTTCCTGAAAGACTCACTATACCAGTTTTACGATTCATCAGCAGATTGTCATTCGTCAATTTCTGCAAAACCTGCAAGAAACTCATCCTTTGCGCATAGCTTCCCACAAGAACCATTTTCTTTCCATCGGGATCAATGATACGAACAGGATTATTGGAACAATATACATAATGACCAATACTACAGTATTCACTGGACTTCTCATCCACCCCATTCCACCTTACCAACGCAGCATCATAGTTTCTCGCACCATAGTCGTACCAGTCCAAGCCGTTGAGTCTGTCCAGTTCCTTACCATTGTACTTGTATCTCTGGACTTCTCCATTTTGGCTGCTACCCATCAATGCACCAGTCGGATAATAGTCGTTGACTTGCTCTATCGTGCCATTCTCGTTCATGACGACACGGTTATTGCCTAGGTGGTCTTGGAGATAATAATGGAAGGAGAGATTGCCTTGCTTGTCATATTTGGCGTAGCCGATATCATTCAACACTATCGTCTCGCCATCATCGTAAATGATGTTGTCACAATAGTTGATGGTCTTCTGACCGTTGGTTGCATTGGCACTCACGGCATTGACAGATTGCATCACTGGCATCAGAGGCTGTGCCGAGGTCATGGCTGTCAGGTTGTAGGACACCGAATGTTTCCTACCCTCCGAGTCATAGACATAACTGGACTTCCTGCCATCACTGAAAGAAATCTCACAAGGCTGGTTGTTGATGTCATAAGGTATAGAACCGATGCCCTTGTTCTTGTCGCTCACCATGTTACCATTCGCATCGTAGGTGTATTCCACCGATTCATCGGCACCATCGACAAAATGGAAGGCACCAGCATAATACGGACCGCTCACGGAATCATCGACCTTTAGCAATTGATTGCCATTGTAACCGTAGCTTAGGTTGTCGATGAGACCATATTGTCCATTATCGCGCAAGCCATAGCGCAAGAGCGTGAGCACGTTGCCCATCTTGTCATAAGACAGGTATTCGTCGTAGTTCCCATTGGACTCGTATAAGGCAGACCCTTCTCCATACTCGGCACCCGTCAGCATATTTTGACTGTCATAATCAAAATGGAAGCCTTTCTTCACGCCATCTCCCACTTGCCAACTCATCGCCGAGATGTTGCCATTGTACAAGGACTTCCTTGGTATCAAGGAGCCATTGCTATGATTATAAGCCAATAATTGGTTGAAGTTTTGTCCTATGATGTCCGTCTTCCAGTTACGAATGTTATAAAGATAAGCTACGGATTCCTTACCGAGCAACGTTTGGGTAAAGACTCTGCCCAAGTCATCGTAATCCAACGAAGAGAGGACTTTATCGGGAGAGCCGTTGATGCCATACGTGGTCTTGACCAAGCGACCCGCATGATCATAGTCATAGCTATAGTTCTCCTGGATGGTTCGCTTACCATTGGCGGTATGGACATGAACGGATTTGATTGGAAGACCTGCATACGTATAGGAAGTGTAACGATGCTCCCAGCCACCCAGCAAATTTGAGGTATGGTCCTGAACCAACCTACCCTTCCGACCATAATATTGGGAGGTAATAACATATCTCCCACTTCCATCCGTCAGATAGACTTTCTTGCCAGTCTGGTAACCACGAGCGTTCGGGGAGGCATTGGAAGGAAATGCAGACTCCAAGGATTGGTTGGCATCCAGGCGAAGCATAGACTGCTCGATTGACTGGCATTTGTCGATGAAAGAGTAGTCATCGTAGAAGTTGGTGACGAGCAAGGACTTGGGATTTATCGTTGCCCCTACTACTTCGTAACCATCAAGAAAGCCTGTGCCTGTGTATTGAGCATAGACATAGGTCTCACTGACATCGCTGACGGAAGAAGTGATGCCACTCACCACCTTTCTGCCCAACTTGTCATATACATAAAACTCCCAGTCGCCTTGCTTCCTAAGATTGCCGTCTTGCAGGAAAGCCAAGCGATTGTTGCGGGTATATCTCATGTAGATAGGCTCGCAGCCCGGCAGTTTCTTCCAAATACAATTGCCACGACCGTCATACTTGTACTGATAGGCGTACTTGTCCAACGAAGCCTCGTCCTGATAGTTCGGAGGAAGGACAAAGCTCAAGTTGCCACGGTAGTCATATATATAATAGGTGTCGGAGGACTCTTTCTCTGACAACATAGTTCGCCGCAAGACTACCCTGTCGGAGAGATTCTTGAACTCATAGCTCTCATGTCCGTCCTCATCCGTGTTTTTCGTAATTTTCAAACGCCCCTCGGGGTAATATCCCTTGTCCAGCAACTCGCCTTGCATAGACACACGGTAATACTTGCAGTCAAGGGGAAAACTATTGGTGTTTATCAAGTATTCCGTCTGGACAGGATGGTTCTTCCAGTCCTCGCCCACTCCTTCCTCTTGCACGACACGGTCGAGTGGACTGCCGTCATAGACGAAAGCTGAGTAAGCTCGGCTGTCATGGTACTGCCGCTGAGACAAGGAACTTACATCGGAAGCCCCAAGGAAAGAAGAACTCGTCTTGACAGGAAGCCATGACCGCAAGTCCCTGCCCAAGCCATCGTACTCCTGGAGATGCACCAGATTGGTTCCATCAGGTGTCACGCCATACTCCACCTTTTCCGTCGGTCGTCCCAATCCATCATAGTACTGGGTGACAGTCTGCATCTGGCTGTCGCTTATTCTCGTACTCGTCTGGACATAGTTCTCCGAGGACACTTGAGACTGAGCTGACAACAATGAAGTTGCCAGCAAAGCACATATCATAATAGACTTATAACTTCCCATACCTATTTCAACGCTTAAAATTATATTTTATTGCCGAAGACACTATGCCTTCGTGATCCAAGACCGATGACAATCTACAGAAGGCATCATATGTATATGACGTACGTGCTCCATTTGGGGTTACCATTGTTATCATACCAACCAATGGACTGTAACTATAGGTCGTTACCTCACAACCTTTCAGCGAACACAAGCGTTCGTACAAAGCCATGTCATCCAAAGTTGGACACATTGCGCTCTCCAAATTATCTATCGCCGAGCTTCCACCCAACAAGGCTGATACCGAAGAAAAGTCAGCACCCCTAACGACCGCTATCGGATATTGGTTGCTATAGCCCCAAAGATACACAACAATGTCCCCACCGTTTTCTTGCACCATGCGAGGTTTGTTACCATTGTTATAAGCTAAAATCGCGGTTTTATCAAAGGAAGAAAAGCCATAGCTATCCTTCAATGTCAAGAAGTTACCTCGTTCCACATCCACATTGGATTTCCATTGGTATTCTGCGCTCACGTTGCCAAAGGAATTATATTCATATCGTATGTCAGATGCCACGTGGGTTCCATCGTCATTTGTTATGGAAGACAATTTCTCCACAGGAACTTCGTTGATATGCTTGTCACTCAATGTTTGGTTAATAGACTGAGACACGACATCACTTGGATAGAGCGTCTCCTCCAACAACTTGTCGCCTCTTTCAGACTGGGTATTGATTACCACGGAGTCCAATCCGTTTGCCTGATTGTACTTAACTTCACGCTGGGCAACCTGCCGTATATTTCCACTATAATCGGTCTGTTTACTGCTAGAGGACAACATGGAGAATTGGGCGGAAGGGTAAAGGTAAATCTGCATACATCCTGTTGGCAAGGCATCGCAATAAGGATTGACAATGCCAACAATTGCATTGGGACCTCGGTAGATGTTATCTATCACAACACTCAACCATCTGGAATCCACACAAGTAAATTTGTAGCTGTTTTCCACAAGACGTACCAAATTACGACTCGTATCATATATCTCCTCAGATGTAACCAAGCCATTCCTCGGGTCTTCTATACGTTTGCAAAACTTCATGTAATCCATCAATCCCCATTGCTGGTTCCAATAATTATAGACATGCTCACCAACGTTCACGTTATTGCCACTATTTTTCACTGCCACACGCCCATAGCCAACAATGGCGGGATTGGGAGACAAGCAATCGCTGCTAACCTGCCAATACTGGATTTGGCGAGGGGCAGGAATGCTACCAACCGCACCATTCGCATCGATATAAGCCTCATTGGTTTGATGCAACAGCATTTTCTCACGAGCAAAGATTTGAGGGGACATCAACACACCAGAGGGAGAATCGTCTGAATTAACATACTCAAAGCTCTTTCTTAAGACAGTTCCCGAGGATTCCTCCATGCTTATCTCTTTCACTCGAACACCTGCACCCTTCGTCTCAAAAGGCTCTTCCACCTTATCAATGCTTGCACATATCTCGTAAAAGGCATCTCTAGCATTTTCCTTATTCAAAGCACCCCAAATCTCAAGTTTACACTTTCCTTGCTTGAGCTGAATGTCTTTCATGATTTGCACACTATTCTCTTTCAGGGTGTCCGCCGCAGATAAAGACACAGCTGTACATTCTGTTACTTGCTCATGCTCGCCACCATTATTTTCTTTCACACTCTCTATCTGATATACCAAAAGGGGGTGTCCCATCAATTCTCGCCAATACGCCTTCTTATACTGATTGCTTTTATAATAGGACACTTGTACGGTGTATTTGCCAGGATATTTAATGGAAAACAAAGAATCTCCTTCCCTACTGGAGCCATCCTGCGAATACCCAGGTTGGTTGGCACGATATATTCGGACGCTTCCAAAGGACTTCCGTGTTGTATTGTTCTCACTATCAAAGTACAGGTAATTGGTAAAACTGTTTGGCTCATACTGAATATTTCCACGGCCACCAGTTGGATAGGTTATTGTACGAAGCATGCCTGCAGCTACATAATTGGCATTGGGCCTCCTATCTGCACCCACAAAACTTTCCCTGAACTTTGCGTCATAGACGGCGGCATCGCTTTTTTCATCCCAACTTCTAGGTATAAGTACATGATAAGTTCCTTTGAGGTTTTCCGCCCCATTAAAGTACCCCCAGTAATCCACCGCCGCAGAAGCCTTGCATGGCAAGCCGTCATGATAGGCGAACTTATATTTGTTGATGGTCTCTCTTTTTGACTGTGGATTTTCCTCCCAGACGGAATCCAAGCGTAAACGATTGTACATAAAATCCGCCGTTCCAAACCAACGGGTGTAAGCATCTTGGTTGTTTGTATCACGAAACAGGTCATAGACTGTGTTTCCACCTACCGTATTCTTTCCGAAGTAGCCAAGGCCAAACCTAATGCGTTTCACGACATTTTCACCATTGGGGCTTGTCTGAGACACCATAATGTTATCCAAGGCATAGGAAGTTCCGTTTAAGTCCAGGCGTGGAGAGGAGGATACGTTGAAACGTATCTTAGTCCCCTGGTCTGTACTGATCTCACTCAATCTCTTCGAACGGATGGTATAATAATGCGACAAACGCCTAATGTATAGCCACTTGCTGTTGAGTTCGTGCTTTAGCATACCGGTGTAATTCTCCAGACTGGTAGGAAAATTCCTGTCGTAAAGTACCTCATTCACCGAATAAACAGGCTTGATTTCACCTCCATCTACATATTTAAAATTAATGACATGACCTGATGGAGATTTGATGTAAGATAAATAAAGTGTCGCATCCTTATTGATACGAGACATATCCACATCACTTCCATCTATACTTGCGAATTCGACAGTAGCAAAAGTATAAGCAATACCCTTGCCATCAATAATCGTTACATTAGTAGGCGTTCCCTCTATTCGAAAATTCTGTTTGCGACCAGTAATGAAAAACTCACGACGCAACTTATCCCACACGAACGTAATGCTGTTACCTAAAAAAGACGCATGAAATGTCGGAGTCTCTCCTGAGTCGTTATTGAATATTTCCCGATATAAATTAAAGGCCAAATCCCCATGACTATTTCTTTCTGGTCCTTCCTCGCCATATACTTGTGTAAACCAAGTTTTTCCATAATCACCACACCAATCTGGATGTGCGCCATTGATTTTATAGGACATATTGTAGAACTCACCTCCATCTATATGGAACTGATAAAATCTCAGGTTTCTTGTCAAATTTTTCCAATCCTCCTTATATTTTGTTCCTCCGTCATAGTCGCTGTTTCCCCCTATTCGGGTTACCACAGCCCCACCTGCATTCAACAGCCAGTTCAAGCCGACCCAGGTTGCCTCCTGACGAACGGGTATTGCATTGCCTTGGTAATCCAAGGTGATTGGCAAGGTTATGTCACCACATTCCAAAGTATAAATTGGAATAGAGAAAGACATAGAGCCTGTGTAGTTGCTGACAGGGATATCAGGGACACGGTCAAAAGCTGCTGCCTCTGGAGACTTGGGAACGTAATTATAGTGATTGCCATCCACTGCAAACGCTACAATGGAAAACATGAGACCAACTATTGAAAGCAAATTCTTCTTCATGATAATACTTAAATTTTTATTTACATTATTTTCTATAAAGCTTAATACATTTATTCCCATGTTCCTTAAATTGTGGCTGTTTATATTTATAATTGTCGGGGATACCAAAAGTTTTGATTTCATGTTTAAACTCTAAATCTTCATATTCTATTCTATTATAATAATCACAATACTTTCTCAATAAATATACCACTCTAGGACTAACACTTACACTATCATTATCTTTGGTAAAGGCATCGCTATTTCTATTTATATAAACATCACCACAACTAACAGTAAGGCAAAAACGACATTCTGGTTCCCAAGACTTTTTCTTCGAAGTTTTTGTAAACCCATAATAGATACTGTCAAATTCCTGCTTTGGCACAAACGCCTTAGCAATTGCAACACGTTTGAAATGTTTTTTAAATTCATTTGTTGGGATTGATGCACTAAACTCCACTCCTGCATCAAAATAATAAACTTTCATGCAATGTGTTTCTGAACATGACACAAAAGTAACAAATAGCATAAAATAGAGAAAAAAAAAAACACTGTTTCATATCGTTTCTAGTTTAGTTAATAAATACTTATGGAATTCTTAGCATTAAAAGTTGTACCTTTGTGGTCATAACGAATGCCCTCTCCGTTTTTTCTAGCTGTCAAGGCCTCATTACCAGTTATTACTCGACGTTCTTCTTTATTTTTATATTTATCATCTGTTTCTTCAGCCCTGTCACTATGTTTTTTATGATTTTTCACATCATCGACATAATGGTCAAATTCATGCTCCAACCTAGTTGCTGCAGATTGCCTTTTGCCATTACTTAAAAGCAATCCTTTCCGAGACTCCCAAAATATGGTTTTATTTTTACCACCTTCATTATGATACATAGTAGCATCAACGCCTTCACTTTCAGAAGACATAAGATTATAATCATAATTAGACTTTGCAGCCTCTTTCATAGCCAGACCTCCACCATTGCCTACGTTATAGAAATATGCAGAAACAAAATCTCTTACAAATTGCGAACTCGGAACTTTTGTTTTCGAACCATCAAAAATAAAACTTTTGTCATCTCCATTTCTGTCCTTATACCAAACGACAATTCTCCTCCCATCCACATCCTTAGCATTCAAGAAGTTGTTTTTACAGTATACATACACAGAATATGGATAATATTTCTCGCTCAACTCGTCCATTCCATTCCACCTAACCAAAGCCGCATCATAGTTTCTTGCCCCATAGTCATACCAATCCAAGCCGTTGAGTCGGTCCAGTTCCTTGCCATTGTACTTGTATCTCTGGACTTCTCCATTTTGGCTGCTACCCATCAATGCACCAGTCGGATAATAGTCGTTGACTTGCTCTATCGTGCCATTCTCGTTCATGACGACACGGTTATTGCCTAGGTGGTCTTGGAGATAATAATGGAAGGAGAGATTGCCTTGCTTGTCATATTTGGCGTAGCCGATATCATTCAACACTATCGTCTCGCCATCATCGTAAATGATGTTGTCACAATAGTTGATGGTCTTCTGACCGTTGGTTGCATTGGCACTCACGGCATTGACAGATTGCATCACTGGCATCAGAGGCTGTGCCGAGGTCATGGCTGTCAGGTTGTAGGACACCGAATGTTTCCTACCCTCCGAGTCATAGACATAACTGGACTTCCTGCCATCACTGAAAGAAATCTCACAAGGCTGGTTGTTGATGTCATAAGGTATAGAACCGATGCCCTTGTTCTTGTCGCTCACCATGTTACCATTCGCATCGTAGGTGTATTCCACCGATTCATCGGCACCATCGACAAAATGGAAGGCACCAGCATAATACGGACCGCTCACGGAATCATCGACCTTTAGCAATTGATTGCCATTGTAACCGTAGCTTAGGTTGTCGATGAGACCATATTGTCCATTATCGCGCAAGCCATAGCGCAAGAGCGTGAGCACGTTGCCCATCTTGTCATAAGACAGGTATTCGTCGTAGTTCCCATTGGACTCGTATAAGGCAGACCCTTCTCCATACTCGGCACCCGTCAGCATATTTTGACTGTCATAATCAAAATGGAAGCCTTTCTTCACGCCATCTCCCACTTGCCAACTCATCGCCGAGATGTTGCCATTGTACAAGGACTTCCTTGGTATCAAGGAGCCATTGCTATGATTATAAGCCAATAATTGGTTGAAGTTTTGTCCTATGATGTCCGTCTTCCAGTTACGAATGTTATAAAGATAAGCTACGGATTCCTTACCGAGCAACGTTTGGGTAAAGACTCTGCCCAAGTCATCGTAATCCAACGAAGAGAGGACTTTATCGGGAGAGCCGTTGATGCCATACGTGGTCTTGACCAAGCGACCCGCATGATCATAGTCATAGCTATAGTTCTCCTGGATGGTTCGCTTACCATTGGCGGTATGGACATGAACGGATTTGATTGGAAGACCTGCATACGTATAGGAAGTGTAACGATGCTCCCAGCCACCCAGCAAATTTGAGGTATGGTCCTGAACCAACCTACCCTTCCGACCATAATATTGGGAGGTAATAACATATCTCCCACTTCCATCCGTCAGATAGACTTTCTTGCCAGTCTGGTAACCACGAGCGTTCGGGGAGGCATTGGAAGGAAATGCAGACTCCAAGGATTGGTTGGCATCCAGGCGAAGCATAGACTGCTCGATTGACTGGCATTTGTCGATGAAAGAGTAGTCATCGTAGAAGTTGGTGACGAGCAAGGACTTGGGATTTATCGTTGCCCCTACTACTTCGTAACCATCAAGAAAGCCTGTGCCTGTGTATTGAGCATAGACATAGGTCTCACTGACATCGCTGACGGAAGAAGTGATGCCACTCACCACCTTTCTGCCCAACTTGTCATATACATAAAACTCCCAGTCGCCTTGCTTCCTAAGATTGCCGTCTTGCAGGAAAGCCAAGCGATTGTTGCGGGTATATCTCATGTAGATAGGCTCGCAGCCCGGCAGTTTCTTCCAAATACAATTGCCACGACCGTCATACTTGTACTGATAGGCGTACTTGTCCAACGAAGCCTCGTCCTGATAGTTCGGAGGAAGGACAAAGCTCAAGTTGCCACGGTAGTCATATATATAATAGGTGTCGGAGGACTCTTTCTCTGACAACATAGTTCGCCGCAAGACTACCCTGTCGGAGAGATTCTTGAACTCATAGCTCTCATGTCCGTCCTCATCCGTGTTTTTCGTAATTTTCAAACGCCCCTCGGGGTAATATCCCTTGTCCAGCAACTCGCCTTGCATAGACACACGGTAATACTTGCAGTCAAGGGGAAAACTATTGGTGTTTATCAAGTATTCCGTCTGGACAGGATGGTTCTTCCAGTCCTCGCCCACTCCTTCCTCTTGCACGACACGGTCGAGTGGACTGCCGTCATAGACGAAAGCTGAGTAAGCTCGGCTGTCATGGTACTGCCGCTGAGACAAGGAACTTACATCGGAAGCCCCAAGGAAAGAAGAACTCGTCTTGACAGGAAGCCATGACCGCAAGTCCCTGCCCAAGCCATCGTACTCCTGGAGATGCACCAGATTGGTTCCATCAGGTGTCACGCCATACTCCACCTTTTCCGTCGGTCGTCCCAATCCATCATAGTACTGGGTGACAGTCTGCATTTGGCTGTCGCTTATTCGAGTACTCGTTTGGACATAATTCTCGGAGGACAACTGAGCTATGGAAGGCAACAAAGAAGTTGCCAACATAGATGCTATAAGCAAATATCGTTTCATCTGTTTTCCCATCATCTTATATTATGTTTAGGGATTACTAAAATGTTTAGAGATTACTAGTACGTAAACTTCTCGGAGAAGACTTCTCCATTTACTGTCAAAGCAAGAACATACACACCACGAATATTTGTTCCCAAAGACAAGCTACAACTCTGATGAGCATCAAAATCACCCAACTCATGTTGCCCTATTACCATACCATCCACTGTATATATTCCAACACTTGCTTTCACCTTTTTGTTACAAAACAAGTCAAGCCCAACTTGCCCCGTTGCATCAATAGACAATGTATATTCACAAATAGTTCCGTCGGATAATTGCTTTCTGAAAGAAGAAGTCCGTAGTTCTGTACTCTTCTCTCCCTGTTCATCAACTTGCTCTTTGGACAATGCCAACCTTATCTTTTCATTTTCGAAATCATTTAGTAATTCCTGACTTTCCGGCGAACAATACTTAGCCAAGGTAAAATGTGATTTGTTACCTTTCACGTGTGATTCCATGGTTTCATATACAGGGTATCTATATCCTTGCGCATACCATCTATACACGTTTGTCTCTACAAGACATGAATCCATCGCCAAATGTCGAACTATACTATCAGCGTTATAAGGGGCTATGCTGTCAACCAACAAGCGTAAAGCTTTCAATGATTTCACGTTATCTTGGTATTTTTGGCTAATCGTCTTAAAAAGATGCACTCGGGTTACATTCCGCAGCACTTTACCTGATGGCAATCGTAAACTTCCTTTTCCATCTACCCGATAGTCATAAGTTCCATAAATGCGGGAGAATATATTCTCTGAATAGACGGAATAGCCACCAAACACACCAGATTTCTCATAGCCCAAAGTCATATCATGACAATATGCAATTTCTGGCATATCATAGACAACCTTAGTGAGATTATTCTCGTATCCATCCAGAAAGATTTCCTGAGACTTTGGAGTATAATAGTAGCACGTATGTTGCTCCAACCCTATGACTTCATTTGCATTTTTCGGATCAACAAAATACTCCACATCTGTTTTCTTGTCCAAAGTTTCCATGTCACTCAAGTTCCATACACATCCCAAGCCTGCGCTTTGAAATTCCTTGTATGAGACTTGCTTCCATTCCACCTTGTCCCCACCACGCATTACATGATTGGAACCCATCATCTGCGCCTCAACTTTCAGACAAAAGCAAAGCAAAACGATAAGCGTCTGTAATAGTTTCATAAACATAAGCAATTAGTTTTTAGTTACATCGGCGAATTTAGCAAAAAAATCTATTGGTTATCCCTAAAAGCCTATTTATTTAAGAGTAATTAACGGCAGATAAATTAAATAATGTAAAAAAGTGACGCAATACTAAACTTTATGCTTATTTTTGCATCCAAATACGAAAATCATAAGTAGAACATTAATAGAAATAAAGGATATGAAAAGATTTATCTTAGCGCTGACAATGCTTGTTGCCATGGTAGCAACAGCAAGCGCACAGGCAGAAATCAAGTTTGACAAACTGGTACACAACTTTGGCAACTTCAGTGAGAAGTCTCCTGTACAGAAGACTACTTTCACTTTCACAAACGTAGGCAATAAGCCATTGATTATCAATCAGGCCATCGCCAGTTGCGGCTGTACTGTTCCAGCCTATACCAAGCAGCCTATCGCTCCTGGACAGAAAGGTCAGATTACCGTAACATACAATGGCAAGGGTATGTTCCCTGGTCATTTCAAGAAGTCCATCACCGTTCGTAGCAATGGCAACGTTGAGATGACACGCCTTTACATCGAGGGTGTCATGGTGGAAGAACAGAAATAAATCTGATTGCACTGAAACTAAAAAATGATATTTTATTTTTCTGGCACAGGAAATACCCGCTGGGCTGCCATCAAATTGGCAACAGCTACACATGAGCGACTGATTGATATTGCCGAAGAAATGAGGCTCATCAAAAAATCAGGCGCCCAATATACTGAGCCGTTCATCTTGGAAAAAGGTGAACGGCTTGGTTTCGTTTTTCCCGTTCATGGCTGGAGGGTTCCAAGACTTGTCAGGGAATTTATAGCTAAACTTCAGGTCAAACTACCAACTGAAGAAGTGCACCCCAACCATGAATCGCCAGTTCCAAACCCCGTTTACACCTATGCTGTCTGCACGGCTGGTGACAGTATCGGACTGACCATAGAGAATCTCAACGCAACAATAGCATCCAATTCTTCCTTATCGAATATTGGAGTGCATGAGGTAACCTCTTCCTACTCTCTCATCATGCCTGAGTCATACGTAGGATTACCTTTCATGGATGTTGATCCGAAGGAAAAGGAGATTCGGAAAAAGGAGAAGTCAGCTTTGGAACTGGAAGAAATCTGCGAGGAGATTTTCAACCGTAAAGAAGGTATCTGCAGATTGGTAAAAGGTCCTATTCCATGGTTTTTCACCAAGGTTGTGGGTGGTTTCTTCGAAAAGATTCTCATTACAGACAAGCGTTTTCACGTCACAGCAGACAAATGTGTGAAATGTGGCATCTGCGCCCATGTCTGTCCCGTTGGAGATATTGATGGCGGCAAGGGGAAAATGCCTGTATGGCTGCATCATGACGACTGCCTCACATGTTTCAATTGTTACCACCATTGTCCGCACCATGCCATCGAGTTTGGTCACCAGACCCAGAAGAAGGGACAATATTATTTCAAATAAAGAATTCTATCAAACAAATAAAGTTATCATTTAGCATTCAAATAAAGCATCAATCAAACGAAATTAGCATTAATAATTAAAAATCATTATATGAAGAAGATTTTACTTAGCATTGCATTTGCTCTGATGGGCATCGCAAGCGGCTTTGCTGCAAAAGCGCATACTGCACTCACTACCATTCCCCAGAGTGATGGCAGCCAACTGACCATTCGCCTTCATGGTGATGAGCATTTCAGTTGGTACTCTACAGCCGACGACGTACTTCTCGTACAAGTGGGCAACAACTATTATGTAGCACAGGTGGAGGAAGACGGAACTCTGAAAGCTACCCCACAGTTGGCTCATAATGCCGGTGAACGTGGAACTGTGGAAGAACAGGTCATTAATAACCAGAACAAGGAGAAGTTCCTCAACTCGCTCAATGCAGAGCCTCAGGCACTTGCAAAACCAATCGGCACAGTAACTCCTGCATATTTCCCTCATACCGGTTCACCGAAGGCTTTGGTCATTCTGGTAGAATTTCAGGATGTCAAATTCAAGACATCAGATCCAGTTGCCACATTTACCCATTATCTCAAAGGAGCCGATGGAGAAGAAGCACCTGAAGCCAATAATGCTTATGTTACAAAAGGAATGGTAAACTACGGCAGTGTATCTCAGTACTTCAAGGATATGAGTCAGGGACAGTTCAAACCACAGTTTGACATCGTAGGTCCCGTTACCGTAAGTAAGAATTCTGCATATTATGGTGGCAATACAGGAAGAACTGATGCCAATTTTTCCAAGATGATAGCAGAAGCTTGCAAGGGTGTATCTGACAAGGTAAACTTTGCAGACTACGATCTAAATAATGACGGCTATGTTGACTTGGTGTATGTCATATATGCTGGTTATAGCGAGAGTATCAATGGCAATAGTTCAGATTGTCTTTGGCCAAAATCAGGCACTAACGCATTCTATGAGCCGGGAACCAACAACTTGCTCAAGTTGAATGGTAAGAGGATTTGCAGATATGGTATCAACAACGAGTTGAATGGAACACCCAAAAACTGGATTGAAGGTAAACCTCTGCTCAATGGTATCGGACTATTCTGTCATGAATTCTCACATACAATGGGACTTCCAGACCTTTACCCTACAGTTGAAACATCAAGAGTAGATAACCAAAACCCAGAATACTGGGATTTGATGGATGGAGGAGAATATACATATAGCGGCTATTTCCCAACTCCATATTCTCCTTGGGAAATGGAAGTAATGGGCTGGACTACTCCTGTTGAATTAGGAGATGAAGCAAAACAGGTAAATTTAAATTCCTATGCCAGCGACAGAACAACTTACAAGATTAATGGAAAAAATGACGAATACCTTCTAATCCAAAATATCCAGACAGATGGTTGGTGGAGAGGAATAACAAAAGCCTACAACACAGGTATGTTAGTTTGGCGTATTGACTACCCTTACACAACTGTCAGCCTTGACAACAGACTCAACAACGAGATTGGCAAACCAAATGTCATGATTGTTCCTGCAGATGGTTATGTGATTTCAGCATATAACGTTACTGACGATGATGAAAGTAAGGCTAAATACAAAGCAAGCCTAAAGGCAGACCCTTTCCCAGGTGCGAATAATGTGCCCGAACTTTTAAGTGTAAAACTCAACAAGAGTACATTAAAGAAGCCTTTCTACAACATCAAGGAAACCAATGGTGTCATCACCTTCGATTACCTCAAGGACTATGCTACAGGCATTGCCCAAACCTTGGCTGATAAAGATACAGAAAAGAATCAAAGTATCTTCTCCCTCGATGGCCGTTACCTCGGCAATGATGCAAGTAAATTGACGAAGGGAATCTACATCATCGGCAAGAAGAAAGTGGTGATAAAATAAGGCAATTATAACGAAGCGCAGGCATCCATTCTGATGACGCGCTTCCATGAGACTTAACGAAGCGCTTTATTAGGTGTTAACGAAGCGCTTCCTTAAGGTGTAACGAAGCGCTTCTTTAGGGTCTAAGGAAGCGCTTCTTTAGGTCATGTACTTAACGACAGTCTACAACACTCTTCGACATTCCATCTGATTGTATTTTGTATCTTTTCACACTTTGGGATTTACCGACAATTCATTTGCTCGGAATCATGTTGATTCTGGATGCGCAAAGCGACAAGACTCCTATTATCTTCGTGTTCCATTTTTTTATATGGATTTCCACAAAAATGCCTACTTATGACACAATTGTGCCTTGCGAAAAGCACTTTTGTTCCCAGCAAAGAGCAATTCTACGGCATAGGGAAATAACATGGTAAACTAAACTTTGGCAGTTGCTAAAGTTGAGGTTTTTATTTGCAACACGTACTATTTCTTGCTATAAAACAAGAAAAAAGCAGCAAGAATACTTTTGCATAAATATTCACAGCCACAGCTTAGTTAACTATGAAAAAAAAAAATCATAGTTAGGAAAAAATATTTTCCCAGTTAGGCGGATTAAAAAACCTAACTGGGAAACGTTTTTGGGGCTGTTATTGTATGAATATACGGTATAAAGATACAGACAGACGACTAAGCTTCTATTTCTTTCACCAAACCTTCTACATAGCGGCAAAGAATATTGATACCCTTCACATTCTCGCCTCCCTCAGGAATAATAATGTCAGCATAGCGCTTGGTAGGTTCTATAAACTGCTCGTGCATGGGCTTGAGCACTTTCAGATAGCGGTCGACGACCATAGAGACCGTACGTCCCCGGTCGATAGTATCGCGCTGAATATTTCTAATCAGTCGCTCGTCGGGATCGGCATCCACAAAAACCTTTAGATCCATCAAATCGCGTAACTTCTTGTTGAGCAGCGTCATAATGCCCTCTATGATAATGACAGGCTTGGGCTCTACATGTATCGTCTCTGCCTCACGGTTACACTTGAGGTAACTGTAGGTAGGCTGCTCGATGGCCTTTCCGTTACGCAAATCGTTGAGTTGCTTGTGCAACAACTTCCAGTCGAAAGCATCAGGATGGTCGAAGTTGATGGCATGACGCTCTTCGTCTGTCATGCCCGTTGTGTCGTTATAGTAAGAGTCAAGAGGCACTACAGCCACAAAGTGAGGAGGCAAAGCCTCAACAATTTTTCTCACTACCGTGGTTTTGCCCGAGCCGGTTCCTCCGGCTATACCGATGATGGTTATTTTGTCTTTATCCATAGTTTTAATTTTTATTGAACTTTATCAGGTTCTGAAGTTATAGAAGTTAAAAGAGCTACACTTTGGTAGCACATACACTTAGAGCACATCTTCGAACATTTTGCGATAATATTCAGCCTTCTTTTCCACGGCTAAGGGATAAGCCCTGCTGCTGCTCGGCATACGATAGAGTCTGAGAATACGTCCATCGAAACCGAACTCCACATAGCCTCCCATAGGCGGAGTGGCTGTAATGCCGTAATGCTCGGAGAAGACGCGGGTGGCCAACTGTCCTGCAGTAAGCACAGCCCTGCATTGGGGCAATGCTCTGAGCATACCATCAAGGTCGGAGGGCTCCACCACCTGTAGGTCTTTGTCTGAAGCCGTATTCTTGGTACGTATCACCTTCTGAGCCGTGTCGTAGATAGCCACACCTTTCTCCTGCAGAAAACTCTTCAGTTCTGCCTCACGATAGCATTTGTTCTCTGCATCGACAAAATGAAGTTTATCTCCGAAGAAGATAAGCCCGAAGATGCGCCACATATCGTTCTGATAGTTAGGATAATACCAAGGAATGCACCAGCGCTTGGGCGAAGGCGGGAAAGTGCCGAGCATCAGCAGATGGGCATTCGATGGCAGCCAAGGCTCAAAAGGATGATTTTCTATCATTTTTTACCTTTTTACTTTTTTACTTTTTTACCTTTAAAAGTTACTTTTTCTCCTTCACGAGATACATCACTACAGGCAAGTGGTCGCTGTAGCCATTGAGCCAGCGTCCGCCTGCTGTGGTACGCAGCGGAGCTCCCTTGTACTGACCTTCCTGCTGGATGAGGTAATCGCGACGGAAGATATGGCTCTTCCAGTATTTCAGCGAAGAGTAGTCCTTCTTCTTGGCGTCCTTGTTGAGCAGATTAGGAGTAATCACAATCTGGTCGAAGAGGTTCCAGTTGCCACTATAGAATAAGGTGCCCTTGCCTTCCTTTGCCAGAACGTTGTACCAGGGGTTGTACATATCGCCAGCTCCCACCTGGCTGATTTCCGGCTTAGCCTGCAGATAGACGTGCATGCTCTTGTTCACTGGGTCGTCGTTCATATCGCCCATCACAAAGATCTTCATCTCCTGGTTCACGTTCAGCAGACTGTCCTTGATCACCTTCACCTGTCGTGCAGCCGACTCACGATAGAAAGGACCTGAGAAACGGCTTGGCCAGTGGCATACGATCACCGCCACATCATCACCAGCCATCTCTCCCCTTACTGTGAGGAAGCCACGGGTGAAGAAGGCGCTGTCCTTAGCCAACTCCTGCACATAAGGCACCAGCTTCACATTCTTCACACTGAAGAGTGAAGGATTATAGAGCAGCGCACAGTCGATGCCACGACGGTCGGGACCCTCGATATGTACATATTTCATATTGCGTGCCTTGAGCGGAGCCTGGTCTACCAAGGCATCGAGCACCTTATGGTTCTCCACCTCGGCAAGTCCGATAAAGGCACAGCCCACATTAGGAAGCACGTCTGTTCCCATATCTGCCAGAGCCTTCGACATATTACGCAGCTTATTGGTGTACTTCATGCCGTTCCAGCCCTTGTTGGGCAAATACTCGTAATCTTTCTTTCCCTCGTCGTGACACGTGTCAAAGAGATTCTCCTGATTGTAAAAACCAACGGCGTAAACCGAGAACTTCTTCTGGGCAGAGGCAGCCAAATTGACTATCAAAAGAGCCGCCAAGAATAGCAAATGTCGTTTCATTATTTTTAGTTTTAAAATTTGTTTACTGCAAAAGTAGCTATTAAATTGTAATTATCAGTAAGAAAAGTGGAAAAAGTGAATTTTTAATGAAAATTTAATCAAAAAAACTTTCTTTTTTAAAATTTATTTATTTACTTTGCACTCACATTATATTAATTAAACTATTGACTATGCAACAAAAGGTAAAATTAGCAATGATTGCACTCTGCTACAGCCCATTGCTCTTCGCTCAGAACGCCACCGAGCAGAAGATAGCAAAGGGATTGGACGAGAATGCATTCACATTCACCGAAGCACAGTTGGGTGAGGATGACGATATGTCACAGAACGTCACCATTCTGAATTCTAACTCAAATGTTTACGCATCAGAGGCAGGCTACCTGTTCTCGCCAGTGCGTTTCCGTTATCGTGCCTTCAATCAGAAGTACAATGATGTGTACATCAATGGTGCTCCCATGAACGACATGGAGTCTGGTCAGTTCCGCTTCTCTAACATCGGAGGTCTGAACCGATTCTCAAGAAACGTTGACTTTGCTTTGCCTTTCGAGGGCAACAACTACTCCATGACAGGTATGGGAGGCAGCAACAACTATGACTTCCGCGCCGGAAGCATGCAGACTGGCCACTATGCTTCTGTGGGAGTTGCCAACCGCAACTACACACTTCGTGGTCTTTATACCTATAGCAGTGGATTCAACGACAAGGGATGGGCCATCTCAGCAGGTCTTACCTATCGTTGGGCAAACCGCGGTTATGTAGAGGGAACCTTCTACAATGCGCTGTCTTACTACTTCGGTGTGCAGAAGAAGTGGGACAACGGTCACTCCCTGAGTTTCACCACATGGGGCAATCCTACAGAGCGCTCTACACAGGGAGCAGCAACCGACGAGACTTACTGGCTCGCCAACGACTACTATTACAACCCATACTGGGGCTATTACAATGGCCACAAGCGCAACTCACGCGTTGTGAACGACTTTGCGCCATCAGCCATCGCCACATGGGACTGGAACATCAACGACAAGATGAAGCTCACCACCTCTGTCTTTGGCAAGTACTCTATGTACAAGAGCACCAAACTCAACTATGCCAATGCTGAGAATCCGCAGCCAGACTACTGGAAGAACCTGCCAAGCAGCTACTACGACATCTGGAATGCTGACGCGCTGGGCAACAATGCGTCAACCTACCAGAGCTGGTGCAATTCTTACAACTACTGGACAGCAAGCAAGGCCAACCGCCAGATCGACTGGGAGCGACTCTATTATGCCAACACTCAGGCTGCCAACCAGGGCCATGATGCACTCTACTTCATCCAGGCCAAGCACAGCGACAACCTGATGGTCAACATGGCTTCCACCCTGTCGGCTAAGGTTACCAAGCGCTCTACTCTCGTGGGCGGACTGGTATTGGGCAGCAACAGCAACCGTCACTATCAGACCATGGACGATTTGCTCGGTGCTTCCTTCTTCCACAACATCAACACTTATGCGCTCGGCACCTATCCTGCCGATGACCCAAGAGTGCAATACGACCTCAACACAGCAGGACCCAACAACCTCGGATCGCTCGTTTACGAAGGCGACAAGTTCGGTTACGACTATAAGATTGAGGTAATGAAGGGCTTGCTCTGGACTTCCTACACAGCTGAGATGGGACGTTTCCAGACTATGATCAGCGCCAAGCTCGGTCAGACCAACATGCGTCGTCATGGCTATATGCGCAACGGTATGGCTGCCAACAACTCTGAGGGCAACAGCCGTATAGCACGCTTCGGTGAAGGCGGTGCCAAGGGTAGCATCAACTTCGATGCCGGCAAGGGCCACGTCTTCAAGATTGGTGTAGGCTACGAGTGGCGTCCACCAATGGCCAACACTGCATTCATCGCTCCTGAGATCTGCAACGACTACGTGCTCAACCTTGGCGACGAGCATGTGTTCAGCAGCGAGTTCAGCTATCAGTATCAGAATGCCTGGATGCACGCCAACGTCAATGCATACTATAGCCGCCTCGACCACGTGACAGAGTGGCAGAACTTCTACAACGACGACTCGAACTCTTTCACCTACCTCAGCATGACAGGTATCGAGAAAGAATACTACGGCATCGAGGCCGGCCTCGACTTCAAGGTGGCTTCTTTCCTTAACTTCAAGGCCCTCGGAACCATCAGCGACGCCAAGAACATCAACAATGCCAACGTGAACTACATGCTCTCCAAGTCGGCTGAGGTCAAAAAGGACTACGCATATATTAAGGACATGCGCGAAAGCGGAACTCCTCTTACTATCGGTAGCCTCGCACTCGACTTCCACAAGAGCGGATGGTTCGTCAACCTTAACGCCAACTGGTACGACCGCATCTATTTGTCATACTCACCAAGCTATCGCTACAAGTCTTCTCTGAAGAACCGCGGCATGCTCTTCAACGACGAGCCTCTCCCTGGCTCTGTTGACCAGGCCAAGGGTCATGGTGGATGGATGGTAGACGGAAGCATCGGTAAGAGTATCCGCCTCAAGCATGGTAGCTTGAACTTCAACCTCATGGTAACCAACATCCTCAACAACCGCAAGATTGTTTCAGGTGGTTACGAGCAGAGCAGAAGCGACTATACCCTCAACAAGGAAAACGAGGCCAAGGATCGCGTCTACAAGTTCTCTAAGAACCCTAAGAAGTATTACGTATTCGGAACCAACGGAATGTTCCAGGTATCATACAGATTCTAAAAGAAGAGAAAGATATGAAAAAGTTAAAATATATCGCAATGGCATTTGCTGCCCTGCTCTTAGCTTCATGCATGGGCGACGGTTATGCTGATTCCGTGGGAGAAAAGGATTATACCGGCCCTGCCATCGGCAACAACAAACTGGAGGCTACCAATGTCATCAACATCTCCGAACTGAAGGAGAAATATGCCACACAGATAGAACGCGGCCTGTACAAGCAGGTGGACGAGGACATCAAGATATTGGGTACCGTTACCAGTAACGACCTCGGAGGCAACCTCTACAATCAGATTTGCCTGCAGGACAAGACGGGCGGTATCTTGGTTTGCATCGGCAAGAGCGGACTCTATGGCGAGCTGCCTGTAGGTCAGCAAGTGCTTATCGACTGCAAGGGCCTCTACATCGGTGGATTCAACAAGCAGGCTGAGTTGGGAGGTGTCTATACCAATACCAACAAGGGCTCACAGTCTATCGGTAAGGTAGACCGCTACGTATGGGAGAAGCACTACAAGATTATCGGCGAGGCCGACGAGGCTAAGGCTGAGGCAATGGTCGAGGTATTCGACCAGACCAAGATCAAGGATGCCGACTATCTGAAGTCTTGCTCAGGCAAGCTGATGAGAATCGAGGGCGTAACCTTCGCCGATGCAGGCAAGAAGGTATTTGCTGATTCTAAAGACAAAGACAACGCCAACTGTGTAAACCGCGGATTCTCTGGCATCAGCACCAACAACCTGGTGATTCGCACTTCTGCCTACGCCAAGTTTGCCAATGCTCTCCTGCCAGAAGGTATACAGAGTGTTACAGGTATCTTCACACGTTATGCAGGAAAAAGCAACGACACATGGCAGATTCTTATCCGTACAATTGACGACGTGCAGTTACTCAAGGGTACAGAGCAATGCCCTTACACCGTGGAGGAAGCTCTCAAGTTGATCAACGACGGAAAGACTACCGATGCTATGGTCTATACAGAAGGTGTCATCTGCTCTGAGCCAAAGGTAAATCTACAATATGGTGATGCAGAATTCTACATCTCCAAAGACGGCAAGGGTATGAATGCTGACGGAACTGGCGATCCTGCCAATACCATCAAAGTATACCAAAACTACTATCTCAACAAGGATAAGTACACCGATGCCAACAAGGACTTGATCAAGAAGGGACAGAAAGTTGTCATCTGCGGCAAGCTCATACTCTACCAAGGTGTAACACCGGAAATCGACAAGAAAAACTATATCGTTTCCATCAACTAAAACTAACTCAAGTAGAAAACTATAAAAAGAATAATCAATATGAAAAAGTTCATTTATTCATGCTTGTTCTTGGCTATGGCAGCCATAACATTCAGCAGCTGCGAGGACGTTCCAGCTCCTTACAATATGCCTAATGAGCCAGAGACTCCAGAAGTTCAGCCTACAGGTACTGGTACTGCTGCAGACCCATTCAATGTGGCAGGTGTAGTAAAGTACATAGACGAAGGCGGAAGCGCTGAGACCGAGGTATACGTGAAGGGTAAGGTTGTGTCTGTAGTACAGGGCAGTTTCGATGCAAATTACGGCAGTTTGAAATATTACATTTCAGAAGACGGTACTCCAAACAACCAGTTCTATGTTTACAATGGCTATGCCGGTCCTAACCGAACCAAGTTCTCTGGCGAGGACGCTTTGAAACAGGGCGATGAAGTGGTTATCTGCGGTAAGGTAGACAGCTACAACGGCACCAAAGAGTTCCTCGTAAATAACTACATTGTATCTCTTAATGGCGTAGGTGGAACAACTACTCCTGATACACCTGCAGACGGCTACATCAACGAGACTTTCAGCAAGAGCTTCGGTACATTTACTCTGAAGACCATAAAGGGTACTCCATGGGTGATTGATTCTTACGGCTATGCTAAGGCTACAGGTTATGAGAACGTAAGTAAGGTAACAACACCTTCAGAGAGCTACCTCGTATCTAAGGCTATTGACCTCTCTACATCAAAGGGAGCAACCTTGAAATTCTCTTATATCTTGCGATATGCTACCTACAATGGCGTTCCTACAGAAGGTGTAAAGAATCAGGTACTTATCACAGATAACTACACTGGCGATCCTGCTACAACAAAATGGACCGATATCACAGGTACTTTGACAGAAGGAACAGACTGGAAGACATGGTCTACATATACCTACGACCTTGCTCCTTACAAGGGAAAGAAGAATATCGTTATCGCTTTCCACTATGCATGCGAGGCTAAATCAGGTACATGGCAGATAAAGGAATTGACTGTTAAGGAAGGTGCTCCTACTGTAGAGCCTGAGACTCCAGACACTCCTTCTACTGGCGATACAACAACACCTAATGGTGACTTCGAGACTTGGGTAGACGGCAAGCCAAACAACTGGAAGACAGCCTCTTCTGCAGGTAATGCCTCTCTCACTCAGAGCACAGACGCTCATAGTGGCAAGTATTCTGTAAAGGTAGGTGGTTCAACATCAGCCAACAAGCGTCTTGGCTACAAGGAAATGGAGCTCAAAGCTGGTACTTATAAGATTAAGTACTACGTAAAGGCAGCTACTGCAACAGGCGCATCAGTACAGTCTGGATTTGTACCAGTTACTGAAGGTAAGGTCGGCGATTACAAATACTCTGGCTACATCAACAATATCTCAAATACAGAGTGGACACTTGTTGAGCAGGAATTGGTCATTCCATCAGATGGCACATACTGCATCGTTATCATGAACTCAAAGAAGCCAGGTGGTGACGTTCTCATTGATGACCTCACCTTGACTCTCGGCGAGACTGTTATCATCAAGTAAACAATATTTGAAGACTTCATATTTCCCCATTGCCTCTCTACACAGGCAATGGGGATTTTTATTTCCAGCTATGCCCATCGCTTGGTCACTCGATGAACACGCGATGGGGAGCTGGTGAACAAGGGACGAGCAACCATTGCCCACGCGACGGGCAACGTATGCCCAAACTAATGACTACTACTTGGGTGTAGTTTCCTATATTTAGTTGACTACATAGTTCCTTATTCCTATTGTAAGTTGA
>OIXQ01000175.1_pt1 | contig 32864 bp, 24 predicted proteins | sample 1587791 | NCBI WGS metagenome assembly OIXQ01 (sample SAMN03283273) | human gut metagenome | biome: human-associated habitat; material: feces | host: Homo sapiens | place: Peru | collected 2012
AACCTCAATTTGGAACAAAATCCCTCGCTGACCGCTCTTGCGATTTAATCAGAGGTTCCTAAAAAAAACGGCGGCGCGCCGGGCTTTCGACACGCCGCGCCGCCAAAAGAGGCTATACTGAACGCACATGGATGGAGCATTCATCCATGTGCGTTTATTCTTTGGAGGAATCAGGATGAAACTGACTAGTTACGTTCAGGAGCGTCAGCTGACCGTCGCGCTGACCGGCGAAATTGACCACCACACCGCCCGGGAGATGATGCAGGCGATCTCCGAGAAGATCGACCTCTATCTGCCCTTGCGCTGCATCCTCGACTTCCGCGACGTGCGGTTCATGGATTCCAGCGGCATTGCCGTCGTGCTGCATACCCTGCGGCGCATGAAGCTGCTGCAGGGGCGTGTGATCCTGCAAAACATCCCGGCGCAGCCCTACAAGGTCCTGCGCGCGGCCGGGATCGAAAAAATCACGGAGGTCAGAGAGGAGTGTCCGCAATGAAGCAATCGGAGAACTTTATGGAGCTGAAATTCCCGAGCCGCTCGGCCAACGAGGCCTTTGCCCGCGCGGCCGTGGCGAGCTTCGCCGCGCAGCTCGATCCGACGCTCGACGAGCTGGGCGACATCAAGACCGCCGTCAGCGAGGCCGTCACGAACTGCATCGTTCACGCCTATCCCGACTGCATCGGCACGATCACGCTCCGCGCGCGGCTGCTGCCCGGACGCGTGCTCGATCTGACGGTCAGGGACCGCGGCGTCGGCATTCCGGACGTCGCGCAGGCCAGCAGGCCGATGTTCACGACCGGCGGCGCCGAGCGCAGCGGCATGGGCATCACGATCATGGAGAGCTTTATGAGCGAATTTCGCATCACCTCCACGCCCGGCAAGGGCACGACCGTCCATATGAAGCGCAAGATCGTCTGCCGCGGGGGCGCGCGTTGAATGCCGAGCAGTCTGCGCTGCTGCTCCGCGCGGCGGCCGGGGACGGCGCGGCCTGCTCGGAGCTGGTCGAGAGCAATTCCGGTCTGATCTGGTCGGTCGCGCGGCGCTACTTCGGGCGCGGTGTCGATTCCGACGACCTCTATCAGCTGGGCTGTCTGGGCTTTCTCAAGGCCGTGCGGGGCTTCGACCCGGCCTTCGGCACGCAGTTTTCGACCTACGCCGTGCCGAAGATCGCCGGGGAGATCCGGCGCTTTCTGCGCGACGACGGCACGGTGAAGGTCAGCCGCAGCCTCAAGGAGCGCGCCGCCTTCATCAAGGGCGCGCGGCAGCGGCTGATCGCGGCGCTTGACCGCGAGCCGACGGTCAGCGAGCTTTGCGCCGAGACGGGCCTGCAGCCCGAGGAGATCGCCACGGCCGAGGCGGCCACCGGGACGGCGGACTCCATCCAGCGCCGCGCCGGGGACGACGGCCCGGCGCTCGAGGAGCTGCTCTCCGGCGGCGAGCTGGAGGAGGAGCTGCTGGAGAAGATCGCCCTGCGCGAGGCCGTCGACACCCTGCCCGAGCGGGAGCGCATGGTCATCGATCTGCGCTATTACCACGGCCTGACGCAGGACAAGACCGCAAGAATCCTCGGCGTCTCACAGGTGCAGATCTCGCGCATCGAGAAGAAGGCGCTGCTCGCCCTGCGCGGCTATTTTTCTGCAGGATGACGGCCGCAGCCGATATAAGCCGATATAATCAGAGGTTCCCTAGGCATAGCTAAAGCTTTTTGGAACCACCGGCACTGCCGGTGGTTTTCTTGCTACAAAAACGCGGGGGAAGCGAAATGCTTCCCCCGCAGGTTTCAGGAATCAATAGCCGTTGAAGTGATAGGTCTTCACGATGTACGGATAGTCCTTGTAGCACACATTGGTGTCCAGTGGGCCGACGCCGTTGACGTAGTTGCTGGAGGTGTACTGATACATACCGTAGGTGGAGGGATAGTTGGCCGACTTGACGTTGACGGGCGAACCATTATAATAGTTCGCCATCCAGCACTCCCACTTGGAGCAGATGCTGGAGGTGGGGACCCATGCTCCGTAGTTTGGATCCAGCCAGCTCGCGTAGCCGTACAGGCCGGGCAGATAGCCCGCCGCCTCGATTTTGGACAGGAAGGCATTGCAGATCTGCTGCGCCAGCGCGCCGTTGTAGCTGCGTGCGCTGCCGTCCTCGAAGTCGAAGTAGACCGGGTACTCAAACTTCTTTCCCTGGATGTAGCTCAGGCAGCGATCCGCCTCATAGGAGGCCTCCTCCGGTGTCGAAGCGTAAGAGTAGAAATACACGCCCACGTTCAGGCCCGCAGCCTTGGCCGCAGCGTAATATTCCTCGAAGCGGTAGTCCTTACGGGTAACAAAGCCGCAGCGCAGAATGACATAGGAATAGCCGCTGTTTTTCAGGTTCTGGAAATTGAATCCCGTGCCCTGATGCTCGGACACGTCGATGCCGTAGGCGACGATGGAGCCGCTGCCTGCCATGCCGCCGGTATAGCCCGCATCATAGCCCTTGGGGACTTCCTTTTCCACGGGGATGAGCTTCCACTTCTGCGCAGCCGTGCCGTTGCCGGTCCAGACCTGCACATTGGTGCCATTGTCGGAGAAAGTGCCGTTGACATCCAGATACAGGCCGGACTTGTTGACGACATAGGCATAACCGTCGCCCGCGTCCTTCAGCATCCATTGCTGTGCATCGCTGCCGTTGCCCTGATACTGCTGGACGTTCGCGCCGGAAACATTGCTGCCGTTGGCAACGTCGATGTACTTCCCGCTGTGCAGTGCCATGAGGGTGTAGTAACCGTTCTGATATTTGAGCTCAAACTTCTGGTTGCTGGCGCCGCCATAAGCCCACAGATGGGCATTGGCGCCGTTGTCCGTGCTCACGCCTGCAATGTCGAGGCCCTTGGAGTTGTCCACCGCAGAAGCGAGACGATAGTAGCCGTCCGGCACGCCGAAGGGAACATGGATCGTAGGCGCTGCCGTGTTGGAGCTGTTGCCTCTGGTATCGTCGGCATAGATGTGCGTGGTATAGCTGCCGGTTTCGCTCTTATGGTCGGCGGTTCTGACATAGAACGTCGCGGTATTGCCGTTGAGGGTGGCCTCGTGCCAGACAAGGTCGTCCTGACCGTTTCTGTCCGACCATGTGGGCATCTTGACTCTTGCTATGCCGGTCTCGTCCGTGACCGTGCAGGTCACGCGGTAGCCGTTGGGCGTGACTTCGCTGATCTGGACGTTGGAGATCTCAGGCCCCTGCTTATCCTCGGGAACATGGATCGTGCCTGCCGGAATGGCGCTCAGATAGCCGCGTTTGTCGGTCGCATAGATGTGCGTGAGGTAGTCGCCGGCTTCATCGTTGTGGTCGGAAACCCTGACATAGAAGGTCGCAGTATTGCCGGAGATCGCCGCCTCATGCCAGACGATATCGTCCTGATTATTCTTCACCGACCACGTTGGCATCGTGACCTTTGCCACACCGGAGGGATCGGTCACGGTGCAGGTCACGCGGTAGCCCTTGGTGGAAACCTCGGTGACGCGGATGTTGCTGATGGACGGACCGTAAAAGTCCTCCTGCACGCTGCTCGGAATCAGCGACCATTTCTGCGCGCCGCTACCGTTGGTCTGCCAGCACTGAACATTCTGACCGTTGGCGGCCTTTCCGTTTGCCAGATCAAGCGCAAGGCCGTTGACTGCGGCGATAAAGGTGTAGGTGCCGTCGCCGTTGTCCTGAATGCGCCATTTTTCGTCGCCGTTGGGCGTGTCATTGTTCCACTGTTGGAGATTCGTGCCGTTCGCTTTGCCGCTGCCGGCTACATTGATATAGCGGCCGCTGTGCAGGGCGCGGACGGAGTACAGACCGCTGCCCAGACTCTTGATGTACCAGAGCTGGTTTTCGCTGTTGGCAGCCGTCCAAACCTGAATGTTCGCACCGCTGTTCTTGGACACCTCCGCAACGTCCAGCACGATATTCTGATTCAGGGAGCTTGCGATCGTATAAACGCCGTCGGAAATCTTACCGGTGACGGGTGTACCCCCCACAATGGTCGGAACCGTAATCGCCGGCACCGGAACGGAAGAGCTGTTTCCTGCCGCGTCATCTGCATAGATATGCGTGATGTACTTGCCCGGTTCGTTCTTATGGTCGGAAGCCTTGACATAGACCGTTGCGGTATTGCCGTTGAGGGTGGCCTCGTGCCAGACAAGATCGTCCTGGCCGTTCTTCACCGTCCAGGTGGGCATCTTGACTCTTGCCACACCGGAGGCATCCTTGACCGTGCAGGTCACGCGGTAGCCGCCGGAGGAAACCTCAGTGATCCGGATATTGGAGATCTCCGGTCCCTTGGTGTCCTCGGGAACGTTGACTTCGCCCGCCGAGGCGCCGCTTTCGTAGCCCTTGGTGTCCGAAGCATAGATATGCGTGAGATATTTTCCAGTTTCGTTGTTGTGATCGGAGATATTGACATAGAAGGAAGCAGTCGTGCCGGAAACCGTTGCCTCGTGCCAGACGAGGTCATCCTGTCCGTCCTTCAGCGTCCAGGTGGGCATCTTGACTTTCGCCACACCGGAGGCATCCTTGACCGTGCAGGTCACGCGGTAGCCCTTGGGGGAAACCTCGGTGACCTGAATGTTGCTGATGGACGGACCGGAGAAGTCTGCCTGCACATTGCTGCGGTACAGCACCCACCTCTGCGCGCCGGAACCGTTGGTCTGACAGCACTGAACATTCTGACCGTTGGCGGTCTTTCCGTTTGCCAGATCAAGCGCAAGGCCGTTGACTGCGGCGATAAAGGTGTAGGTGCCGTCGCCGTTGTCCTGAATGCGCCATTTTTCGTCGCCGTTGGGCGTGTCATTGTTCCACTGTTGGAGATTCGTGCCGTTCGCTTTGCCGCTGCCGGCTACATTGATATAGCGGCCGCTGTGCAGGGCGCGGACGGAGTACAGACCGCTGCCCAGACTCTTGATGTACCAGAGCTGGTTTTCGCTGTTGGCAGCCGTCCAAACCTGAATGTTCGCACCGCTGTTCTTGGACACCTCCGCAACGTCCAGCACCAGATTCCGGTTGAGGGAGCTGGCGATGGTGTAAACACCGTCCTTCAGTGTTCCGCTCGCGGTCGGCCCGGAGAGAATGTTCGGAAGCGTGACCACAGGCGCCGCGACGGAAGATCTGTTTCCTGCCGCGTCATATGCATAAATATGGGTCAGATAGTCGCCGGATTCCAGATTGTGGTCGCCGATGCTGACACGGAAGGTCGCGGTGTTGCCGGAGATGGTCGCCGTATGCCAGACAAGATCGTCCTGGCCGTTCTTCACCGTCCAGGTCGGCATGGTGACTTTCGTCACGCCGACGTTGTCCGAAACCTTGCAGGTGACGGTGTAGCCGCGCCCGGAGACGTTGCTGACCTTGACGTCGTTGATGGTCGGCGCGGCGGTATCCGCAATGATGTTGACGCGCGCGCCGGAATTGTTCAGCAGAGCATTTCCGCTGCCGGCGCCGACATTGATGCCATAGACATAAACGGGCTGATTCCCGCTCTTGGAGGTGTTGATCACTGCGTCAAAGCCGTGCGCGCTGCCCGCGCCGGGATAGGCCGCCGCGATGTCGGAGCGTTCCAAATTGGCCTTGATCACATGACCCTCGACGTTGCTGTCGCCCGCGGCACCGCCGATGTAGACATGAACGTCCAGAGAGGTCGTGGGAGAATCCGCATCCAGTGTCCAGCCTTTGACATGGATCCTGCCGACGCCGTCGCTGGTCACGCTGTCCAGCCAGCCGGTAGGAGCGTTGCCGGAGGAGGAAATGTTATAGCCCGCGACATACCAGTAGGTGGTAACATTTGCCAAAATGTTCGCCTGCGAGCCGTAGCAGGTGCCGAAATAGCTGCTGGTCAGAGGGCGGCGGTTGCCGGAGTAGCCCCAACCCGGATCTGCGCAGTAGATGGTGTCGCCTGCGTAGTCCGTGATAAAGATTGCATGGGGCAGCCGGCCGCAGTACATGACAAAGCCCTCGGGATGCGCGTTCAGCAGAGCCTTGACCGTGCCGAGGCTGAGTCCTCTAACGGCGGTTTCACTGACGCTGATCGAGTGAATGCCATCGCCCGGCTTGGAGAGCGTATAGTTCCAACTCATGCCGTAGGAGTCGGACCATGCGCCGCAGTTGGTCAGATCATATTCCGTGATGCTCGACCAGTTATCGTTGCCGCTGAGATAGGCTCTTGCCCGGCACATCATCGTATTGGAAGCGCGGGTGCAGCTTACATTGGTAATCTGCCGCAGATACAATGACGAAGGGAAGGACGCTGCGCTGGCAGGGAGGATGCACAGGCCTGCCAGAATGGCCAGTGCAAGCAGGATTGCGAGGGAGCGTTTTACTGGATGCTTCATGGTTTCATCTTCTTTCTTCCTTTTGTTGGTTGCCATCTTCCGGGCATACGTGAGCGCGGAGGATAGCGGTCAAGCGACAGACGCTGTCTTTCCGTATGGGAGACGGCCGGAATTTGTCCTCTGTCCGGGAAATTCCTGCGTCTTCCAGAACTTGCAGATGTTGCCTGTTTCCCAATTATAATTGTACTGCGTCTCGATTCAAAAATCAACTCAATTGATATACTTTTTTTCAGATTTACTGCAATTTTACGCAAGGCAAACCTGCTGCACGTTTTGCTCTGCTCTGAAAATGTCCCGCTTTTGTCAGACGGCAAAAGCGGGACAATACATTATTTACAATTATAATTATCGGAGGCCGACACGCGAGCGCGCCATGGTCTACAAAATCATAACCACCGGCCGTGCCGGTGGTATGCACTAGCCCCCTTGGGGCATGCCCATGGCCGAACCTATAGGCTCATTGAAAAGTCTGCCAACCGCGCAGCTTTCACGGGCTGCCCCTAAAGGGGCTTTTGTTTATTTGCCCTCTGTTATTGGCTGACCCGTAAACGGGTCTACATACTCCTTTATACTCATTTGGTCGTCTGTGTAATCTTCCTGTAGCTGATTTCGGATATACTCTTGGATTGCCTTCCTGTTCGCTCCTACTGTACTTACATAATAGCTCCGACACCAGAAATGCCGGTTCCCATACTTGTACTTAAGGAACCTCTGAATAAATCGGCTGCGGCGCTCAGCGGGTCTTTTACCCCAACTTGTCGGTTTGAAAATCTTGAAATACGTAAAGGATTCCTGCGATTTCCAAACCTTAATTTGGAATAAAATCCCTAGCTGACCGCTCTTGCGATTTAATCAGAGGTTCCTTAAGGCTCGCGTACTTCTCGAAAATCATTAGGCTGCTCTTTCCTTTGGGGTAACCCATAATCTGTGCTACACTGTATTTCGGCGGTATCGATATGAGCATGTGAATATGATCTTTGCACGCCTCTGCTTCTATAATTTCTATTCCCTTGTATTCGCATAGCTTTCGTAACATTTGCCCGATGTCCATCTTTATCTTCCCGTAAATAATTTGGCGTCGATATTTGTGGGCGAATACGATATGGTATTTGCATTCCCACTTCGTGTGTGCTAAACTGTTAGTGTCAAGTTTCATCTGGACTTGATTCCTCCCATGGTTATGTAATGGCGGTTGGCAGACCACCATTACTATATCCATAGGAGGATCCTTTTTCTAGGGAAGCTCTGATTAAATCGCAAGAGCAGTCAGCGAGGAATTTTGTTCCAAATTGAGGTTTGGAAATCGCAGGAATCCTTTACGTATTTCAAAATTTTCAAACCAATCAGTTGGGGCAAAAGACCCGCTGAGCGCCGCAGCCGATTGATTCAGAGGTTCCCTTAGGAAAACGGGGCTGTAGCAAGCGTTTCGTTTTGCTACAGCCCCGTGCGTTATACACTTGCCCAATGGGGAGAGGCGCGGAGCCGATCGGCGCTGCCTCCCGAACAGGCTTACTTTTCGGACTCTGCGATCTCCTTCAGCGCGTCCTTGCGGCTGAAGTTGGCGCGACCCTTCTCGTCGAAGCCCATGAACTTGACCCACGTCATATCGCCGACGTTGAGCACGTCCTCGACCTTTTCGACGCGGCGGTTCTCAAGCTTGGAGATGTGAACCATGCCGTCGTGACCCGGAGCGATCTCGACGAAGGCGCCGATCGGCAGGATGCGCACGACCTTGCCGTAGTACAGCGCGCCGACCTCGGGCACGAAGCAGATGTCGTCGATCATCTTCTTGGCGGCGTAGCCCGCTGCGGGATCGACCGCCGCGATGAAGACGTTGCCGTCGTCGTCGATGTCGACCTTGGCGCCGGTGTCGGCGCAGATCTTCTGGATGGTCTTGCCGCCGGAGCCGATGACCTCGCGGATCTTCTCGACCGGGATCTTCATGGAGATCATCTTCGGCGCATAGTCCGACACGTCGGGACGCGGCTCGGAGATGCAGGGCAGCATGACCTCGTTGAGGATCTCCAGACGCGCCTTGCGGCAGCGCTCGAGGGCGTCGGCGATGATCTCCATCGTCAGACCCTTGTTCTTCAGATCCATCTGAATGGCGGTGATGCCCTCGGTCGTGCCGGCGACCTTGAAGTCCATTTCGCCGTGGAAGTCCTCAACGCCCTGAATGTCGGTGAAGGTTCTCCACTCGCCCGTCTCCTGATCGGAGATCAGGCCGCAGGAGATGCCGGCAACCGGGCGCTTGATGGGCACGCCGGCGTCCATCAGAGCCAGCGTCGAGCCGCAGATCGAGCCCTGAGAGGTCGAGCCGTTGGACGAGAGCACCTCGGAGACGACGCGGATGGCATACGGGAACTCCTCGACCGACGGAATCACGGGCAGCAGCGCCTTTTCGGCGAGCGAGCCGTGGCCGATCTCGCGGCGGCTGGTGGAGCGCGCCGCTCTGGCCTCGCCGGTGGAGAAGGACGGGAAGTTGTAGTGGTGGATATAGCGCTTGGTGTCCTCCTGATAGATCGTGTCGAGCTTCTGCGCGGCGGAGAGGGTGTTCAGCGTGCAGATGGAGAGCACCTGCGTCTGACCTCTTGCGAACAGACCGGAGCCGTGGACGCGCGGCAGAACGCCGACCTCGGCGTCGAGCGGACGAATCTCGTCCATGCCGCGGCCGTCGACGCGCTTGCCGGCCAGCAGCCACTTCTTGACGACCTTCTTCTGCATCTTATAGAGGCAGACGTCGATGTTGACGTCGAAATCCTCGTATTTGTCGGCGAACTTCTCGGCAAAATCGCGGCGGGCGGCGGTCAGACGCTCCTCGCGGACGTTCTTGTCCGGCGTGTCGAGCGCGTGCTCGATCTGATCCATGCCGTAGGCGCAGAGGTCGTCGAGCAGGTCGTGGTTGACGGCGGCCTTTTCAAAGGTGAACTTCGGCTTGCCGATCGTCGCAACGATCTCGTTGATGAACTTGACGATCTCCATGTTCGTCTCGTGGGCGATGCGGATGGCCTCATAGACGATGGCCTCGGGGGCCTCCTTGGCCTCCGTCTCGATCATGACGACCTTCTCAAAGGTCGAGGAGATGCAGACGAAGCAGTCCGACGCATTGCGCTGCTCGGTGGACGGGTTGATGATATATTCGCCGTTCAGGTGGCAGACGTTGGTCGTGGCGACCGGGCCGTTCCAGGGCACGTCGGAGCAGGCGATGGAGATCGACGCGCCCAGCGAGGCGACGATCTCAACGGGGTTGTCGTAGTCGTTGGAAAGGACGGTGCAGGTCACGACGACGTCGTTGCGCAGCTCGTCGTCGAAGAGCGGGCGCATCGGGCGGTCGATGATGCGGCTGTTGAGGATGCCGCGCTCGGAGGGCTTGCCCTCGCGGCGGTTGAAGCTGCCGGGGATGCGGCCGACGGAATACATCCGCTCCTCAAACTCGATGGTCAGGGGGAAGTAGTCGATGCCGGGCTTGGGGTCGGGCGAGCAGGTGACGGTGACGAGGACGGTGGTGTCGCCGTAGCGGCAGATGCACTCGGCGTCGGCCAGCTCTGCGACCTTGCCGGTCTCGACCGTGAAGGGGCGGCCGCCGATGGTCGTCTCGAACACATGGTGGTTCGGATACTGTTTTCTGGTAATCATAATGACCTCCTGTATGAATGTTTCGCGGGAGGTTTAGCACTTGAAGCTGCCGCCGAATGGGTCGAAGGCACCTTCAACTGCTAAACGGCGCTCCCGCGCGCGGGGATAAGAGGGAGATGCGAAAAAAAGAAAAACGGATGACCGCTGCGGGTCACCCGTTTTTCGGAAAGCGATGATCCGATCAGCAAGAGCAGGCGGCGGAAAATGCGGCATTTTACTTCGCCGGAGGCCGCTTGTGACCGGATCGGCGCTTGCCTACAAATTACTTACGGATGCCCAGCTTTGCAATGATGGAACGGTAGCGGTTGATGTCCTTCTTTGCAAGATAGTCCAACAAGCTGCGGCGCTTGCCGACCATCATCAGCAGACCGCGGCGGCTGTGGTTGTCGTGCTTGTGCTCACGCAGATGCTCGGTCAGCTCGTTGATGCGGGCAGTCAGGATGGCGATCTGAACCTCAGGCGAACCGGTGTCGCCCTCGTGGGTCGCGTACTCCGCGATGATCGCGGTCTTCTTTTCCTTCTGAATCATGGGAAATTTCCACCTTTCAAAAATATTCTCCGGGGGCTAAGTCTGGGTGGTGGCGTGCTTTTTGCAAAGCGTTCTCCCGAAACTGAGCCTCGGACCTCGCCGGCAGGTCGCCAGCTAACTTATGATACCATATTATTGACACAAAGTAAAGGTTTTTTTCGGAAAACCCGCAAAAATTTGCGGCCTCAGTCCTCCATGAACAGATTGCAGATCACGGCGCTGTTCAGACGCGCGCCCAGACTGTCGGTCACGGGCACGGAGGTGTCGACCGGCGTTTTCTGCGCCTCGTAGGTGCTCTCCGTCGGGCAGAGATAGAGCATCAGGCCGTCGAAGTCCTCCGGCACCTCGATATAAATGTCGGCGGTGCAGCGCGCGTTGCGGTCGCTGCGGGTCTTGTTGCTCCAGGTCATGTCGACCTCGGCATAGACCGTCGTGTTCGAGCCGTTCCAGGCCATCTGCCAGCTGTTCTCGGCATAGCCCTTCCGGTTCGGCTCGCCGATGATGTAGTGCTGCCCGGTATAGGCGTTGAACAGACCGTAGGAGAAGCCGCGCTCGGGGTCGTCGTCGACCGTCTTGACGCCGCCCTCGATCAGATAGTCCACCGTGACGCGCACCTTCAGCTTCAGCAGTCCGCTCCTGTGACGCGTGCGCTTTTCCTCGATCTCCACGCGCACCGGCATCTGATGATAGCCGTCGGCCTCGGAATAGACGTAGCCGCCGTTTTTCAGCATCACCGGGTCGTCGTCGAGCGTGTAGTTCGCCTCAATGCCGTTGAGGTCGATGTAGCTCTGCGGATTCTCGTCCGAGCTGTGCATGGTATGCACGCCGTTGTCCGTCAGGTTGCCCTCGCTGTCGAAATAGACCATCGTGTAGAGGTCCTTTTCCTCCTCGTCGTCCTCGTCCTCCGGCGGCGTGATCTCATAGAGATAGGCCACGCCGTCCTGATATTCAAAGCGCCCCGTGGCCTCGACCTTGCCGCTCGAGAGCACGGCCTTCCATTGCTTCGACTCGTCGAGGGTCAGGAATTTGGTCGAATCGTCATATTCCCAGTTGCCGTAAAAATCCGACTCGCTGTACTCCGGGACGTATTCCGGCATCTGCGCGGCCGAGAGGCTGCCGCCGTCGCTGTCGGTCATGCTCTTTGCGTCGGTGAGCTGAAAACTGCGCACGAAGCTGCCCTGGTTATAAAGGCTCAGGCCGTCCAGCTCGGAGAACGTGCTCGTGCCCGAGGCCGTCACCGAGCCCGTGCCGTCCGTCTCCTCCCACGTCCCGTCGGAATAGACCGTCAGATAGAGGTCATAGTCGTTGTATTTCCAGCTTCCGACATAATCCTCCTTGACAAATTCGGCCTTCTCGCCGAGGCCGTTGCCGTCCGTCGCCGCTGCCGTCTCCTGCTTGCCGCAGGCGGCCAGCAGCAGGCAGAGCGCCGCCAGCAGCAGCGCCAAGATCCGTTTGGTCATATCGATTTCTCCTTCTGCTCGCGTCGGGGGAAGCTCCGACGTCCGCCGACGGGGATCGATTCGGAGTTTCCCGTATTTTCTCCATTATACGCGATTCCGCTTTTTTCGTCAAGCCCGGCGCGGCGCTTGCAATTGCGCCCGGTGTATGTTATACTTAATAATATCCTGTATTTTTGAGGAGAACGGAAGCCGATGAGCTATTTGATGAAGATTCTGACGACCTTCGCCATGTCCATGGTGCCGGTGGTGGAGCTGCGCGGCGGCATCCCCTACGGCCTGAGTCAGGGGCTGGAATGGCCGCTGGTCTATCTGATCGCCGTGGTCGGCAACCTCCTGCCGATCCCGTTCATCCTGCTGTTTGTGCGCCGCATTCTGCAATGGATGAAGCGCTATGAGCGCCTCGGGCGCATTGCCGGGCGTCTGGAGGCGCGCGCCGCCAAGCGCAGCGACCGCGTGCGCAGGAGCGAGGTCATCGGCCTGTGTATGTTCGTGGCCATTCCGCTGCCCGGGACGGGCGCGTGGACGGGCGCGCTGATCGCGGCGCTGATGAATATGCGGCTGAAAAAGGCGCTGCCGTCCATCACCGTGGGCGTCCTGATCGCCGGAGCGATCGTCACGGCCGTGATCCGTCTCGGCATCCATGCGCTGAATTTTCTGGTCGGTTAAGACCCGTCCGGCTTCAACCGCCTGATTTGCCGGAAAAAGCGACCCCCGATCCGATTTCGGATCGGGGGTCGCTGCGTCCTGCGCGGCCTCTGCGCGCCGGGTCAATGCTGCTCGCCGTGCTGCTCCGCACCCGCGCCGACGGCCGCCGGCTGCTTTTCCTCCGGGGCATCCGCCGCTCTGCGGTGATGCTCCATGTGCTTATTGAACACGAAAAAGCGCTGGCCGAAGTAATTGATAAGCGCATAGGAGATCGACCCGATCGTCATCTTGCAGTTGCCCTCGATGTTGTCCTGCCCGCCGAAGGAAAATAGCTTCAGCAGCTTTTCCGAGCGCAGCACCAGCTTTGCCAGCAGCGGCGAGATGATATAATACGTCAGAACGTAGCAGACAATGACCTCCGCAATGAAGCGCAGGAGCTGCTGCCCGGTCGACATGTTGTCACGAAACAGGATGTACTTGCATGAAAGATACCAGATCACGCTGCCCAGACCGTAGTTCACGAGCGGCGCGAGATGCTCGCTCAGCCCGCAGAGGTTGAACAGCAGGAACATGATCCCCGTGCAGACGATGAAATTCAGAATGCCGATTATCAGATAGTAGACCATCGTGCGGTCCACGATCCGGCTCAATTTTTTCATATGCTTCTCCGATTTACAAAAGACGTTCCGAACCATTATAGCGGATACCGACCGAAAAAGCAAGTGCCGATGTCATGCACGCGCCGCCAGCTTGAACACCTCGTTGCTGCGGCCGAGCACGATGACGTGATCTCCGGCGCTGAAGCGATCCTCCGCCGAGGGGTTCGGATTCAGGCGCTCGCCGGTCTTGAGCGCGAGGATGTTGATGCGGTATTTCCGGCGCAGATCCAGCTCGGCCAGAGAGTGCCCCACCCACGCGGCGGGCACGGCGATCTCATAAATGGAGTATTCCTCAGTCAGCGGAACGAAATCAAAAATATTATTCGCGTTGTGACGCACGGCAAGCTTCTCGGCGATCTCGACCTCGGGATAGACCACCTCGTCCGCGCCGATCTTGTGCAGCAGGTCAGCCTGAATGTCTTGACTCGCCTTGGCCACGATGCAGCGCGCGCCGTGCTTCTTCAGCAGACTCGTGATGACCAGGGAGGATTGAAAATCCTCGCCGATCGTGACAAAGCAGATATCGAAATTCGACACGCCCAGCGACACGATCACGGCCTCGTTCGTGCAGTCGCAGATGCTCGAGTCGGTGAAGCGTTCGCTCATGCCCTCGACGATGGTGCGGTTGTGGTCGACGATCATCACGTCGTTGCCGAGCTGCATCATTTTTCCGGCGAGGTGACGCCCCATGCGCCCCATGCCGATGATCAAAACAGATTTCATATGGCGTTCCTCCGGTTATCCAATCAGTAGCTTGCCGCTCGGGCGATCGAGCGGGGGGTCGCTGCGCCGCTGCGCAAACAGCAGCACGAAGGTCAGTCCGCCGATACGCCCGGCGTACATCAGCAAGATTAAGATGATGTGGCTCGGCGCGGAGAGCGCCGGCGTCACACCGAGCGACAGGCCGACCGTCGCAATGGCCGAGTTGACCTCGAACATCGCCGCCTTGAGCGAGACGGGGTCGAGGCAGCAGATCGCCAAAATCGCCGCCGTCGACATGCTCAGATAGGTCAGCAGGATCGAGCTTGCCTGCCGGATCGTGTCGCGGTCGATGCTGTAGCGGAAAGCGTGGACGCGCGTGCTCCCGCGCCCGGATGCGAACGTGCTCAGCAGCAGCACGGCCGCCGTCGTGGTTTTGATGCCGCCGGCCGTCGAGCCGGGGCTGCCGCCGATCAGCATCAGCACGTTCGTCAGCAGGTTGCCGGATTCCGACAGCTGCGCCATGTCGACCGTGTTGAAGCCGGCCGTGCGCGGCGTCACGGCAAGAAAGAGCGCCGACAGTGCCTTTTCTCCGGGACGCAGCCCGGCCAGCGCCGCGTTGCGCTCGAAGAGCAGGAACAGCAGCCAGCCGCCGCCGAGCAGGATGCCCGTGACGGTCAGAACCAGCCGCGTGTGCAGCTGCAATTTGGAAAAGCGGAAGCGGCAGTGCACCAGATCGCGCCAGACCACAAAGCCCAGACCGCCGATCACGATCAGCGCCGAGATCGTCAGCGTGACGAGCGGGTCGCCCGCGTAGGCCGTCAGCGACGAGAACGGCGCCCGCGCGCCCATCAGGTCGAAGCCCGCGTTGCAGAACGCCGAGATCGCGTGAAACAGCGCGAAATAGATCCCGCGCCCCCAGCCGAATTCCGGAATGAAGCGGATGCACAGCAGCGCCGCGCCCGTCAGCTCAAAGGCGAACGAAAACGGCACGACGTGCCGGATCAGCGGGCCGATGCCGGAGAAGGTGATGCTTCCTGCCGACTGCATCAGCACCTTGCGGTCGTAAAGCCCCAGCTTTTTGCCCAGCGCGAAGGAGACGAGCGTGATCACGGTCATGAAGCCGAGGCCGCCGAGCTGGATCAGCAGCAGGATCACGACCTGCCCGAAGGTCGTCCAGCCGGTGAAGGTGTCCCGGACGATCAGTCCGGTCACGCAGGTCGCGCTCGTCGAGGTGAACAGCGCGTCGAGAAAGCTCGCGCCGTCCGGCGAGGCGATCGGCAGCGTCAGCAGTCCTGCTCCGACCAGAATGACCGCGAGAAAGCCCAGCGCGATCAGCCGCGCAGGGGAGAGACGTATTTTTTTCATAAAAGCATCCTTGTTGACCCCGCAGCGCGGCGCACGGCCGTCCCGCCGGGGTAGATATCATAATATTCGGACGGACTGCGCCCTGCTTCGACGATGTACCCTGCGAAAACACGGCGCGCGCCGAAACACATCGTATCGCGCCACACAAAAAACGCCGCACTGCGATGCCCTGTTGCTTCGGATGCGGCCAATCCCCGAGTATGCACCGCGCCATGCCGCGCGAACCGCAGAGTGCGGTTTCGCGCGCAGTCCCTGCCGCCCCGCCCGAAGCCCGAAAGCCCGCGCAGTCTGCGCTTTATGGGTAGTATAGCGCACAACGCCGGAAAAGGCAATCTTTTTTTGCAGTTTCTCCTGCCGCAGCGCCGATCAGCCGCGCCGAACAGAAAATTTAAAAAACAGCGACCAAAGCACTTGACAAGCGAGCGGAGACGTGCTATACTGTATAAGCATTCAGAGCTTAGCGCATGAATGCAAGCTGAATATCGCGGAGTAGAGCAGTTGGTAGCTCGTCGGGCTCATAACCCGGAGGTCGTAGGTTCAAGTCCTGCCTCCGCAACCATGTTGTGCAACCAAAAAAGATATTGCACCGGAAAACCCAGAAGCCGCAACGGTTTCTGGGTTTTTTCGTGCCCTGAATTTCAAGTGCAAACAAAAAGATATTTTCCTTTGTTGAGAGGACTTGAACTACCGACCCCAACGTTTCGAGGCGGCTTTTGGAGGATTTTTTCTCCCAAAAGCCGCTTTTTTCGTTTTCTAAGAAAAATATTTTCGAGTATGTCTTCCTAAGGAAAGGACGACTCTACTGCCCACGAAAAGAGGTTTGCCCTACATTTTGGGGCAATCCTCTCTAACAGAATAAAGAATGAATTGGGCTGATCTCTTGGAACACATCCTTGAGGGCAGTCCTTTCATTATTTGCGCAGAAAGGAATGGTATCTATGATCAAAATCAGAATCAGAAACGCGGGTCACGAGATCGATGTTCGTTTCCCGATCAGCGAGAGCGAACTGTTCGCAAAGCTCGGTGAAATCCACGCTGTCGAAGGCAGGGACGCTGCGCAGTCAGCCTATCCCATAGATCCCGCATGCCGCTCCTTCGCCGTGCGGACAAGCTGTTTGACAGAGATTGCGCCGACTCTCTCTTTGAAGTATTCATCGTTGAGCTGATCACCGAAAACGGAAATCAACTTTGTAATGCCATTGAGGATGTTGGCAGAAAACGAGTTCATATCTCCTTCCCACGTACCAATACAAAGACGGAGCACACGACTCAAAGTATGATAGGAGGTTCAGACACCAATGAAAATGATACCTCTCGAGAAACAGAGCAAGCGGGAACAGCGGAAATTTCATGCGGATAAGCGCGGCTCCTGGAACGGAATCAAACCGACTACCCGAACCGTGGAAAGCAGAAAAGTGTATGACCGAAACCGAATCCGAAAAGCAGAGCGTCGAAATGCTTGTGAGTGAGTCCGATTCAAGTGGAATGCGCATACTTTTTATGCACAATCTCCTTTTTAGTTCGTACTCCTCCCCTTGAGCCATGGATGAGTAGATATCTTTTTCGAAAAAGGAGTTGGTGAGATATACGTCTGCAAGCTCTGAGACACAAAACACAGAACAACTATTTTGGTATTAATGTCGCTGTAATTCGTTGTTTTACTTTAAAAGCATAGTTTGGTATATTAATTACAGGAAAGAACTGTTCTTTGACGGAGGAGTTGTGAAGAATGAATTCTGAAAATAGTGCTTTCTTGGAAGTTAAGAACATCAGCAAGTCGTTTTCCTCTACGAAGGCTCTTGCAAATGTCAGTATTTGTTTTGATAACGGACAGATTCATGGCTTGATTGGAGAAAACGGCTCCGGGAAGTCTACGCTTTCGTCAATCATAACGGGTGCTTTGACGGCGGATGCAGGTAATATTTTCTTTAAAGGGCAGCCGTTTAAGCCTGGTTCGATTGCCGAATCCCGCGGGCATGGCGTGTGCATGCTAGCGCAGGAACTGGGGACGATTGACGGCCTGACAGTGGCTGCGAATATGTTTCTCGGAAGAGAAGATATGTTCTCCCTTAAGGGAACGGTATCTATTAAGCGGATGAACATGGAAGCTGCGAAAATACTAAAGGAAAGCGGCGCGGGCCATATCGCTCCGGTGGAGTTTGTGGATTTCTACTCTTTTGAGGAGAGAAAGCTCATCGAGGTTGCCTCTGCCATGTATTATCAGCCGGAAGTGCTGATTGTTGACGAGACGACAACCGCTCTTTCTCAGAAGGGTAGAGATGTAATATATAACATCATCCATAAAATGCGCGATGCAGGCAAGCTTGTGATTTTGATTTCACATGAACTAAAAGAGCTGAAAACCCACTGCGACGTAGTCAGCGTATTGAAGGATGGTTGTGTTGCCGGAGAACTAATTGGTGATGAGATCACAGAGAGTAATATGCGCACTTTAATGGTCGGTCGGCAGCTACAGGGCAGTTATTACAGAGACGATGATTACGGATACCGCGATGAAGTGGTTCTCTCTGTCCGCAACCTCTGTCGAGAAGGGGCGGTGAAGGATGTTTCGTTTGATCTTCATCGCGGTGAGATCCTCGGAATCGGTGGCCTTTCTGAGTGCGGGATGCACGAACTGTGTAAGATGATCTTCGGTGCACTGAAAAAAGACGGCGGCGAGGTTTTGGTGCCAAGCAGCGGAAGAAAAATTCGAAAAACCGGAGATGCTCTACGCGAGCATATTGCGTATCTTGCGAAGGACAGAGACAGAGAATCTGTCTTTCTGAATGCAAGCATCCTGGACAATATTGCTATGATGTCACTGGATCAGATTAGGAAGGGCCCTTACATTTCCTCACGGAAAGAAAAAAAGTTGGCGCAGAATAATGCACAATTACTGAGTATTAAGATGCGGGATATCAATCAGCGGGTAAAGGAACTTTCGGGCGGCAATAAACAGAAGGTTGCGGTAGCAAAATGGCTGGCGAATAATTCCGAGATATTTTTGATGGATTGTCCAACGCGCGGTATTGATATTGGCGTCAAGCAGGCAATTTATCATCTGATGGCAGACCTGAAAAAGAAGGGACAGTCCATCATTATGGTGTCCGAGGAACTGCCGGAGCTGATTGGTATGTCTGACAGGATCTTGATTTTGAAGGATGGACAAATCAGTGCCGAATTTCTCAGAGAACAGCATGTAGATGAACAGACTGTCATACAAAAGATGATTTAACGGGGTGAAACCATGACCGGAGCAAAGGGAAATAGCAAAAAGTTGGCGTTGCGCGGCGCGAACGGAAGAATTACAAACAGTCTTCTGTTCGGCGGCCTGATTGTGCTGTTTGTTCTGTTCTCTCTTACAACGAACGGCAACTTTATTAAGATGTCGAATCTAAAGGCACTCTTGCTGCAATCTTCGCTGTATATCATAGCAGCCTGCGGTGTTCTGTTTGTCATGTCGAACGGAAACCTAGAGTTATCTGTGGGCGGCATCATCGGCATGTCGGCAGCTGCAGGCTGTATTATGAGCAGACTTACAAATCCGGCGATGTCGCTTGTAGCCTGCCTGGCAACTGGCATTCTTTTGGCGTCAGTGATTGGCGGCTGCCACATTCTGCTGGATGTTCCGGCATTCATTGTGGGCATCGCACTGATGTTTGCAAGTGGTGGTATCGTGTCCTATCTGTTGAATATTTTCCCAAAGCTGGCGCACAAAGGACTTGAATCGCTGAATTCCTTCTGGTTTATCATCGGCGTTACAGCGCTGACCTATATCGGCTTTGGCTTTATCCTCAAGTATACGAAGATTGGAAAATACAACAAAGCAATTGGCTCGAACATCAATGCTGCCCATTTTTGCGGCGTGAATGTAAAGAAATATAAATATCTTGCATATTTGATGTACGGGCTTTGCTGCGGCATGTGTGCGTTTCTGATTACTGTACGTACCGGAAGCTTCTCTGTCGATACCGGCAGCGGGTATGAGACCGAAGTGCTGATTATGTTGATTATCGGCGGCATGCCCATGTCCGGCGGCACAAGCTCTAAGGTGAGAACTCCGCTGCTGGGTGCGTTGATTTACATGATTCTGAAAAACGGTATGACGCTTTGGGGCGTTGGAGCGGACGTTATCAATATTATCCGAGTCATTCTTTTCTTTATTATTGTTACTATTACCTACGACAGAAGCGGAATGCGCTTCATTCCCTAATCAATGCAATTACGCCTTTCCAGTGCGCACAGGAAAGGCTGATTGAACTAAAAAAATGAAAGAGGCAACACATCATGAAAAAAATTTTAGCAATTGTTTTGGCGCTGGTGCTGACAGTTTCGCTGTTTGCAGGCTGTGCCTCCGACAACAATCCACAGCCGGATCCAACGCAACCCAGCTCCGAAGACAAGATGAATACCTCGTCCTCGGATTTTACCATTGGCATTAACTTCTACAGCATTACCGACTCCCTTGGCTCTGCAGTTTACGACAACCTTAACTACATCGCGGACAATGTCGACGGTGTGAAGAACCAGTGGTTGGTCATCAGCTCCTACGACGAGACTGCACAGATTAGTGATTGCGAGAATCTGATTTCCTCCGGCGTTGACGCACTGATTTTCATGCCCATCAGCGATAACGTTGCGGGCAAGGTTGCGGATATGTGCGAGAAGGCAGGCGTTTACAACATTCTCACCATGAGAAATATTTCCGATAAGGATATTCTGGCACGCCTGTCCGGCTATAAGTATTTCCTCGGCTGGTGCTCTGAGGATGGTGCTTCCTCCGCCTATAAGGTCTTCCAGTGCGCAGTGGAAGATGGACGCACAACCTCCGGTACAATTTTCTTTGATGAGAACGCAGTTCTTGCACAGGTCAATAAGGGCTACCGCAAGGGTTTCGATGAAGGCAAAATCAATAACGTTGCTGAATACACGATTGCCGGTACGACTGATGACCTTCCGGGGACGGTAACGAACTTCCTGACCCTTTATCCGGAAATCGACTGCGTCTTTACGGCAATGGCGTCTCAAGGCTCCGGAGAAGGCATGCTGAATGTCCTGTACGGTGATGCCAACAAGAACGGCGCGAAGCTCTACTGCTTTGACAGCTTCGAGGGCATGGCAGAAGGCTTTGAAGCCAATGTCCTGGGCGCAGTTGCCTGTGGTCAGTATGCCGATGCGATTTACAGCTATATGATCGTCCTCAATGCGCTGCAGGGTAACCGCCTCTCCGACGGTCTGGTACAGGTCGCATGCAACTATCTCATCCTCTCTAACTCGGAAGAGCTGGAGCTTTATGAGAAGTACTTGGATGACAGATCAACCGGCTTTATGGTTTATAGCGCAGACGATCTGAAGGATATGTTGGTTAGCAATAATCCCGACTTCACACTCGAAAAGCTTCAGAAAATCGCAAGCGAGCTCAGCATGGAGCTCGTGAAGAAAAAGGTTGCCGCATTCACTGCCGGCTAACTCCGCAAAGTAAAAAGGCTCCCTCGCGTTCCGGAAGGTATTTGCCGGAACGCGAGGTGGACCATCGCAACCACGTGGACCTGATATTGATATTGATATTTTTATATTATTACAGTGGAAAGGGATCATTGCGAAATGAATAGCAGAAGTATAAAAAAATTTTTGAAAGGTTTGGCGGCAGTTGCAATGCCTGTAGTGCTGTTTGCTATCGCTTGTATTTCCTTTCCGAACATAAAACCCGAGAATCTGCCGCTGCTGCTGCGGCAGAGTGTTGCGCCCTGTATAATTGCATGGGGCGTCAGTTTTGAATTTAAGGCAGGCAACTGGGACTTTTCTCTTGGCAGTGTCTGTGTATTGTCATCGATCGTTGGAGGCAATCTCTGTGAGAAATACTTTGGCAGTAACATTTTTGCTTTGTTTTTCCTCTGCGTGGCAATTGCTGTGCTAATGGGCGTCCTCACGAGCACAATCTACAGGCTATGCAGAATTCCTACGATTTTGGTTACAATCGGCATGATTTTCATTTATGAAAGCCTGTCGACGCTTGTGTTTAACGGCAAGGGTATTATGCTCGGCCGTGAGATGACGGTTTTCAATGACAATCTGAACAGCGCAATTATCTTTATTATATTATTTATTGTTACCTATCTGCTGTATAGCAAAACAAAACTCAGCTTTAACATTCGGGCCGTCGGAAAGAATCCGGATGTTGCCTTTTTCAACGGTGTTAACGTCCGCAGTATGAAATGCGCGGCTATGATTATTGCTGCTGCATTTGCCGGCTGTTATGGCTTCTATATGCTCTGCTACAGCGGTGTCCAGCGTTCCGTATCGGGGATGGGATCGATGGTGATGGTGTTTGATGCGATGATGTGCGTTTTTATGGCATTTGCAATCGAAAAACAGGTGAATGTCGTTTTTGGTGTCTGCATAGGAGCGTTTACACTGCAAATCATCAAATTTATCTTGCTGGCGGTGGGCTTCCCCAACCAGTACAATTCCTCCGTGATTGCTTGCATTGTGTTGCTCCTCATGGTGATCAACTCTGGCAAGCTCAAGCTACCAAAGCTGAAAAAGCACAAGGCTGCTGTCATTCAGTAAGATGCAAGCAGGAAAAAATGCGACAGTTCATCCCGTATAAGGAAGGAGCACCAATATGATTGATATTAGAAATAAGCCGTTTTATCTTGACGATGAAGCAGTGAAATGGGTTACCGATACGTTGGAGTCGATGGATAACGACCAAAAAATCGGTCAACTTTTTATCCACATGATGATTCCCTTCGGAGAGCATGTGCAGGATGCCAGCCTGGAAAAAATGACAAAGGACTGGATGTTAGGCGGTATTATGTATCGCCCCGGCGAAAAGGATACCATCCGCCGCACGAGCGAGAGGCTGCAAAGCATGAGCGCAATTCCCATGCTGATTGCGGCAAATCTTGACAGCGGCGGCGACGGGATTGTCTGCGAGGGTACGAGAGTCGGTGCACAGATGAACATGGCGGCTACCGGCGATACGAATATTGCATATCTGGCGGGCAAGGTCAGCGCAAAGGAAGGGCTGGCAGTTGGATGCAACTGGACCTTTGCGCCAATTATTGATATTGACTATAACTGGAGAAATCCGATTACTAATACTAGAACCTTCGGCAGCGACCCTGCCGTTGTCAAAGCAATGGCGAAGTCCTTCGTCAGAGGTGTCAGCGAGCAGAAGTACATGGCTGCCTGCATTAAGCATTTCCCCGGTGACGGCGTGGACGAGCGGGATCAGCACCTAATGACGACGGTAAATGATCTGCCCGCAGAACGCTGGATGGAAACCTACGGCAGTATCTATCGTGACCTCATCGATCAAGGAGTCCCGACGGTCATGGTTGGACATATCCTGCAACCGGCGTGGCAGAAGAAGCTCAACCCATCGCTAAAAGACAATCAGCTTCTGCCGGCAACGCTTTCTTCGGAACTGCTAAAGGGGCTGCTGCGCGACATTCTTGGCTTTAACGGATTGATTGTAACAGACGCTTCTCAAATGCTGGGATTCACTACGGCAGTTCCGCGCCGCCTTGCGGTGCCGGGTTGTATCGAAGCCGGCTGTGATATGTTTCTGTTCGGCAAATGCATCGAAGAGGACATACAGTATATGCGGCAGGGGCTCGCAGAAGGAATTCTGTCGCAAAAGCGTTTGGATGAAGCGGTCACGCGCGTCCTAGCGCTGAAGGCTCACCTTAGCCTTCACAAGAAAAGCTTTTCAAAGAAGCTGGTGCCGGAGAGTGTGATTGGCTGTGCAGAGCACAAAGCGGCGGCAAAGGCGTGCGCAGATCACTCTATTACTTTGGTTCGGGACCGTGACGGTCTTCTTCCGTTTACCCCCGAACGCTATCGCAGAATTCTGCTGATTTTCCTCGGCGGTGAAGTCGGCTTTATCTCCGGGAATGATGTGTCTAGCTGTGTTACGATGCAATTCAGAAAAGCGGGATTTGAAGTTGAAGTCTATGACGGGCATGACACGATGTTCGATTCCTTTGAGGACTATAAGCGGAAGTACGATGCTGTTGCTTATATTGCCAATATTACGACGGCAAGCAATCAGACCTCCGTGCGTATTGCGTGGAGAAAACCGATATGCGCGGACGGCCCCTTCTTTGCAGCGGACGTGCCGACAATCTTTATCTCACTTTCAAATCCGTACCACTATGTTGACGTGCCGTCCATCGGAACAATCATTAACGCTTATAGTGCCAGCGATGAGATTATTGATGCTTTGATGGAAAAGCTGTCCGGCAAGAGCGAGTTTGTTGGAATTTCCCCCGTAAACCCATATGGTGACAGATGGGTTGCAGAAAACTGACAGGAACGAATGTATGAAAGAATATAATTGGAGACAAGCGCCTTATCCAATCGATGAGCATTTGATTTCTAAAACACTGGATGCCGATGTCGTTGTAATCGGAATGGGTTGCAGCGGCATCCCGGCACTCCGCGCCGCTGCGGAGTGTGGGGCGAAGACGATTGGCGTTGAGGTGCGTTCTGAGAGAGGTTGCGGCGTAATTTGCAGTGAAATTGGACACATCAATTCCGCTTTTTTGAAGTCACGCGGCGTAGATATGGTCGATCCGCTGGAGCTTCTCGACGATTGGCAGCGGCGGACACTCAATCGTTCAGACCCTAAGTTGGTGCTTCTCTATGCAGAGAAAAGTGGTGAGAGCTTTGACTGGCTGATTGAGCCGGCGTCCGAAGAACACCGTGCAAACATCCGCGTGAAGCATCTTCCGGCATCCGTGCATCGACCGAAATCCGTCTCCGGCTTCAAAACATGGCTTGGAACAGCAAGATTGCTGGATGAATTCGGCTACTCCGCTACCGAGCTTATGCGCGACAACATCAAAGTTGCCAGAGAGCATGGTGCGCAGATCCTTTGGAAGACCAGAGCTTTGCAGCTTGAGCGTAATGATGAGCGCATCACGGGCGTGATTGTAAGTGACCAGGACGGTAATTATATGCGCCTGAACGCTGCAAAAGCTGTGATTTTGGCAGCTGGTGGTTTTTCCCGAAACCCCGCGATGGTACGGGATTTATGTGTTGAAATGACATCACTGTCTGACGGAGAGGAAATTACCGGCGCAGGTAGAGACGGCAGCGGGATTCAGATGGGCTATTGGGCCGGCGGCAGATTGGCACCGCAGCCAATGGCGTATATGGGCGGAAACTACTTCTACCCAAATGGAATCATCGGAAATGCCGCTGTGATGTGGTTGGACCAGACCGGCAGAAGATACTGCAACGAGGGGTTTGGCGACATGGTTTACAGCGGCGTTGCAGGCACCCGGCTGGCTAAGGGCGCACGGGTCACGGCTGTTTTTGACAGCAAGATCCTCGAGCATTTGGAATATCAGCAGACGATCCACTGCGCATTGGAGCCATATGCCGATGATGTGCATAGCCTGCTGAAGCAATACATGACCTCTGCGCAGCACAATGGTGATGAGGGTGTCAGAATCAGATCGTTTGGATTCGCAGGCAAAGGACACGATGGATATGTAACACTTTATGCCGGACGCACGCCGGAGGAGTTGGCAAAACGTCTTGGCTATAGGGGAGCCGCTCTTGATGCTTTCGTCAATGAGCTTTCAAAGTACAACGGCTATTGCCGCACCGGTAGAGACGAGGACTTTGGCAAAGATCCGCAGCTTCTGCTGACGTTGGAGAGCCCTCCGTATTTTGGCTTCAGCAAGGACCCTTATCTAGGCAATGAATTCCTATGCACCTGCGACGGACTGTGGATTGATGAAAGCTTGCATGTACTGAATCAGGAAAAAAAGCCGATGAAAGGACTATATGCCGTTGGGAATAACGGTGGAAGAATCTTCGGAATCCAGTATTCCACCCCGATTTCGGGCGTCTGCTTTGGCGCGGCGATTACCTTTGGCCGGCTGGCGGGAATGGCAGCGGCAAAGGAGGATAAGCATAAATGTGCAGCGGAACGGGAGGGGCTCGTGAAAGCGGTAATTTTTGATTTAGACGGGGTTGTTGTATCAACTGATTATTTTCACCAGCTCGCATGGAAGGAAACTGCGGAAGAGGAGGGAATTTCGCTAAGTGATGAAATTTTACCAAAGCTCCGCGGAGTCGGACGAATTGAATGTGCTGAGCTGATTTTCGCACAGGCCGGGCGCAGCGGCAACAAGTGGGACGTATATACCTTTGCACAGAAAAAGAATGCAAAGTATATCGATTACTTGACCGGACTGACGCCAAACGATATTCTTCCCGGCGTGTTGGATTTTCTTGCAAAGTTAAAGCGTGAGAGGATTGCCACGGCAATCGCGTCATCAAGCAAAAATGCAAAAATGATTCTCGAAAAGACCGGATTAATAGAGCGATTCGATGTAATTGTCGACGGCAGTATGATTTGTAACACAAAGCCGGATCCTGAGGTTTTTCTGAAAGCGGCGCAATTGTTGCACGTATCGCCGGAGGAATGTGTCGTTGTCGAGGATGCCGAAGCGGGAATCCAAGGCGCAAAGGCGTGCGCAATGCGTACGGTAGCCGTGGGACATGCCGGCGCACGGCAATTGGGTGACCTTAATTTGGATGGTCTGCTGGGTCTGGAGACGGAGGAACTGCCGTTTTCGGGTTTTAACGAGAAAGGAGACAAAAATGGAACGACAAAATAATCTACATATGCTTGCTCCTATGACGATTCGCGGCAAGCAATGGAAAAATCGAATTGTCCTCGCGCCGAAGGGCGGTATGCGGATTATTGACGGCGAGATGGAGCAGCAAATGCACGATATGCTGTCCTATTATGGCATGGGCCATCCTGCTGAGGTAATCATCGGCGAAACGCCTGTGAGCGAACAGGCGGGCAGGAGCGTCGGCGAAGCATATGATTTTAAGGATCCGAAGGTTTGTGCGGGAATCCGGAAGTATGCTTCTATGATTAAGGAGCAGATTGGCGCTGTCGCAATGGTAGAGCTTTTTCACGCAGGCGATCAGCGCCTTTGGATTGGAAATGGCAAGGTGATGGGGCCGATGGCGTATACGCGCCCAACCGACGGTGCACAGATTCACGCGATGACACAGCACGATATTCGAACGACGTGCGACGAATTCGCACAGGCAGCCTACACGATGAAGCAGTGCGGGTTTGACGGCGTTGTGGTTCATGCAGGTCATGGCTGGCTGCTGCACCAGTTTTTCTCTCCAATCACGAACAAACGAACCGATGCCTATGGTGGAAGCCTGGATAACAGGTGCAGGTTTGCCGTTGAGGTGCTCCATGCAATCCGTGATAGATGCGGTGAGAACTTTGTGATTGAATGTCGCATCAGCGGCTCGGAGCATCGAAGTGAGTCTTATACGATGCAGGACATTTCTACCTTTGCAAATTTACTTTCGCAGTATGCGGATATCATTCATGTTTCGGCGGGACTCTATCGTGACCCCTGCGAGACCGGAATGGTGAGTGGCGTATTTTCCCCGCACGGTTTAAACCTTGCGGTAGGGGAATACATTAAAAAGCACGGCTGTAGAGCGGCGGTAACGGTTGTTGGCGGATGGGCTGATCCCGGAATGATAGAAGAGGCAATTGCTTCCGGTGGTACGGATTTTGTAGCCATGCTGCGTGAATTTACTGCAGAGCCAAAATTTGTCGATAAGGTTTTGCAAGGCAGAGCCGCGGAGATCCGCCCGTGCATCCGATGCCTGCGCTGCTTTCCGGGCGCATATGAAGCGGCAAGGGCAGATGAGCAGAGGCTCGGAATCCCTTACTTTGAAATGGCGGAGCATTGCTCAGTGAACCCACAGTATTTTGCGTGGTTCCAGCATAGTAAACCACAGCAGCATGCAAAGAAAAATGTTCTTGTAATCGGCTGCGGAGTGGGTGGAATGCAGACGGCAATCACTGCCCGTCAGTGTGGGCATGAGGTCACAGTAATCGATCGTGCGCCGGAATGCGGCGGTATTCTCCGCCTGTTCCAAAATGACCCTCACAAGCAGGATTTGTGGAAACTGACGCGCTCCATGAAGGCCGAGGCGGATGCTCTCGACGTCCGCATGAGGCTGTCAACGCCCTTTTCCGAACAACTGCTGCAAGCAATGCACCCGCAAGTCATTGTTGCTGCAATTGGTGCCGAACCGATTAGATCGGCAATTTCGGGACTTGCTTCGGAGAATGTGATGCTTGCACAGGAGGTCTTTCTGAAAGCGCCCACGCTGCATGGTGCTGTGGTGATTCTCGGCGGCGGTATGGTCGGCTGCGAAACGGCGCTGAAGCTGGCCGAATTGGGCGCTGACAGTATTACGATCGTTGAAATGCGTGACACATTGGCGAGCGATGCCTACAGGCAGTACGGCATCGACCTGAGAAAGCGCGTTCTGGAGAACGTAACGTGCCGTATGAACGTAAAATGTACCGGAATTGAACGTAAGACGGTTTGGCTTTCTGGCGCTGACGGAGTGGAGCAGCTCCACGCAGATTACATAATCAACGCAATTGGCATGCGATCAAGTGATACAGCGCTGATTAGAAATGCGGCGATGGCAATGGGCTGTGACTATTACGAGGTGGGCGACTGCCTTAAGCCGCGTAATATCTGCATGGCAATTGAAGAAGGCTATCACATCGGCAATTCACTTTAAATGCAGCTAACTGCATGAATGCCGAAGACATAAATAGTAAGGAGACGGACAAAGATGACGAAATATGGAAAGTTGCTGTCGCCCATCATGGTTGGAAAGACCGGAGTGGTGCTAAAAAGCAGAATGGTTTGCACTGCAAGTACGCCAATCTTTATACAGGGACCGGAGCGCTATCCAGCGGAATCCAGCATCCTTTATGCGGCCAATATCGCCCGGGGCGGCGCGGCCTTCGTGACGGTGGTCGGCGTTTCCGCCGACGGGAAACCGGCGCAGCCGTATTACCGCGGCAGCAAGGTGCCGAAATTTGAGGGTACGCAGGGTCACGAGCAGCATTTCGACCTGTTCGACAGCCGCGTGCAGCACTATTTTGCGCAGCTTGCCGACGGTATCCATTTTTACGGCTCCAAGGCAATGATGGAGATCATGCCGCTGGCAAAGCCGGGCTATGACATCAGCGACAATGTTCCCTCCTGTGTGGTTCCCTTCCAGACGACCGGCCTTGAGTCCGGCAAGGCCATGACGGAGGAAATGTTCTTTGAGCAGGCCGAGCAGATGGCAGAAATCTGTGCGGTTCTCAAAATGTGTGGATTTGACGGCGTTTATATCCATATGTCCTACCGTCTTACTTCGCTGGGAAGATCATTGTCTCTGAGGACAAACAAGCGCACGGACAAATACGGTGGCAGTTTGGAAAACCGGTGCCGCTATCCGCAGCTTGTATGCGGAAGAATTAAAGAAAAGTGTGGTAAGAATTTCCTGATTAATGTCAGTATTTCCGGTTACGACCCCAATCCCAAGGATGGCTGGTCGCTTGATGATACCACTCGCTTCCTTGAAATCATGGACGGTTACATCGACTTTGTGGAAGTGCGCTCGAATGATATCGATCCGGCACACCCAAAGGGCTTTACCAGAAACCCGCACCCCTTCGTCTACATGGCAGAGGCGGCAAAAAAGGCAAAATCCGATGTGCTGGTAATCTCCGTCGGCGGTATGCACGATCCCGATTTTAATGAGGAACTTTTGGAGAACGACAAGGCTGATCTGATCGGTATGGGCAGAGGCTGGATTGCAAATCCTGACCATCTGCAGAAGCTTGCAGATGGTAGACCGGAGGAGATTGCTCCCTGTATTCGCTGCAACAAATGCCTTCGTGCCTCAAATAGCGCCCCGTACGTTTCCGTCTGCTCTGTCAACCCCCGTTTTTGTCTGGAGCATCGTCTGCCGGTGCTTGTGAAGCCTGCCCTTTACACCAAGAAGGTAGCTGTAATCGGTGGCGGACCTGCGGGACTTGAAGCCGCAATCACTGCGCATGAACGCGGACATCAGGTAGTTCTCTTTGAAAAATCTCACGAGCTCGGCGGCAGACTGAATATTGCTGCGATACCGGATTTTAAGTGGCCGCTGAAGAACTATACAGATTTTCTTGTGGCAAAGGCGAAAAGAACAGGATTTGAAATTGTGCTTGGCTGCGAAATGACAGCACAGAAGCTGAAAGAAAGTAATTTTGATGCAGTCATCGTTGCAATTGGCGCAGACCCTGCAAAGCCAAGAATCTCAGGCGTCGATGGTGAGAATGTCTTCACGGCTGTGGATGTATACAGAAATGAGGCTAAGGTCAAGGGTAAGGTGGTTGTAATCGGTGGCGGCGAAGTCGGCGTGGAAACCGGCTTGTACTTAGAAGGCCTCGGCCATGACGTCACAGTCATTGAGATGACAGATATGCTGGCACGGGAAACCTCGTTCATTCATAATTACAGCCAGCTCGAAAACGAATGGCTTAGTCGGAGCAACATCCACTGGTATGTGAATACACGGTGCCTGTCTATTGAAAAAACGGGAGTCTGTTGTGAAATGCCGGAGGGCGAAGTGCTTCTTGAGGCGGATTCGGTTGTGATTGCAGCGGGTATGAAGCCAAGAATCGACGAGGCGATGAGCTTTGGCGTTAATGGAATACAGACCTATCTGATTGGCGATTGCAGCAAAGCCAGATCAATGCAGGAGGCAATTCGGGAAGGCTACTCGATTGCTTCTGCGCTGTAACGCAGTCTGAACAGTTGCATGACTGGAGACAGTCATGCAACTTATTTGTTTTAGCTTTTCGTTTTGCCGGGTTTGTGGTATAATAATAGCTGGAATAGTGTATAAAGGGAGGATGATTTCATGACTGATCTGAACCTAATTTGCTTTCTGTTTCTGGCAAGGACGAAGAGTCTTTCGATGACTGCAAATGAGTTGTCGCTCAGCGAAAATACTGTTTTGCGCAATATTGAGAAGCTGGAGGAGGAATTCTCCTACCCGCTGTTTCAAAAGAATATTGGCCGTGTTAGACTGACGGTAGCTGGGGAATATTACTACGATGTATTTCGTAAGTTTGAGTCAAAACTCAGAACGATGCTGGTGAGCGCAAATAATTCTAAGAACAAAGAAGAGTTACATATTGTGTGGAGTTCTTGGATCGGATGTCCCGATTGGCTTGAGGATATGATTAACGGTTATGCCGAGTTGAACCCGGACCTGGAGATTCGTCTGATCAATGACAGCATCAACGATATCCCGGGGCTGTTTGAACGACGGGAAGTGGACGTTGTTTTTTCCTCAATATATATGTCCCGCTATTTGGCTTCACAGCACCATACGCTGCGACTGGAGGAACGACCAATCTTCCTTGCTGTGTCGGAGCATCATCTTCTCTCCGGAGAGAAACAGGTTTCGCCACAGTTTTCCGCCTTCCCAAATCTGACCGTCCCCATCGGGGAAGAATCACCGGTGGATACCACAAAACGGGTCAACGAGTTTCATGTACCGCTAGGGTATCTGCCAAAGCATATCGCGTTGTACGACAATTGGAATTCTGTTTATATCGATGTAGCACTTGGAAATGGCGTCTGCGTAACACCGGAAAACGAAATGCTCAAAAATAACGAGAACATTCGGCTGATTCCAACCGGACGTACGGTGACTTTTGCTGTGAGCTGGATGAATTCGACGACCAGCCGACACACAAGGCTGTTTACCGATTATATCTTACAGAAGAGAGGCTGCAACTGTGAATGATGTGCAAATTATGGCGTTTCTCACAGCCGCGGACACACTCAGTTTTACAAAGACGGCAAATCAGATGTTTGTCACGCAACAAGCGGTCAGCAAGTATATCAATGAATTGGAAAAGTCGCTGAATCTTGTTCTGTTTGAACGCTTGAATACGTCTGTAAGGCTTACGCCGGAAGGGGAAAATCTAAGCAGACTCCTTCGGGAGCTTTTAGATGATTACTATAAAGCAAAAGAACGAATCAATAATCATTATCGGCAGATGGAATTCAAACTCAGAATCGGCATCTGTGAAACAATCAATCCTTTTGGTGAGATATGGAAGGGGATCAACGATTTTATTGCCCAAAATCCAAGTACTGTGTTTCGCGGGGGGCAGATTATGCTGGATGAGATACAAGAGAAACTGAACGATGGGGAGTATGACCTTGTGATTGTGTCCAGTGAGAATGTTCCGCTGGGAAATGAGTACCACATACGGACGCTGGCAAATGAAAGGCCTTGCCTCTACGGCCCGGAAAAAATCTGCACGGGCAAGTTAGACAATAAGTGCTGGGGACTCCCGCTGATTCAGTTGGCATCCTGGAAATGGGGCTTTCTTGCTTGGAACAGAATCGTCTCCATTCGGATGACAAAGCTGGGTCTGCATCCGGAACGGAGTCTTGGTGTTCCCAATATGGAGTCGCTGCTGTCAGAAATGCAGCTTAACCGCTATGTGGCAATTGCAGACGACAGGTTCGGCAGAGTATCAAGAATTCCGGGACTTGCGAAGTTTCCGCTCACGATACCAGGCGCGATTTGCAGCGTCTGGAAAAAAAGCAATGAGAATCCAATTTTGTCGCTGTTTTCCGACGCACTGGAAAAGTACTGTAGCGGACAGGATCAGATTTTCTAAAAATCCCGCGATATCTTTTTCGGTGCAACGAGCCAAATTAAGCGGATGTAACGGATTTCAGTTACATCCGCTTTTTTCTGCCTGTTTTTTGGACATAATGTGTGTTATACTGTTTATACCATCATGAAACGAGGTGTTCATATGAAAGGAGCAATTCAGAAAACCCCGCGATCCGATGAGCTGCTTCAGGCACTGCTCACACATTCAGCAGACCTTGCCGGGATAGAAGCTGTCCTTAAGCTGAAAGAATACTCCGGTGATGAGGTTTCCCGGGCAGGGTACGACTACGCGATGGAATGCTGGTCAGAGTGTCTTGATTATTTTAACAGGTGTCCCGAGGAGACTTGCTGCTCCGAGCCCGTTTTTATACCGAATATGCTCAGCAGCAATATGCCGCAGGTGTTCGAGCTGCTTTTGAAATACGGGCTGGATCCGAATGCTGTTTGCGAGGGGGAAACCGTATTAAGCAGCGTCTCAGGTGTTTATAATGAATACATTGCAGCAGATACCATGGCGTTGCTCATGGAGCACGGCGGAAATCCAAGCCTTGCCGTCAGCGGAGAAAGCCTTTCCGATCGTATCGATTTCGATCTCATGTTTGGCGCTTTTGAGCAGGAAAACAGAAGAATATACGATTCCGTTGTTCATTGCTGGTTTGTCCTGCTTGGCTATCGGGCCGACGCCTCATTGGATCTATTCGCACGGCGCCGCTTAGAATGCCGCCTTCCCGCGTTCAGGCTTGAAGACTTAAAAGACCACCGAAATTACTATTACGGGCTTTCAAATGTACATAGTCGCGGAGAAGATTGGTCTTTGCACATCTTTGATAAGAGGACTCGTTGGGAAGTCGTCAGGCTTTAATAACGCTTTTTCGGAGCGGGTTTACGCCTGCTCCGTTTCTTTATCTAAGAAACCTCTGAATAAATCGGCTGCGGCGCTCAGCGGGTCTTTTGCCCCAACTTATCG
>OIXQ01000177.1_pt1 | contig 32662 bp, 25 predicted proteins | sample 1587791 | NCBI WGS metagenome assembly OIXQ01 (sample SAMN03283273) | human gut metagenome | biome: human-associated habitat; material: feces | host: Homo sapiens | place: Peru | collected 2012
GGATTTTGTTCCAGATTGAGGTTTGGAAATCGCAGGAATCCTTTACGTATTTCAAAATTTTCAAACCGAAAAGTTGGGGCAAAGGACCCGCTGAGCGCCGCAGGCGATTGATCCAGAGGTTCTTTAACAATTTTGGTATGCTTCGACGGAGCGCCGTGCGAGACACTCCGCCAAAGCAGGGACTTCAATTATTTTTCGCCGTTTGCCGCGTTCATAAATCTGCGCTGATATGTGATGATCTGGGGTGCCGAAGTATTCTGTGCCAGATAGGCCGGGTCGGTCGTAATCACAATGCGATCGGTCATGTCGCGGAATTCCTCCTCGGCCATGAGCTTGTCGAGCTCGGGGTACATTCTCGAACCCTCGATGGAGCAGATGATGAGGCGGGTGTCCTCAAGATTGCAGTTGCGCAGCATCCGCAGATTGTGACGGACACCGTCCAGCCCGTCAAAGCCCTCGGGATCGTTGATCTTCCGGTAGGCAACGGTCTCTCGTGCAATGCGCTCCACCTGGAGCAGATCCATATCCTGATCTTTGCTGGAGAGGAAGTCCCATTTCAGCATGAAAGCGCGAAGATCCTTCAGGAATCGCTCATCATAGGTCTTCTGGTAGGCCGTCAGCAGACCGTTGATGTAGCTGGTCACGCCGTAACGCTGACGCACGAAGCTGTTGATGAAATACGGCTTCGCCTGAAGCGCCATGCCCGTCTGCCACGGCTCGAACATCAGCGTGTAGTTGACGCGGAAGCCGTTTTCCTGCAGGCGCAGAGCCAGATTGTGCCCGTGCAGATAGTCCGCCGTTGCGGCCTGATTCCAGCGGGTGGAGAGCTTTTGGTCCCCCGTCAGGAGCTGGCCGACGTTGCTCGCGTTGACCGGGCCGGTATGCGGCACCTTGATGACCATGCGGTATTCCGAGAACATCTCTCTGAACTTCTGCGCTTCTTCAAGGATTGCGCTGAAATCAGCGAAGGGATTGTTCAGCTCGACGCTGATGTCGCAGCCGGGACCGAGCAGATCGGCGATGTCCTTCATGACCTCGTCGCGCGTGTGATACTTGTGGCCGACGTTTGCCTCGGGATTGTTGATAAACAGGTCGTAGATGATGCCGGGATTGCAGGTCAGGTTGCCGATGAGATCCTTGATGGGCGCGATTTCATAGGGATTGGCCGAATCGGCGGAGTAGATAAACTTGGTCGGGCGCTTTTCGCCGTTCTTGTCATAGGAAATGTTGCGCTTGAGGTCGATGTTGAGCAGCCCGTCCGGTGCAAGCTCGTAACGGATCTCGAAGCCCGCCGGGGTCTCGTTCTCGGCCACGGGGAAGGTTCTCAGCACATCGCGGAAGCGCTCGGTCACGCCGATATGACGCACGCAGGTGCGCAGGAGGGAAAATTCGTCCTGCGAAAGTTCCTTATGCAGCGCGCGACGGACGAAGCTCTCGTCGCCGGGCACCACCGTTGTGTTCTTTTCCAGCAGAGAGGCCAGCGTGTAATGGATCATTTGCCCTCACCGTCCCCCTCGCGCGCCTCGAGATAGGCAGCATACTGTTCGACGAGCTTGCCGGCGCTGCGCGTTCCGCAGAGCGCAACGTCGAGGTTCTCGATCATGTAGAGCACCGCAGCCAGCGTGAAGGTTCTCGGAACGCCGGAGACCTTAATCCGGGTATTACCGGAAAGATTCCGATGCATGATCTCCACCTGCGCGTCCGTCGGGAAGGCCTGCGAGCCGGTCGCAGTCTTCACGTAGGTAACACCGCATTCGCAGGCAAGGCGCGTCAGCTTCGCAATTTCCTCGTCGGTCAGGAAGCCGACCTCAAAGATCAGCTTCGTGTCGCAGCCTGCGCCGCAGATGCGCACAAACTCGGAGACCTCATGGCGAACCAGCTCCCAGTCACCGTCCTTGACCGCGCCGATGTTGACGACCATGTCGCAAGCGGTGCAGCCGAGGTCGACCATTTCCTGCAGCTCATGCAGCTTGGAGGAGGTGGACATGGCGCCGTAGGGGAAGCCGATAACGGCACTCGGGCCGACGTCGCTCCCCTTGAGCTGCTCGATGACGAGCTGGCCCCAGCAGGAGTTTACGTTGACGGCATTGAGATGGTATTTCTTGGCGATCTCGCAGGCCTCGAGAATATCCTTCTTCTGAAGATTCGGCGAAAGATAAGCAAGATCCAGATGCTTTGCAAATTCACGAACAGTTAGCATAACAATATTTCTCCTTCCACGATTGTGGCTTGAAGCGGAGCTTCAAGCCGGTGTTCACGAAAAAATTTCCCAGACGTAATTTTCGCAATCGGTAAAATAGCATGCACGGAAGCCGAACGGGTAGGTTTCCGGTGCCTTCAGGCATTTTGCCCCCCGAGCAATCAGCAGCTCGGCAAGCTCATCCACATTTTTGTGCTCCGCAACACGGATGGCAATCATAAAGCAGCTGCCGGTGCCGTGCAAGAAGTCCTCTCCGAGGATCTCGTTGATCCCATCGCGGCTCCAGAGCGTCAGCTCCGTGCCGCAGAAGCGGAACATGGCATAGTCCCCGTGCGTCGGACCGCGGCGGAGGAACGTGCATTCCATGCCGAACACCTCGGTATAGAACTTGACGGCGCGGTCAAAATCCTTCACGAACAGGCAGATGTCGTTCATTTTTAACAGCTGCTGCAGCTTTTCTTTTTCGTTCATAGTAACTTCACTGCTGCCGAAAGCAGCCCAATAAATTTTTCCTTGACAATGTCGGCGGTCTCGAGCACCTCTTCACTCGTCAGCGGCTGGTTGAGAATGCCGGCAGCCATATTTGAAATACAGCTCACCGCCGCGACCTGAAGCCCGCAATGGTTTGCGACGATGACCTCGGGAACGGTCGACATGCCGACCGCACTTGCGCCCATTGCGCGCAGCATTCGGATCTCCGCCGGTGTCTCATAGCTCGGGCCGGTAAAGGCGCAGTAGACGCCGCGCTTGAGCGCGATGCCAAGCTCGTCAGCCGCCTGCCCGATGCATTTGCGCATTTCCTTGCTGTAGGCCTCCGTCATATCGGGGAAGCGGACGCCAAAGGCATCCTCGTTCGGCCCGATGAGGGGATTGTAGCCGAGCAGATTGATGTGATCCTCAATGAGCATCAGGTCGCCGGGCACGAAGGACGTGTCGATGCCGCCGCTGGAGTTCGTAACGAGCAGCTTGCGCACGCCGAGCTCCTTCATCACGCGGATGGGATAGGTGATCTGCTGCATGGAGTAGCCCTCGAAATAATGCAGACGTCCCTGCATACAAAGCACATCCTTGCCGCAGATCGAGCCAATCAGCAGGCGGCCGTTGTGCCCCGGCGCGGTCGAAACGGAGAAGTGCGGGATCTCGCTGTAGGGAATCGTGGTGACCTGCTCCATCATCTCGGCGATGCCGCCGAGACCGGAACCGAGGATCAGCGCGATCTGAGGGCGTTTATCCGTCCTTGAGCAGATCAGCTCGACGGACTCTTTTACGTTCTGAAGTAACATAGCTTTCTCCTATTCTTCGTTCGAGTTGATTCCCAAGAACTGGGGCGCTCTGACCCGCTCACCGGCAATGGTGAAGCAGCCCGAGAAAGCCCGGCAGGGCGGTCAGCTTGGGCGCGATCATGGCAGCGACCATCGCCCCGGCGTAAAGCTGACCCTCTGTTCCGATGTTGATCATGCCGGCCTTCACGCCGATGATATAGGCAAGACCCATAAACATCAGCGGAAGCGCCTGCGTGAGGGACGTCACAATGGCATTTTTGCTGCCGAGGCCGCCCTTCAAAATGGCGGCATAGACCGCAAACGGGTCGTATCCGCACAGAAGAAACAAAAGCCCGCCGGTCAGAAGTGCCAGCACGATCGCGAGGCAATAGTTTGTTGCTTTTTTCTTCGCTCCGCTCATGCTTCCTCACTCCCTTCCTTTCCGCCGACCATCAGAAGGCCAATTGACTGCATGGTGTACGACCCGGCGGGGCGGCAGGTGCTCAGTCTGCCGTGATACATCACGCCCACTGTGTCGCTGTGCGCGAGCACCTCCTGCAGGTCGGAGGAGACCAGCAGAACCGCGTTCCCCTTCTCGCTGTAGGCGTGCAGCAATTGATAGAAATACTCGCTGGCGCCGATGTCGACACCGCGCGTGAGCTGCGAGCAGATCATCACCTTCGGCGCAGCCTCGAACACGCGCGCGATGACGACCTTCTGCTGATTGCCGCCGGAAAGCTGGCGGATTGTGCTCTTGCTGCCCGCAGCCTTGATGTGGTATTTCTCCAAGCGCTCCTTCGCGGTCTTTTGGATTTTTCCGTGGCGCAGAAGGCCGCGCCTGCAGAAATCCTTCGTATCCTCGTAGCCGAGGATCAGGTTTTCCTCGATCGTCATATCCTCGGCGACCGCATATTTCAGCCGATCCTCAGGAATATGTCCGACGCCGCTGCGGAGGAACGATTTTGCGTTGCCGCAGAGCGGCTCGCCGTCGAGCAGAAGCTCCATGGAGTCCGGCTTCAGGTTGCCCGTCAGAATCTTCACAAGCTCGCTCTGGCCGTTGCCCTCGACACCGGCGATGCCGAGAATCTCTCCGGCGTGAATGTCCAGACAGACATTGTCCAAAAGCTTCTGCTTTTTAACCGAGTAGTTCAGATCCCGAAGACGAAGCCGAACCTCGTCAGACTGCTTCCCCGAGCGCCGGACGGGCTGCACAAGCGCACGTCCGACCATATATTCTGCCAGTTGATCAGCGGAGATCTCCTGCATTTGCCCCGACTCCACATGTCCGGTCACCACACCGTTGCGCATGATCGTGATGCGATCGGCAATCTGCAGCACCTCGTAGAGCTTGTGCGTGATGATCACGCAGCTTTTGCCCTGCGCCTTCAGCCCCCGAAGCACCTCAAAGAGCCGATCCACCTCGATCGGAGAGAGAACTGCGGTCGGCTCGTCAAGAATCAGGGTGGAAGCGCCACGGAAGAGCAGCTTCAGGATCTCGACCTGCTGCATTTCGCCGATAGGCAGCGTGCTCACTTTCTTATCCGGCTGCACCGTGAAGGAAAAGCGCTCGATCATCTCCGCCACGATCTTTGCCGCAGCCTTATAGTCCACTGCGGCGGCCGTGCCCGGCTCGGCGCCGACGATCACGTTCTCCGTGACCGTCAGCGCACCGGCCAGCATGAAATGCTGGTGCACCATTCCGATGCCCGCCGCAATCGCGTCGCTCGGCTTGTGGAAGGACTGTGTCCTTCCGTCAAGCTCGATCGTTCCGGCGTCCGGCTGGGTCATGCCGTAGAGCACCTTCATGAGTGTGGATTTTCCAGCGCCGTTTTCACCAAGCAACGCGTGGATCTCGCCCGGGTGCAGGGTAAACGACACATCGTCCAACGCTTTAACGCTGGGATATGTCTTTACGATATGCTTCATTTCAATCATAAATTGTTTCCTCCAGCGTCGACCATTCAGAATTTCTTTCGCCTACGCGAAGTGTATTTCATTATTTCGTGTACCTGAAATTGGAATGCTCGGCGACCCAGCTCTCCAGCTCGTCCTCGCTGGTCGGGAGAGTCAGCGTGCCGTCCTTGACCGCGTCGCGCACAGCGGCGACCGCGTCCTTGACGTCCTGCGGGATCTCAAGGTTGCTTCCGTCATAAACAATGTCAAAATAACCGGTGCTGATGCTCACTTCCATAACGCCGCCCTTCCAGGTGCCGTCGATAAGCTGCTTGCAGATGTCGACCACGGCGCCGCCGAGGTTCTCCGTGCAGGAGCCGATGATGACGTCCGGCGCAATCGGGTTCTGGTTCGTTGCAACGCCGATCGAATACAGGTTGGATTCCTCAGCCTGATTGAACACGCCGAGAGAGGAGCCGCCGTTGAGGTTCATGATGATGTCCGCGCCGTTGTCATACATCATCTTCGCTGATTCCTTCGCCGTTGCAGGGTCTGCAAAGCTGCCGACGATGCCGACCTGAACGACCGTCTCGGGATTTGCCAGCATGGCACCGGCCTTGTAGCCGAGCGCGCCGCTCTGGAACAGCTCGGAGTCAACGCCCAGAGAGATGCCGACGTTGGCCTCGGGGTTCGCGTTCTGCAGAGCCGGGTGGGTGGTCATGATGCCGGCCAGATAGCCGCCGAGGAACGGATAGTCACGGAAGTCCTTAACGATGCTCATCACGTTTTCACAGTCGACCATGGTATCGATGATCGAGAACTTCTGGTCGGGGTACTTCGGAGCCAGTTCCTCCAGAGCAGATTCGGCTTCGGAGGCGTTGAGCATGATGAGGTCATAGGAGCCGTCCTCGGCATACTGCGTGATGTAGGAGGCGTAGTCCGAGGCGGACTGCGGCTCGGAATAGTCAAACTCAATGCCGTAGAGCTTCTGCGCTTCAAGCAGGCCGTTATAGGCAAGGTCGTTGAAGTTCTGGTCGCCGAGGCCGCCCGTGCCGACGATCAGGCCGATCTTGACGGTCTTTTCACCGCTTTCCGACTGCGTTCCGGTCTGGGTTGCCGGATCAGTCTCGATTTTCTTGGTGCCGCATCCGGCAAGCAGAGTGCACACCAGCGTGAGTGCAAGAAGCAGTGCTAAAACGTGTTTCATGGTTTTCATTTTGTGACCCTCCAATCAAAATTTGGGCAAGTGCCTCGCCCTTGTGTTCTAATTATCACACAAAAATGTTATAATGTCAACACAAAATGGCGTGTGTTTGGGAATTTTCTGTTTTAGCCAACGTATAGCTGTCATTTTTGTTAAATATGCAACATTTATGTGTTCGGCACTGCAATTTACGGGATTTTTCCCCCAGGCCTCTTCCGTGCCCTTCCGGATCCCGGATTATGCCCCGCATTGTGCTGACGTTCCAAAATGCGCGCCGACGCACTGGTTGTGCTAATAAATGTCTGAACGCAAACAAAATGGAGCTGTAGCAAAATACAGCCCCTAAAAAAGAAAAAGCCTTGGTGCTGTAGCAGTAAAAACTGCAAAAAACAGTCGCCAAGGCTTTTCCTTGTAGCAAGAAAACCACCGGCAGTGCCGGTGGCTCCAAAAGGTTTTGCGGGAAAACGGAACGATTTCCGGAACAAAACGTTTGAAAAACGATGCGGGGCGACACCGCGCAAAAAATAACCGCATAAAACAAAAAACGTCTGTTTTCCAAATAAAAACGCTCCAAATTTGTGTCATTGCGAGGAGCGCAGCGACGCGGCAATCTTTAAGCCGAAGGTATGGCATCTCGGAACGAAACGCGGGAGCACGAAACAAGAAGAAATCCCTATCACAAAAAATGGGATTCGTCGCTTCATTCCGCTTTCTCTCTCTTTATTCCAAGGTCCTGTTTCGTTTCGCGCAACCATATTTCGTTTCGGAATGACAAATCGCATCGTTAAAGATTGCCGCGTCGGGCGCACACGCCCTCCTCGCAATGACAGAAAACTGGCAGATTTTATGAAAAAACCTGCCAGTTTCTAAATCGGAATGCTTTAATCTGTTCCGCAGCGACACACCGCAACGGCGCTTCTCCCAAAGCGCCATTTCACGCGGACGCAAGCCCGCATTTCCCGTGCGCAGTATCTTTCACCCGGCCAAAGGCCAAATTTCGCTGCGCAGCCTTGCCGTGCTCACGGGATCCGCTTGCTTGGCTTGAGGTAGCGCTCCTCCTCGGAGAAGACGCAGCCGCAGTATTTCTGCATATAAAGCCCCAGCTCGCGGGCGCGCTCCTGCCCGGCGCGGAAGAGCGGCCGGAAGTCGCGGTAGAGAAACCGGACATGGAACGCGTCGGCGGCGCGCTCGGCAACCTCGCGCATCAGCTCGTGCTGCTGATAGGGGCTGATGAAGAGCGAGGAGGTGAAGCTGTCAAAGCCGCCCGCGGCGGCGGCTTCGGCAGCGGCAAACAGACGGAACTCGTAGCATTTCACGCAGCGATTGGCCAGATCGTCCGCAACGGCGCGGACGAAGGGGCGCAGGGCGTATTCGTCGCGCTCGAGCAGCGGCAGACTGACCGCTGCGGCATATTCGCGCACGCAGTTGCGCCGTGCGCGGTATTCCGTGAAGGGGTGGATATTCGGGTTGTACCAGAAGCCCGTCAGCTCGACGCCCTCCTGACGCAGCGCGTCGATGCATTGATTGGCGCAGGGCGCGCAGCAGATGTGTAACAGTGTTTTCATGATTTCCTCCGGACGCCGGGCGCGGCCGCCCGGTCAGCGGGGTCTATTATATCACGTTCGCCCGCGTAGAGCAACCAAAAACGCGGCGGATTTTTTGGTTACTTTGGCGCTGGAAAACCGTGCAAATTTATGGTATACTGAATATGATCCATAAAAATACGGAAAGGGGCCGAAAGCCATGGCTGGAAAGCGGGAACTGAACTACGCTGCACTCCGGCAAAAAACCGACGAGGAGCGCCGTCTGGTCGAAACGGCGGCCGGGCGCAGACGCGCCGAGCTGGTGCTCAAAAACGCGCGTTATGTCAATGTGTTCACACATGAGCTCTGCACGGGCGACATCGCGATCGCCTGCGGCAAAATCGCGGGCATCGGGAAATACGACGGCGAAAAAGAACTCGACGTCTCCGGGAGGATCGTCTGCCCGGGATTTCTGGACGCGCACATCCACATCGAATCGTCCCTCTCCGTGCCGCGGGAATTCGCGCGGGCGGTCGTGCCGCACGGAACGACTGCGATCGTCACCGATCCGCACGAGATCACCAACGTCATGGGCACGGACGGCATCGAATATATGCTCGAGGCGACCGAGCGCCTGCCGATCGACGTGTTCTTTATGCTTCCGAGCTGCGTCCCGTCGACGCCGCTCGACGAGGCCGGGGCGGAGCTGGACTGGTTTGCCATCGACCGCTTCTACGCGCATCCGCGCGTGCTTGGATTGGCGGAAATGATGAACTATGTCGGCGTCTGCGCCGCGGATGAGGCGGTTCTTGCCAAGCTCGCGGCCGCGCGGCTGCACGGCAAGCGCATCGACGGCCACGCGCCGGGGCTTTCCGGCGGCGATTTACAGGCCTATGCGGCGGCGGGCGTCCGTTCCGACCACGAGTGCTTTGCCATCGACGACGCGCGCGAGAAGCTGCGCGCCGGGCAGTACATCATGATCCGCGACGGCACGGCGGCGAAGAACCTCGAGGCGCTGGTCGACCTGCTCAAGCAGCCGGGCGCGGAGCGCTGTATGCTCTGCACGGACGACAAGCACCCCGTCGACCTGCTGAAGCTGGGGCACATCGACTATATCATCAAAAAAGCGATTGCGCGCGGCGTCGACCCGATCACGGCGGTCACGGCTGCGACGCGGAATCCGGCGGAATACTTCGGTCTGACGGAGCATGGCGCGGTCGCGCCGGGCTACCGGGCCGACCTTGCGATCATCGATTCGTTCGAGCATTTCGAGGTGCAGACGGTGCTCAAGGACGGCTGCGTGACCTATGAAAACGGCGCGCTCTGCGCTTTCGCGGCCTCGGAGCCGTCGGGGGAGCTGAGCGCCGAGGCGCACGATACCTTCCGCGTGAGACGGCTGCGTCCGGAGGACTTCGCGGGCGCGGGGCGCCGCGCCGTGATCGGCATGGTGCCCGGGGAGATCGTCTCGACCGACAACGGCTACGCCGAGGGCGTGGATCCGGAGCGCGATATTCTGAAAATCGCCGTGGTCGAGCGCCACAAGGGCACCGGCCACATCGGGCTGGGCTATTTGCAGGGCTATGGGCTCAAGCGCGGCGCGGTCGCCACGTCGATCTCGCACGATTCGCATAACATCATTGCCGTCGGCACGAACGACGCCGATCTTGCGGCGGCGGTCAACCGCGTGGTGGAAAATCGCGGCGGCATCGTCGTTGCGGAGGACGGCGCGGTGCGCGGCGAGGTCGTGCTGGAGATTGCCGGGCTGATGAGCGAGGCACCGCTGACGGCAGTCAACGACGCGCTTGAGCGGGCGAAGGAGGCGGCTTTTGCGCTGGGCGTCAACCGGGGCGTCGACCCCTTTATGACGCTGTCGTTCATGTCGCTTCCCGTGATCCCGGCGCTGCGCCTGACCACGCGCGGCATGGTCGACGTTCTGACACAGAAATTTGTATAAAAAAGGAGAAAATCATATGATCTGTCCGAAATGCAACGCAGAAAATCCGGAGGGCAGCAAGTTCTGCACGAACTGCGGCGCGCCGCTCGAGCAGCTGCAGCAGCCGATCCCGGAACAGCCCGCGCAGCAGCCGATCCCGGAACAGCCCGCGCAGCAGCCGCAGCGGGAGCAGGGGTACCAGCAGGTGGAGTCGCCCTATTATTACAGCCGTCCCTACGGCACGCAGCCGGTGAACGACCCCTACGGGGCGCGTCCGGCAAACGACCCCTACGGGGCGCAGCCGGTGAACAGCCCGTATATGACGGCGCAGCCCGCCGCCGAGAAGAAAAACGCGCGCGGCAGCATTGCCTCGCTGATCCTCGGTATCCTCGCGATGCTTGTGAATTTTACGACGTTTACGTTCACCGTGACGTTCTGGGCGATCCCGTTTGCGCTCGAGCAGGGCACGTTTGACCTCTCGGTCATGAACCGCAGAGTGACCGGCAAGGAGCTGCTTCGCGCGGCGGAGCTGGCCTATAATGTGTGCGGCTTCTTTGCGATCTGTGCCGGTGTGATCGCGACCGTTCTCGGCGTGCTGGCCATTGTTTTCGGCGTGAAGGCGCGCCGCAGCGTCCGTCTCGAGCCGAACGTCTATAAGGGCGGCGGGACAGCCACGGCCGGCCGCGTGACCGGTATCCTTGCGCTCGTCGGCGTCGCGCTGTGCATCCTGCTCTCGCTGCTGTTCTACGCTTCGATGTACTGAGCGCCGGCTTTGCAGGGAAATTTGCGCTTCGAGCGAAATGTGCTGACACACGCGAAATGCGGACTTGCATCCGCGTAAAATGATGCCTCGAAGGAAACACCGTTGCGGTGTCCATCCGAGGCAAATTCAAATATATCGGTTGCAAAAATGGTAGGTTTTCGTAAAAACCTACCATTTTCGTGTCATTGCGGGGCCGCATCGCGGCCGTGGCAATCTTAAAGTTGAAGGTATGGCATCCCGTGGCAAAGTACGGGGACAGAAAACGACAAAATCCAGAAATTTTAATCTGTCCCGCAGGGACACCGCCACGGCGCTTCTTGAGAAGCGCCATTTCACGCGGGCATTAGCCCGCATTTCACATGCATCAGCATATTTCACATGCATCAGCATATTTCACTTGCTCGAAGAGCAAATTTCCCTGCGCGGTCATGCCGGCGCGGGGCGCTGCCGCTTATGAGCGCGCGTTATTTATGATAGAGCCGCGGGATCTCGTATTTCGGCTCGCTGCTCACATGGATGCCGAGGCGGCGATAGAGGTTCGCGTCCTCCTCGGAGAGAATGACGGAAAAATGCGCCTCGCTCCCGCGCAGGGCGTCGAGCTGCGCCAGCACGCGCTCGGCCAGCGGATTCGTCACGGCTGAGATCGACAGCGCGATGAGCACCTCGTCGGAATGCAGCCGGGGATTGCGGTGTCCCAGATGCTTGGTTTTCATGTCGCTGATCGGCGCGATGATCGACGGCGGCAGCAGATTCAGCCCGTCGTCGATCCCGGCCAGAAGCTTCACGGCGTTGAGCAGCATTGCGGCCGACGGGCCGAGCAGAGAGCTGGTCTTGCCCGTGACCAGACGGCCGTCCGGCAGCTGCATTGCCCCGGCGGGCGCGCCGGTCGCGGCGGCCCTGTCGAGCGCGGCCTGCACGGCCGGGCAGAGCGCGGGCGTCACCTGCGCCTGCTGCATGACCAGCTCCAGCTTGCGCACGACCTCGTCGCCGCATTTGCCCTTCGCGCGGTCGACCAGACCGGCGTAATAGCGCCGGAGGATCTCCATGCGCGAGGCCTCCTGACAGACCGTGTCGTCCGAAATGGCGAAGCCCGCCATGTTCACACCCATGTCCGTCGGGGAGCGATAGGGCGAGCTGCCCTGAATGCGCTCAAACATGGCGTTGAGCACCGGGAAAATCTCAACGTCGCGGTTATAATTGACGGTCGTCCGGCCATAGGCTTCCAGATGGAAGGGGTCGATCATATTCACGTCGGCCAGATCGGCCGTCGCGGCCTCATAGGCCAGATTGACGGGGTGCTTGAGCGGCAGGTTCCAGATCGGGAAGGTCTCGTATTTGGCGTAGCCCGCGCGAATGCCGCGCCGGTGCTCGTGATAGAGCTGGCTCAGGCAGGTGGCCATTTTGCCGCTGCCCGGGCCGGGCGCGGTGACGACCACGATGGGACGGCTCGTCTCGATATAATCGTTGCGCCCCAGACCGGCCTCGGAGACGATGTGCGCCGGGTTCGAAGGATAGCCGGCAATGGGGTAGTGGCGATAGCATTTCACGCCCAGCGCCGTCAGCCGCGCGAGAAAGGCGTCGGCGGCGGGCTGCCCGGCATACTGCGTGACGACCACCGAGCCGACATAAAAGCCCAGCTCGCGGAACACGTCCGTCAGGCGCAGCACCTCGTCGCCGTAGCTGATGCCAAGGTCGCCGCGCAGCTTGCTCGTTTCGATGTCGGCCGCGCGGATGGCGATGACCAGCTCGACCTCGTCCCTGAGCGTCGAGAGCATCCGCAGCTTGCTGTCCGGCTGAAAGCCGGGCAGGACGCGCGCGGCGTGGTAATCGTCGAACAGCTTGCCGCCGAACTCCAGATAGAGCTTGTCGCCGAATTGCGCGCGGCGCCTGCGGATCTGCTCGGCCTGCAGCGTCAGATATTTTTCGTTGTCGAATCCGATTTTCATGGAAATGCTCCTTTCGGCGTGGTTCATCGCGGTTAAGATACCACTCCAGACGATTTTTTAGTATAAATACAGAAATGCCCCCGCGTCAGCTGCGTCTGCGCCCAAAATACCGGCGCACGCGGCGGCGATAGGCGGCGTATTCCGCGCCGAAGACCGTGGGGAGATATCGCTCCTCCTGCAAAATTTGCAGATGCAGCATGACCGCCGCGAAAATGCTGAGCGCGGCCGTCAGGGGATTGCAGAAAAGCAGCAGCACGCCGAGATACATCAGATCGAAGCCCAAAAACGCGGGATTCCGGCTGACGGCGTAAATTCCGGTGGTCACGATGCTTGTCCGGTCGTTTTCCGGAATCCCGGCGCGCCAGCTGTCCTTCATGCAGAGCACGGCGGCGAGGAAAATGCCGTCGCCGAGCAGGCCGACCGCGAAGCCCGCGAGGCGCAGACCGCACGGGAGCAGGCTCCAGTCGAGCGCAACGGAGAGCAGCTGCGCCGGAACGACGGCGTAGGTGGCGCATTTCATCAGCAGCTCAACGCGGTGCAGCATCTTTTCTCTGCGGCGGCCGATCTGGTTTGTGCGGATGCCGCGCCGCCGCTGGCGCAGCATTTTGATGAAATAAACGGCGTAAAAGCCTGCAAGCACGAGCAGGGCCATCAGCCGAAAGGGGAGCGCCTTCGTGCACATGGAGGTCGCCTCCTTCGCGAAATTTCGGGTGGGCTCGTCTTGATTATACCCTGCGTTGGGAACGCCGTCAAGATGCTGTACGCGGATCGCTAAAATGTATTATAAAGCGAAATTTAAATGCTACACTAAAACAAACACGTAAAGAATTATAAAATCAAGACCATTCGCAATGGCCGAACAAAAAGAATTTCGTCACATTGTTCATTTTTGAACCTAAAAATTTATGAGATACTGACAAAAATTATTTTCGACGTGCTTTTTTTCCAAAAAGGGATTGTTTATTTTGAAATTTTTGTGTATTATGTTGTTGTACGGACGAGTTATCCGCACGATACAACAACAAAATTGAATTAGGAGGAACGAAAATGAAAAAGATCTTGGCAATGATCCTGGCACTTGCGATGATCGCCTGCCTGTTTGCCGGCTGCGGCGAGAAAACGTCCGACGACGGCGGCGAAAAGAAGGACGTCAAAGTCGGCGTCGTGCTCGTCGGCGACGAAAACGAAGGCTATACCCTTGCGCACATCAACGGCATCAAAGAAGCCTGCAAGAACCTCGGCCTGTCCGACACGGACAACGTCGTCTGGAAGTATGCGATTCCCGAAGACGAAACCTGCAAGACCGCAATTGAGGACTGCATCGACCAGGGCTGCACGCTCGTCTTCACGAACTCCTATGGCCATCAGGACTATGCAAAGACCGCGGCTGAGCAGAATCCCAATGTGGAGATCGTCGCCATGACCGGCGACACCGCGAAGAAGTCCGGCCTTGCCAACTTCCACAACGCATTCACGAAGATCTATGAAGCCCGCTACGCCGCTGGCGTCGTTGCCGGTCTGAAGATCAACCAGCTCAAGGAAGAGGGCAAGCTCACCGACAAGAACATGAAGGACGGCAAGGTCAAGGTCGGCTACGTCGGCGCCTATGCTTATGCAGAGGTCATCTCCGGCTACACCGCGTTCTTCCTCGGCATCCAGTCTGTCTGCCCCGACGTCACGATGGACGTTCTCTACACCAGCTCCTGGTTTGACATCACCGCCGAGAAGGCCGCAGCAGAGCAGCTGATCGGCGACGGCTGCGTCATCATCGGCCAGCACGCCGACTCCACCGGCGCTCCCTCCGCCTGCGAGGCCGCGCTCAACGCGGGCACCACGGTCTACTCCGTCGGCTATAACATCGACATGCTGACCGCCGCTCCGAATGCCGCTCTGGTCTCCCCGACCAACGAGTGGGGCGTTTACTACACCTATGCGATCGGCGCCCATATGAAGGGCGAGAAGATCGAGACCAACTGGGCAGAGGGCTTCAGCGAGGACGCAGTGGCTCTGACCAAGCTCGGCCCGAACGTCGCCCCCGGCACGCAGGAGAAGGTCGACGAGGTCATTGCTCAGCTCAAGGAAGGCAAGCTGCACGTGTTCGACACCTCCACCTTCACCGTTAAGGGCGAAAAGGTGACCAGCGCGTTCGCGACCGACTCCGACGGCGACTGGGTCAACGACACCGACGAGGCCATCATCGACGGCTACTATCACGAGTCCTACTTCCAGTCCGCTCCGTCGTTCATTCTGAGAATCGACGGCATCACCGAGCTGAACGCATCGAACTGATTTCTGACCGAAGCAACTTGAGCCAACCGCGCCGCTCCGGCGGCCGGACTCCTGCTCCCGCTCATACATAGGGATCGACGGCGCCGGTGCCGGACTGATCGATTGCATCACAGAGGGAGCTGCGCAAGCGGCTCCCTCACCGTTTCTCGCTTTCAGGCAGGATGATCTGACTGCCTGAGCAACCGGCACTGATTTTTAGACTCAGATTGGAAAGGATGACAGCCTTGAATACTGTCCAAAACAACAAGCCGGAAGGCGCTGTCGGCTCGGAATATGCCATTGAGCTGCACAACATCACCAAGCGTTTCGGCTCTGTCGTTGCGAACAACGGGGTCGACCTCCAGCTTCGCAAGGGCGAGATCCTGTCGCTGCTCGGCGAAAACGGCAGCGGCAAAACCACGCTGATGAACATGCTCGGCGGCATCTATTATCCAGACGAGGGCGAAATCTTCGTCAACGGGGAGCGCGCGGACATTCGTTCGCCGAAGGACTCCTTCCACCTTGGCATCGGTATGATCCACCAGCATTTCAAGCTGGTCGACGTCTTCTCCGCTGCCGAAAACATCATTCTCGGCCTCGAGGGCGAGAAGGGCAAGCTCGACCGCAGCTCCGTGCGTAAGGCGGTGCGCGAGATCGCCGACCGCTACGGCTTCGAGATCGACCCCGACCAAAAGGTCTATGATATGTCCGTCTCGCAGAAGCAGACCGTCGAGATCGTCAAGGTGCTCTACCGCGGCGCGGACATTCTGATCCTCGACGAGCCGACGGCCGTCCTGACGCCGCAGGAGACGGACAAGCTCTTTGCTGTTATGCGGAACATGAAGGCCGACGGCAAGGCGATCATTATCATCACCCACAAGCTGCACGAGGTGCTCTCCGTTTCGGATCGCGTCGCCGTGCTGCGCAAGGGACAGTACATCGGCTGCGTGGACACCGCGCAGGCGACGCAGCAGTCCCTGACGGACATGATGGTCGGCCACAGCGTTTCGCTGAACATCGACCGTCCGAAAAACGAGCAATTGAAGGAGCGCCTGACCGTCAGCGGCCTGACCGTTCTGGATAAGGAAGGCGTCAAGAAGCTTGACAATGTCAGCTTCACGGCAATGGGCGGCGAGATCCTCGGCATTGCGGGCGTCGCCGGCTCCGGTCAGAAGGAGCTGCTTGAGGCCATCGGCGGCCTGCAAAAGCTCGAGCCGGGCAGCGAGATCCGCTATATTTCGCCCGAGGGCAAGGACATCCGCCTGAACGGCATGGATCCGCTGGACATCATCCACAACGGCATCCTGCTCTCCTTCGTGCCCGAGGATCGCTTCGGCATGGGTCTGGTCGGCACGATGAACATCATCAACAACATCAAGCTGCGTACCTATCGCGACAACCCCGGCATTTTCGCCGATCAGCGGAAATCCACGGCGCTCGCCGCGAAAATCGTCGAAGACCTTGAGGTCGTCACGCCGGACATCAACCGCACGCCGATCCGCCGTCTCTCCGGCGGCAACGTGCAGAAGGTGCTCGTCGGCCGCGAGATCGCGTCGAACCCGACCGTGCTGATGACGGCCTATGCCGTGCGCGGGCTGGACATCAACACCTCCTACACCATTTATAATCTGCTGACCGAGCAGAAGATGAAGGGCGTCGCCGTCATTTACGTCGGTGAGGATCTGGACGTTCTGCTGGAGCTTTGCGACCGCATTCTGGTGCTCTGCGGCGGTCAGGTCAGCGGCATTGTGGACGCGGCCTCCACGACCAAGGAGGAGATCGGTCTGCTGATGACCCAGTTTAGAAGGGAGGAAGAAAAATGATCCGCATTTCCAAACGGGACGGCATTCGTCCGCTGTCTTCTCTTCTGATCCGCGTGATCGCGCTGCTCATTGCGATGCTTGCCTGTGTGCTGCTGTCCTTTGCCTCCACCGGGCGCAGCCCGTTCGTCGTGCTGCAGCAGATGGTGGCAGGCTCCTTTGGCACGCCGAAGCGTATGTGGGAGTTCCTGCAGCGCACCATGATGCTGACCTGCATTGCCGTCGGCCTTGCTCCGGCGTTTAAGATGCGGTTCTGGAACGTCGGCGCAGAGGGTCAGCTCCTGATCGGCGGCCTCGGCGCCGTGATCCTGATGCGCTTCTGCTACAAGCTGCCGTCCATTCCGCTGCTCATCCTCATGGCGCTGCTGGCCATCGTCTTTGGCGCGATCTGGGGCATGATCCCCGGCTTCTTCAAGGCGAAGTGGAACGCCAATGAGACGCTCTTCACCCTGATGATGAACTACATCGCCACGCAGATCGTCCTGTATTTCTGCACGATCTGGGAGGGCACGAAGGGCACCGTCAAGATCGGCATCATCAACGACAGTAAGAATCCGGCCGGCCTGCACAAGGGCTGGATCGGCGAAATGTTCACGGGGAATTTCAACGACAAGGACTATATGTGGGTCGTCGTGATCGTGCTGCTCGTCGTCGTGCTCATGTGGGCCTACCTGCGCTACACGAAGCACGGCTATGAGATCGCCGTCGTCGGCGATTCGGAGAACACCGCGCGCTATGCCGGTATCCGCGTCCCCGTTGTCTATGTGCGCACGATGGCGCTCTCCGGCGGCGTCTGCGGCTTCGCGGGCTTCCTCGCCGTCTCCGCCGTCTCCCGCACGCTGACGGAAAACACCGCCGGCGGCCGCGGCTTCACCGCGATCATCATCGCGTGGCTGTCGCACACCAACCCGTTCCTCATGATCGTCTTCTCCGCGCTCTATTGCTTCATGGAGCTGGCGGGCAAGCAGATGGCGTCGGTCTTCCAGCTCAACGACTATTTCTCCAAGATCCTGACCGGCATCATCCTCTTCTTCATCCTCGGCTGCGAATTCTTCGCGGATTATCGCGTGAAGTTCCGCCGTTCCGTCAAAGGAGGTCAGCCTCAATGAGTTTTCTTGATTTTATCGGTAAGCTTTCAACCACGCTTTCCTTCTCCATCACCTTCGGCACGGTCATTCTCTATGGCGCGCTGGGTGAGGTTCTGACGGAAAAGGGCGGCAACCTGAACCTCGGCGTTCCCGGCATCATGTACATCGGCGCGATTGCGAGCCTTGCCGGTGCGCTGAAGTTCGAGGCAGCCTTCGCCAGCCCGAATGCGATCCTCTGCGTTCTGGTCGCGCTGCTCTGCGGCTTTGCCGCCTCGGCTCTGGCCGGATTGCTCTACGCCTTCCTGACCATCAGCCTGCGCACGAACCAGAACGTGACCGGCCTGACCCTGACGATCTTCGGCACGGGCATCGGCAACTACATCGGCGGCAGCCTCGGCAGCGTCGGCACGGTCTGCGCGACCAACACGAGCGCCGCGATGAAGGCCTATATCCGTCCGCTTGTCCAGTGGCTCGACGGCCTGACGGATAAGCTGAATATCGGCTCCCTGCTGTTCCGCCACGGCTTCATGGTCTACTTCGGCATTTTGCTGGCCATAGCTCTGTGGTACTTCCTGACCAAGACGCGCACCGGCCTGTCCCTCCGCGCCGTCGGCGAAAACGCCGCGACCGCAGACGCTGCCGGTCTGAACGTCAATAAATTCAAGTATCTCTCCACCTGCATCGGCGCCGGCATCTCCGGCCTCGGCGGCACGTTCTACGTCATGGAATACATCGATGGCCTCTGGGAAACCAGCTCCACCATCGAGGCGCTCGGCTGGCTGGCCGTCGCGCTGGTCATCTTCGCAACGTGGAAGCCGCTGCGCTGCATCTGGGGCGCGTACCTGTTCGGCATCCTCTCCTGGCTGTATTTCCTGATCCCCGGCCTGTTCAACGGCTCGGATAAGATCTTCCAGATGCTGCCGTATCTGTTCACGCTGATCGTCCTGATCACCGTCTCGCTGCGCCGCAGAAAGGAAGACCAGCCGCCCGCCGGTCTGGGCATCCCCTATTTCCGAGAAGAACGCTGATTTTGCAAAAAGCTCCCTCGTCAGAGAGTTGAACTTAGGGATTTTAGGAAGACAATGACATAAACCTGCTCGCTTCAAGCGGAACAAAAGAAGAGGCCACATCAGCGGAATATTCCGAAGATGTGGCCTCTTTTTTATTTAACGCCGGCCTTGTACATGAGTTCCTCAATTATAACACGATATTTCAAAATATGTGGCTCTATATCTTGTTTTGTCGAATTGTACCAAATCTTATGCGCAGAAAAATTACCGATATCTTTAAATAACGGCATATCTCTTTTCGTGTTTGCGGATAAAGCCAATTTCTTGTTTTGTGCAGCATTTTTTATAATTTTATCGAGCGTAAGATGCCATCCGGATTTTTCCGTTATTTCAGACTCGATGTCATGGCTTTGATAAGCCAATACAAGCAGCCCCTCCAGCAAGCGCCGCATAATAACGGCTGTACAATCATAGAGATTGTGTTCGTAACTTGCATTGATTTGTTTGCAGAGAGATTGAATATTGGCGGAAACACTCTCAAACATCTGGGTCGGCAGTATGCTCCCAGCTTCCACAATGGTTGAGCTGTCGTCCTTGTCCCATCCCGCAATGTCTGTAATCCATTGCTCCATAGTACCTGACCACTCAGTCCAGTTACGACTTGAGGTGCAAACTCTTTTAACTTCATTTTGCAGGTCATCTAAAATCTGTTTATCTGACCATTGAGCATTTCTTAGAGCATGTATATACCGGCTCAAAATATCGTCGCCTTGACGCTCGTTCCAGTAGGGATAGGCCTTTTTACAGACATTTTTTATATGGCAAAGTTCTTGATCTATCGGACTGCGCGATTTGTTATATGCAATTCCACCGAGCTTGTTTAGAAATTCAGATACAGATTTTTGCGTCAATTCTCCATTTTCGTATCTGAAATACCGCTTTATTCCAATGTCTACACACTCTTGCAGGAGCGATTCCGGGTATTTTCTAAACAGCTCAGAAAGCTGTGCCCGACCGTTTTCTAAAAATGTAAATGGGGATGTTCGCTCTTCAACATAATCAATGAATTCTTCTGTTGTCATATAAACTCCCTGACATTTTTCAATGTGCCTCATTTTTACAAAGAACTACACTTTAGAAGCGCGTGAGCATCTCTACGTTCATGCGATTCGGCATCGATGGCATTCTGTCACATCAGTGTCAGTTTTCCTCAAACCGTTTCGCCAACTGCATAAAACTTGAATTTGGCAAAACCTGCTTGGACGGAATAAACAGATACCGCCACTGTTTATAGCCGTTCGCCTTTCCCCAGCGAGAGGCAACTTCGCAGTACTGGATACCGCGCTTTTTCTTGGCGATAACATCCGGGGCACTGAGCTTGTCCTCGCCCTTTATCTCCACGAGATAAATCGTATCGTCGGTCTCCACAACGAAATCCGGCTCATAGTTATGCCCGTGATTGTAGGTGATATTGAATTCCTGTGGAGCAGGGCGAAGCCAGTTCTGCACATCGGCGTCCGTCTCCAACACCCGTGCAAGTACCAGTTCGGGGCGGCTGTCAAACTTGGCGGCGCTGAATACGCCCCGCTTGACACCTTCAAACAGAACCGATTGGATATTCCCGGTATAATCATCGGAGAACAGATTAACCCGTTCGGCACAGCTGTAAGACTGCTGCAGGTTGTAATCTCTTGTGCCGACGACCTCTTCCTGCAAAAAGCCGTTCTCGCAATAGAAGTGCTGCAGCATTTGCTTATAGATCTTGTTTCCAATATCACGCTTATACATCATAATGATGTTTTGCATTCCATTGGTGCCGTACTGTATTTCGTAGTGGTCGCAGACTTGTGTGATCAGCTTGAACAGCAGCTTGGAGCATTTTTCGTAATCGATTTCCGGCTTTGCACGCAGCTGCTCCAGTATGACCTTTTTCGGATTGTAGCCCTCAAAATCGATTGCATCGCCCTTGATGCGCTGTCGGTCCTGCATATCCTCCAGATTCTGAACGAGCAGCTCATTCTTGATCGGCACATGGGTAAAATCTGCCATGTCCAAGTCGAAGTCTACGAACACATATTCCTCAACACCGGCATCCGTTACCTTGATACGGGGAATCGGAATAAATTTGTTCACGGCAGCTCTGTGCGTTTCCTCGGTCTGGTAGAGCATCCATGCTGCCAGCGGCATTTCATGCTCCTTGAAGGTCTGTCCCAGATCCTTATCCTCAGCGACCTTCTGTTTGACCGCTTCTACAATTTGCTGTGCCTGCACAGGGGTGACCGTATGCGCCGGGGTGTGCTGAATGTGCTGCTCAACCTCTGCTTTGATCAAATCTGTTGACTTCTTGAACAGTGCATCCGTGGTATCCGTCTTTTCAATTTGAGTATGAGCATACGCTTTTTCCAGCTCGGCATCCGGATCGGTTTCTATTGTCAGCTGAGTATAGACCACTTCTTCGGGCTTGATTTCTTCTGCTTTAATGACATTCCCAGCCTTAAAAATAGAATCACCCTTCTGCGCCTCCGCCAGAATATCATTGAATTTATCATGGGCAGTCAGCATGACGGCATCCACATCCCGATCACCGGTGCGCTCCCCATAGGGCAGGCGCAGACCGCGACCGACCATCTGCTCCCGCAGAATCTTGGATGCCGCCGTGCGGAGCGGGACAATCGTATAGAGGTTGTTGACATCCCAGCCTTCTTTGAGCATATTGACATGGATCACGATCTCCACCGGATTTTTCGGGTTTTCCACATCCAGAAGCAGACGAGTGTTCGCTTCGGTCTCTGCGCCTTTCTGCTTAGAGTGGACGATGATCGTTTTGTTGCGATATGCGCCACCACGGAATTCGTCTGACTTTACGAATTGCTCTGCCCAGGCTGCGTGATCCGTATCCTTGCAAACTACGAGCATAAACGGCTTCACCACAGGCTTACCGTGATTGGCAGCGTAGACTTCCAATTTGCGCTTTGTGCTTTCGTGGCAGGTGATGCCGTCCAGCAGCATCATTTTATCCAGCTGTTCATCACCGAAGTTATAGAAATCAATGTCCGAGCGGGTCACGGCATAGGGTGTGCGGGTATAGCCGTCCTCGATTGCCTTGGACAGAGGGTATTCATATACCACATTTTTGAACGGCACCTGCTTGCTCCCCTTGGTCACCAACGGTGTTGCTGTCAGCTCCAATCCCAGCAGCGGATGCAGCTCGTTCAGCGCCTGTGCCCCCTTTTCTGCCCGGTAATGGTGCGACTCATCCATAATGAGCACAAGATCCGGCAAGTCGGACAACGCCTGATAGAACGAGTCCCCAATGAGCTCGTTCACCTTTTTCATATTTGCGCCCTCTTTGTTGAATTTGTCGATGTTATACACGAAGATGTGAACATCGGATTCAAACAGGGAGAGCGTTTTTTCTCGGTAATCGTCATCCGTAATGATCTGCGGCGGCGTGCTGAAACAGCCAAGTCCCTTGAACACATACTTGGCGCTGTTGTTATCACTGAGATCCTTTTTGAGTTTTTCAAAAATCGTGGTATTGGGAGCAACCACGAAAAAGTTCCTGATATGGTGCTGTGTGTAGAGGTAGGCGATAAAGGCTCCCATTAAACGAGTCTTGCCGACGCCGGTCGCCAGAGCAAAAGTCAGGGACATAAAGTCTCGCTCAAAATCGGAGCAGATCGGATACATAGCGTGGACAGCACCCAGTGCCGCTTTCAGATTCATACCTTTGCGGAGCTGTACGGCGTTGGTGATTTCTTCAAGAATCTTCAATGATTGCGTCTGCGGCTTGCGGAGAGACATGACGCCACTGATATAGTCTGTGGTATAGAGCGGAAAATCGTTAGACATCCTCTTCCTCCTCGTCGCAGTCATCATACACCGGCGGGTGTACGATATTCAGGTTGTAATCTGCTTTGCCGAACTCGCAGCGTTCCAGCAGCATTTGCGGGATTTTCTTCACTGTGATATTATCGTAAGCCTTGTCCAGTCCGCTGTCAAAGGAACGGCAAGCGATGATCAGATACTCGCCCTCCTCCATGGTGTCCTTGATGGAGTCCAGATAGGGGCTGTTCAGGTGGCGGGTCGTCACAAAGAGGTAGCTGTTCTCGTTGCCTACAGACTGTTTCCAGAACAGGTCTCCATCCGGCTGATAGCGGAATCCCTCGTGCAGAGCCACCGCCGCTGCCAGCATATTGGCGTCATAGTCCTCGTTGATGACATATTCGTCAAAGGGGTCTTTGTTAATGAGCGTAGGTGCAACCTCATAGAAGCGGTACCCTCCGCCGCCTTGCCAATTCTGTGCTTTGGTAATGCCGCCGGGGTCTTCCCCAGCAATGACCTTATCCATGCGCACTTTGCAATGGGTATAGGCGTGATTACCCATTTCCACGCCAATCCAACGCCGCCCCATTTTCTGCGCGACGGCAGCAGTGGTGCCGGAACCGAGGAAAGAATCAAGAACAAGGTCGCCGGGATTGGAGGCAATATGGATGATGCGCTGAATGAGGCGCTCGGGCTTGGGGGTATCAAAAGCGTTGTCACTTCCGAACAGGGCATTGTTTTCTTTTTTTGCCTCTTGGTTATGCCCCACTTCTTTGTTCATCCATAATGTCCAAGGAACAACGCCAGTGCTATCTTTTAAATATGTTTTTTTACGAGGCACCCCATTCCCGTCTTTTCCGAGCCAAATGCGCCCTGCGGCTATTTCTTCTTCCATACGTTCTTTTGTAAAACGCCAACAAAGGCTTTTGGGTAATTCTATCACACGCCCAACTGGTGTAGTTAGCATATAAAACTGGTCTGCCGTGCCATGCCCTGCTTGTGCAGTGCAATCTGTTGATGTCCATGGACCGCGTGGATCATTATCCGGGTTTTTGTAGCTTTTCCGCTGTTCTTCACTCAAAGGAAGCCTGTTTCGTACCTGCTTGAACAAGTCCTTATCTTTTGCATAAACTAGGACGTAATCGTGTCCATCACTAATGACCGCTCTCATGTCCGGAGATGTACGCTTTTGCCAAATGATCGATGCAATAAAGCTCGAACGCCCAAACAGTTCATCACAAAGAACTTTCATATACGCCTGCTCATCATCATCAATGCTGATCCACAAGCTACCATCTTCGGATAAAAGCCGCCAAAGAATCTCAAGTCTGGGGCGCATCAAATTCAGCCACTGGCTATGCTCCAGATTATCATCATAATGCTCAAATGCCGAGCCGGTATTGTACGGCGGATCGATATAGATACACTTTACCTGTCCGGCAAATTTGCTCTCCAGCGCTTTCAACGCCAGTAGATTATCCCCATGAATCAGCATATTCTGCGTCTCCGGATCGGCGGCGGTGTTAGAAAGCTCTGTGTTTTCAATCAGCAAACGAGGCTCGACCCGAATCGGCTCGTCCTTGCCGTACCAGGTCAGTTCCAGTTTGTTAGCCATTATTTATCCTCCTCGCTTTCGCAAGGGAGCTTTCCGGACTGCGCAGCCAGTTTCCTCTCCTGAGATTTGACACGCCGCTCCAGTTTTTTAATGTCTTCTGCAGCAGGCAAATTCTCCGGTTGAATGCCACGCTGTCCAAGCATATCCCGCACGGAGCGATTGTTTTGCACATGTTCTCCGGTAATGGCCCGCTCGCCTTGAAGATCCTTTTCCTCAACATTGTAGTTGGTCATTTCTGCCGCAAGGTTCTTTGCGGCAATGGAGAGCGTCGGCAGGAAATCAGCCAGTGGGCGATTGTCTTTCACCCCAAGTCGCTCCTTCATTTCTTGCGTCGTGTAACCGCCAAACAGAGCCCGGTCACCCTTCGAACGAATGCGTCCGAACCCGGCGTCATCCACACCACGCTCATAAATATTCTGTGAAAGCCGTTTTTCGGATTCCCGCAGTCTGCCTCTGGCTTCTGTGCGCTCAATAAGAGAAATGCGTTCTTCGATCAGCTCCTGCTTTCGAGTCTGGACGGCAAAATAACTTTGTGCAAAGGCAATTTCTTCTTTTTTAGAATCTCCGTTTTGGGCAATCAAATAACATGCGTAACGAGTAAGCATGTAATCCTTGACCGATCGCTGCGCACCTTTGCCAGCGGTTATCATTTTCGTGACCTCACGAAAATGATCCGATACTTCTATTCCACTGGTTTCACAGGATTCGATAGCGCGTCCGATTGCCTTATCAAAGTTCTCCCATCGTTCATAGCCGAGAAGCGTCATGAGGTCACGCGCATACCAAAATTCAATATGTGCCTCCTGGTCGCTATGTATCACAAGGTCAAATTGCTCTTTGATTTGACCGACTCTCTTTTTATCCATTATTCACCCTCCACTGTATTCGCAGTAAGCACTTCATCCGGCAAGTCTCTCACTTTTACGGAAACGGACACGCTTTTCTCGCTTTTCAGGGTTCCTTGCGCCTGGCAGCGGGCGAACTCCATGCGCAAAACGGCAGCTGTCGTTTTTTGACCGAATTCATCGAGCAGAGAGTGTTTACGCATCACGTCCTCGTACTCCTTCCGCATTGCCCAGTAGCTTTTTCAAATACGGCACGAGCATGGCCGCTGCGACCGCCAGCGCGGCGGCATCGGCGACGGGTGTCGCCCACGCGACGCCAGCCGTGCCGAGCAGCCTGTCGAACACGAACATCAGCGGCACATCCAGCCCGCCCTTGCGCATCATGGTCAGCAGCACCGGGCGCAGCTTCTTGCCGGTCGCCTGAAAGACCGTAATGCAGAAGAAATTCAGCGCGGTCGTCGGGCAGGCGATGCTCAGAATGCGCAGATAGGTGCGGCCGAAGGCGACGGTTTTCGCGTTGCCGATGAACAGCCGCGTGATCGGCTTGGCCTCCCAGAACAGCAGCAGCGCGCCGCTGAGCGAGATGGCGAGGCAGCTGAAAAGCAGCGCGCGGATCACGCCCATCATGCGCCTGCGGTCGCCGGAGGTATAGTTGAAGCCGATCAGCGGGAGTGTGCCCTGCGTCAGACCCTGCGCAATGGCAAAGGCCAGCAGATCGATCTTTTTTGCAATGCCCATGCCTGCAATGGCCTCGTTCGAGTCGGCGGAGATGATCTTGTTGAGCATGATGTTCGAGAAGGTCGCCATGGTCGAGATCATAAAGCTCGGCAGACCGACGGCCAGCACCTCTCCCGGAATGCCGTCGCCCAGCGAATATTGCCTCGGCGAGAGCGTGATGGTCGATTCCCTGCGAATTTTGCGGAGAAACAGCAGAAAATAACACAACGCGGCGACGTTGGAAAGCATGGTCGCGATGGCTGCACCGGTGATCTCCAGCCGGAACACAAAGATGAACAGCGGGTCGAGCGCCATGTTCAGCACGCCGCCGAAGGCGATGCCGATGCTCGCCTGCCGGGAATAGCCCTCGGCGCGAATCAGATGCGCCAGCTCGGCGCTGAGCACCGTCGGAACGGCGCCGATGCCGACCGTCCAGAGCACGTAGGACATGCTGTAGCCCAGCGTTTTCTCGTCCGCGCCGAAGATCGGCAGCAGCACCGGCCGCAGCGCCAGCGCCAGCAGGCCGTAGAGCAGCGCGACGGCCGCGCTCGTCCAGATGCAGAACGCGGCGGTATGCGCCGCCTTTTCGCGGTTTTTCAGGCCGAGGCAGCGCGAGATCAGGCTCGAGCCGCCGACGCCGAACAGGTTGGCCTGCGCCGTCATCAGCATGAACAGCGGCATGGCGACCGTTGCGGCGGCAACCTGATCCGGGTCGTTGAGTTGGCCGATGTAATAGGTGTCGGCCATGTTATAGACCACGGTGATGATCTGACTGATGACCGTCGGCAGCGCCAGCGCCGCGACGGCTCTGCCGACCGGCGCCGAGGTGAATAATGCTTCTTTAGGGGTTGTCTGTTCCACGTTTCAAGCTCTTTTCCGATTCGTTTGCGCCCCGGCTGAGGCTGACGATCTGCGACAGACCGGTCGAGGTGCTCCGCAGAAGCTGCCGCAGCGCCAGTGTGACGGCGCGGTGCGTCGGCTCGTCCAGACTCTTCGCCGCGCGCAGGACGGTTTTGGAATTTGTGAACCACTTTTCGCTCAGCTCGCTCAGCGTTTCGGCGTTGGTCTGCGCCAGCAGATAGAACACCGCGTCGATGAAGCGCTCGCGCTCGGCGGGCGTCAGCGACGCGAGCCACGCTTTGAGCGTTGTGTCGATAAAGCGGCTCCTCTGATTCACGGATTCCAGACTGACAAAATGCCCGTTTTCGACGTCCCAGGAATAAAGGTCGTGCTGATAGATCCCCATCCGGGCGCTGTGCACGACCGTGTATCGCTCCTCATGCCCGAGCAGCATCCCGATCACGGAGGACTGCGGCACGAAGGTCTGCACGCGGTCGCAGATCGCCTGATAGCCCGCCTGCCGCAGCACGGACTCGGGGAAACCCGGCCCGTCATAGTTATAAACGGCGAGAATGCGCGACTGGATCGCCGGTGCGCAGTTCGCTGCCGCGTAAACGGCCAGATTGCCGCCCTTGGAATGCCCGCAGAGCAGCAGGGCGCCGGTATGCTGCGCCGCAACATCCCAGAGATAGGCTGCCGCCAGCTCCTGCGCCGGGACCGGGCAGCGGAAGCTCATGTTGAAATCCTCTTTCCAGCCGACCAGCGTGTCGTCCGTGCCGCGAAAGACGAGACAGAGCAGCTGCGGCGCGAGCCGCAGCGTCAGCGCGGAAAACTGCGTCTCCGTGTCGGTCTGAGCGGCGAGACCCTGCAGCAACGCGCCGCGATAACGCGCGCTGCTTACAAGCGCGTCCAAAAGCTGCAGATCCTTCGGCTGGGTCACGTGCGCGACGGCCTCGGGCGTTTGCAGCAGCAGCGCGGCGGCCTCAGCCAGCCGGATCGGATCGGAGCGGCGCGCAAGCGCGGTGTGCTCGAAGGGCAGATAGGCCAGCCGCGCGAGCAGCGCGCCGTCCAGCTCCTGAAACGGCCGGTCGGAAAAAGCGTCTCCGCCGCGACGTTCCAGATCGTCGATCAGCTCCGCCATATTCTGCGCCTCCTCTGTCGGTTTTTCGGAGCTGCCGCGCGACCGCGCCGGCGCGTCCGATAACGGTTCTGCCTCTATTATAACATTGTGTGCGCAAAATGCAAGCGGCGAAAATTCGGCAAAAACCGTGAGATCCCTTGACTGGAAACGCGCCCCACTCTGCGCGTCGTCGCTGACGGCTGCGCAGCACCCGCAAGGGGGCACACCGCATCCGTAGCGCTCCTCGCTGCGCTTCGTCGCTGACGGCTGCGCAGTACCCGCAAGGGGCACGCCGCATCCGTAGCGCTCCTCGCTGCGCTTCGTCGCTGACGGCTGCGCAGCACCCGCAAAATCCTTGCAAAGTACGCCATTTTTACCCAAAAACGTCTCAATTTCGTGTCATTGCGAGGCCGCAGCGCGGCCGTGGCAATCTGAAAGCCGAAGGTAAGGTATCCCGTAACGAAGCACGGGAGCATGAAGCAAGCGGGAAGCCCTATTACAAAAACATGGATTCACTGCTTCATTCTGCTTCCTCTATTTTCATTCCAAGGTATTGTTTCGTTCCACGCAGCCATAGTTCGTTCCGGGATGGCAAAACGCATCGTCAAAGATTGCCGCGTCGGGCGCAGGCGCCCTCCTCGCAATGACACAAAACCGGTAGGTTTTACGAAAAAACCTACCGGTTCCTTAAGGAACCTCTGAATAAATCTGCTGCGGCGCTCAGCGGGTCTTTCGTCCCAACTTATCGGTTTGAAAATCTTGAAATACACAAAGTATTCCTGCGATTTCCAAACCTCAATTTGGAACAAAATCCCTCGCTGACCACTCTTGCGATTTAATCAGAGCTTCCTTAAAATCACGGATTTTAATCAGGTGTCAGCTTTGCTTCCACGCGGCCATGGAATCGCCGTATTTGATGAGCTCCCGCATCAGCTCGCCCTGCCGCGCGTCGGTCTGCTTGCTGTAGGCGTAGCTCTGGATGGAATAGGTGCGGCTGTTGCTGACCGCCGTGTCACCGGACATGACCTGAAAGATGACAGCCTTGCGCATCTCGGTCGCGCCCAAGTCGTCAAACAGGACGGATTTCAGTGTCCCGGCGGCGTTATAATTCACAAACTCGTCAGAGAGGAACGTCCGCAGGATGCCGCCGTCGGCGTCCCGCACCACGACGCGCAGATCGGTCAGGCTGCCGCCGTCGTTGAGATAATCCGTCGGGTCGAAGACGAATTTCATCACGATCTTGCTCTCGAAGATCAGCGTGCAGCCGCTGACGGCAACGCGCGGGTTTGTGACCGCGCCCTCTGCGCGGTCGCTGTTGATTGCCGCGGCGGTCTGCGTCCCGAGCGCGGCCTGCCCGGCCGTCAGGTCGGCGTTGACGAGGCCGTTCACATTGCGGTTGAAATAAACCTGCGCGGCGGAGGCGTAGTTCAGGAAATCGACCAACGCGCGCTTGGCTGCCGCCTTCGTGCCGGACTTTGCAAGGGTGTTGTAGCAATACTGCTTGACGCTGTAGCCGCTCTGCGTCGCACCCTCGTAGGTCTTGCCGTTCTTCACGCCGTAGATCGTCGCGTCGACGCTGCTTCCGACCTCGGCCGCCGAAAGCCCGGCGAAGCGGAAGCCATAGGCCTTGTAGCCGCTGTTGTAGTCCGTGGACGGGACGATTTCGGACTCCGTGCCGGTCACGTTGCCCTCGGCGTCATAGACGGATTTCGTGACCCGCAGATAGACCGAATCATAGGGGTCGACGGCGGCCTTCGGAACGTAGTATTTGATCGAAAAATCGGCCTCGAAGGTGACGGTCTTGCCGAAAAATTTCAGGTTTTCGTCGGTCAGCTTTTCAACCGCGCCGCAGGCGCAGACGCCGTCCACATAGTGGTGCCCCAGGGCGGGAAGCTCCTCATAGCTCGTGTAGGCGCAGCGGCTGCACGTCTGATAGGCGTTCCAGCCGACCTCGGTGCAGGTCGCAGCCTTCGCCTCATGGTCAACATAGTCGTGCCCCAGGGCGGGAAGCTCCTCATAGCTCGTGTAAGCGCAGCGGCTGCACGTCTGATAGGCGCTCCAGCCGACCTCGGTGCAGGTCGCAGCCTTCGCCTCGTGGTCAACATAGTCGTGCCCCAACGCCTCGGTCGCCTCCGGCTCGATCCGGTAATCGCAGCGGGAGCAATAGCTGCCTGCGGTCAGGCCGCCCTCCGTGCAGGTGGCGGGGACGGGGGATTCGAGCAGAATGTCGTGCCCCAAGGCCTTCACGGGTCGTGCGGAATAGCGCGCGCCGCAGCGTGCGCAGTGTTCGGCTGCGGACATTCCTGCCTCGGTACAGGTCGCCGGAACGGCGGGAATGTCGATCACAAGGTCATGCCCCAATCTGTCGACGGAGGAATCCGGGTCCTGATAGCTGCTCCCGCATTCGCAGGTGTAGGTCGTGTATCCGGATTTTTCGCAGGTGGGGGAGACAACCGTGACCGTGTAGCTGTGTCTGTGGGACGGCTCGGGGCGGTTCTCGCCGTCCCAGAGTGCGGTGGGGCAGCCCTTCCAGCTGCTCTCCGGCCAGCCGGAGCGGTCTGCGAGGTGATAGACTGTCCGGTCGGGCTTGACGCTCTCATTGTTATAGAATACACTACTGTCGCATTGCGGCGCGTCGCCCTTGAAATAGACGCTTTGCAAGGAGATACAATGTTCAAATGCATAGCCTTGAATGGATGTGACGCTCTGCGGGATCGTGATTTCGGTCAGACGGAAGCATCCTTCGAATGCATTCCAACCAATGGACGTGACGCGCTCCGGGAGCACGAGCGCAGTCAGCCTGATGCATTCGGAGAACGTGCCGTCACGGATCTCTGTAAGACCTTCCGGGAGCGTGATGCTGCGCAAATTGGAACAGTTGGAGAACGCGCGATTTCCGATTTCCGTAACATGCGCCGGGATCGCAAGCTCTGTCAGAGCGAAGCAGTCGCGGAACGCATCCGCGCTGATCGACGTCACGCCTTCCGGGATCGCATAGCCGTCCAAGGAAGCGGCGACGGGCACACGGATCAGCTCCGTCTGCGCTTTGTTATAGAGAAGGCCGCGCCCGTCGCTGGAGAAGGCGGCGTTTTCCGGGTCGACATGAATTGCCGTCAGGTGCGCACACTGAAAGGCGTTCGCGCCAACGGATGCCACATTTTTCGGAAGCATGACCTCGCGCAGCCCGCATCCGTCGAATGCTTTGGCTCCGATGGAGGTAAGCGTCTCCGGGAACGTGACGCTGCTCAGAGCGGTGCACTCCTTAAAAGCGCCGTCCCCAATGGAAACGACGCTTTCCGGAAGGGCCAGCTCGGTCAGCTTGGTGCAGTTGTAGAAGGCGTATTCTGCAATGGAGGTCACGCTCTTCGGAAGCGTGAGCTTTGCCAGATTGGCGCAGGATGAGAAGACCCAATTTTCAATGGAGGTGACGCCCTCCGGAACCGTGACGTCGGACAGCCTCGCGCAGCCGGAGAACGCGGAGCTTCGGATCGACGTGACGGTTTTGGGGATGACATAGCGGCCGTAGGGGAAGTTCTTGGGTGCGAGGATCAGCTCGGTTTTGTCCTTGTTGAACAGAACGCCGCATACGTCGCTGGAATACACGGGGTTTTCCGGATCGACCTGAAACTCGGCCAAGCCGGCGCAGCAGGAGAACGTGGAAAGCTCGATGCTCGTGAGATGCTTCGGGAACGTGATACCGGTCAGGCTATCGCAGCCACAGAAGGCATGCTCCCCGATGGACGTCAGTGCCTGGGGAAGCGTGATATCGGTCAGTTTGTCACAGCTATCAAACGCACAGCGTTCAATGGATTTCACGCCGTCGGGGAGCTTGACGGAGGTCAGGTTGTAGCAGCTTTCAAATGCGCTCTCCCCGATCTTTGTGATGCCCGCTCCCGCGTCTACGGATTCCAGCCCGCTCAACCGAAAAAACGCATAGGGCGTGATCTCCTTCACGGTGTCCGCGATGACGATTTTTTTGACACTCGAGAAGCCGTGCCAAGGAATTTTGGAGACGGTAAAAGGATTCCGGACCCGATGCTCCGGGTCGCTCATGGCGAGCACGGTCATGGTTTTGGTGGAGGAATCGTATTCGTATCGGAAATGATCCGCCCAGTAGTCGTAGGTCGCGCCTGCGGTCAGGGGGATTCCCGCAAGCAAAACGGCGCAGAGCGCCGCCAGCGTTAAAATGAGGCTCAAGCATCTTCTTTTCATAAGCGATCTCCTTTTTTCTGCTGCTTTTTCAAAGCAGCGCCGTCTATGTGGCCGGTGCTTCCTGCGGGCGCAGAGCGGCGCGCAAGCCCATGCCGAGGCGTGGGTCTCAGGCGGGACAATCCCTCGGCACAACCTTATGATAACAGGAGCTTGTCATGAACTTATCATGAAGCTGTTAGGAAGTTGTAAAAATCCGGGATCGCGGACGAAATCAAGCGGAAAAGCAACCAGCTTTTACAAAAGGAAGTGAGGAAATGAACGATTTGAACGTAACGCAGGCACTGCTGAAAGCGATCCTCGAGCTTATCGAGAAATGCGAAACGCTTGAAGAGCTGCGCGAGAGTGTGAAGCGCATCATGAACGAGCAATAAAAAAAGAGTAGCGACCCACTCCAAAGCGCCGCTACTCTCCACCACAAAAGGTGAGTCGGGAGCCTTACCCCGGCCACCTTGAGTATAGCATAAGAAAGCGGGTGAAGTCAATAGAAAATCAGGGAAAGCTAAGGAACCTCTGAATAAATCAGCTGCGGCGCTCAGCGGGTCTTTTGCCCCAACTTTTCGGTTTGAAAATCTTGAAAT
>OIXQ01000180.1_pt1 | contig 32482 bp, 29 predicted proteins | sample 1587791 | NCBI WGS metagenome assembly OIXQ01 (sample SAMN03283273) | human gut metagenome | biome: human-associated habitat; material: feces | host: Homo sapiens | place: Peru | collected 2012
TGGAAAAATGCGGTTTCGCAGACACCGGTATATTGAACAGATGCAGCCAGCTCGTGGGCGGCGACAAAGATATGGTCAAGGTGTTTAAGTACAGCAGATAAAGGATAAAAATGAGAAAGGAATCAAGGGCTATGGATAGCCAATGGGCATTGGAAGGAATGCACAAGGCTCATCCTGAGGTCTGCCTTTCTGCGGTAACCCGTTGCGCACCTACGGTTGGTCCGAAGGACGGCAGTTTCACCCTGCAATACAAATCAGCCATTGCATTCGGCAAGGCTGAAATCGTGACCGATGATGCAGAGAAGATTCATGGGCTCCGACTGGTCTGTGAACGTTTCCTTCCTCAACACATGGATGCTTTCGACCAAAGCATCGCCCGTTCCCTATCACGCACGGCTGTGGTTCGCATCACGCTTACTGAGCCGCCAACCGGCAAACGCAAGCAGTATGATAAAGAAGGTGTGGAAATGAAATATGGCAGAATGGAATAAACGGACATAAAATATTGATCTATGAAAAAGATAAAGTTAAGCAATGGCGTGGAAATGAAACGAATGCTACTATGCATCCTGTTATGTTTAATTACAACGTCTGCGTTTTCATCATAGAAAACATCTGTATTGATGGAGGAATGACCCGGCAGATGATTTATCATGGTGATTGCGGATGGGAATTGGAATAATACGAAAACCATCGCCATAGCCAATGCCATGCAATCATCTTTTAAAACAGCGTTTAAATGGTGTTTTAACGCTGTTTTAATGCCGTTTAAATGCTAACTTTTTTTACATGGTTTATAAAAAATGAATTCGTTTTGAATCATTATTTAATTCTTGAATTGTTATTTCAAACAATCTTTTTCCTCTCTGCCACAAATCTCTTCAACAAAAAAGTCAAAAAGTATGGAAAGGTATAGAATTTACCGTTGAAGCCAATATTTTTATATCCCAACTTAATTCCATATTTTACATCAGGATATTTATCCTCTTTCAGCAAATTATTCAATGATGCTGTTGAGCCATTATTTGCTTTAACCTCTACGGGAATAAGGGAATTTGCATCTCTTACAAAGAAATCCATTTCAAGAGAAGGTTTATCACTACTGTAATAGTAGAGGTTATATCCTTGCTTTACCAGCATATCACCTACTATGTTTTCGTATATAGCACCTTTATATGTACCAAGATTTTTATTGGCTCTCAAATCTTCTTGTGCTTCCTCATCGAGTGATGCAATCAAAAGCCCTGTGTCTTTATAATAAATCTTGTAGAGCTTAGGATCATAGTTACCCTTAAGTGGAAGTTCTGGCTGATTTAGGCAATAGCAAATGTTTATAACACCAGCATCGGCAAGCCATTCTACACAACCTATATAATCTCTGTTACGTGCATTCTTGCCAATCTTGGTTATCTGAAAACGCTTGTTTTCTTTAGCCAAGAATGTGGAGATATGATTATAAACGGCTTTAACCTTTGCTTTATCCAAACCCTCAACATATTTGGTGATGTCCTCTTCATAATCTTTTAGCAATTGTTTCTGTATGCCTAATGTTCCGCTGAAGTTCTTGTTCTTGATATATGTATTTACCACCTCGGGCATACCTCCGATAGTAGCGTAATCACGGAAAAGTTCAAAAAGGACATCCATTTGCAATTTGGCAAGTGACTTGACTTCCAACATGTGCAGATATAGCTCATTGATAAAATCCTCATTGTATCCTTTAGCCCAAAGAAACTCCTCGAAATCCATGGAATGCATTTCATAATCTTCCTTATAGCCAACACTGTTGGATTCAATTTCCCGATAATTAATCCCCATCAATGACCCGGAACAGATAACATCGAAGCGTCCATCGAGTTTAAAGAACTTCAATGCAGTAGCACAATTGGGGCAAGCTTGCAGCTCATCAAAAAAGAAAAGAGTTTCACCTGGAATAAACTTAAGCTCAGGATTTAGTAACGATATGTTTTTAAGAATGATATCAACCTCAAAACCATCCTCAAAAATATTCTTATATTTAGGTTGCTCTACAAAATTAATCTGGATAACACTTTTATAGTTTTGACTGGCAAACCATTCAATTGAGCATGTTTTTCCAATCTGACGGGCACCTTTAATGATTAGCGGTTTCCTGTCTGGATTGTTTTTCCAAGCCATCAAATAGCTATCGACCTTTCTTCTTAGTAGCTTATCCATATCTAAATTCTTTGATTACAACTGCAAAGATAACGCTTTTCACATAATCCAGACCATAATTATATGTTTATTTCACATTATCCCTATTGTTTTACCCCCCCCACTTATTTCACATAATCTGAACTAATCAAGGTAGGTATTTCACATTTTCCAAATTCTTTTTCATCGAACAGAATGGCTACAAACCACCGAAAACAGATTCTGTTGTCGAAGATAAATGGCAGAATGGGATAAACGGACATAAAATATTGATCTATGAAGAAGATATGGTGATTGCGGATGGAAGTTGGAATAAAAAACACCCCGCAAACCACAGAAGTCCCAAGAAAACCACTACCTTTGTATTAACAAGCGTTTTGTGACACACATGCGGAAATTTCCTATCATTCAATACACTGTATCTGATAGCAGACATTCCACAAAATAATAGTGCAGAAAGGCTGCAACATATATAGATTATGCCAAAGAAAGAATATACATCTTTACCAACAAGATATCCTGTATGTGAGCATAGTAACTGTCCTATGTCGGCTACTTGCTTGCATCAGACAGCCTACTCCACTCTGATGGAGCATGAAGAATATCTACAACTGATCAATCCTACCAGATGTAGTCAGAACGAGTCTTGTATCTACTATCGGGACAGCAAGCCAGTGACCTACGCCCGTGGCTTTACCAATTTCCAGAAGCGTATGTTCCCCGGCCAGTACAGCAGATTCATGTCGATATGCATCAATCACTGGAGCCGCAATCCATATTTTGAGCGACGACGTGGCGACCGTTCTCTCCCGCCCGATGAGCAAGCCTTCATCCTCAATGCCCTCAAAAAGGCGGGAGTAACTGAAGACATGAAGTTCGACAGTTACGAAGAGAACATCAACTGGTATGACTAAGCATCAGTACTTACGTTAAGTACCTGAGTAATCTAAAATAAGTATTGCGGTAATCCAAGCAAAGTATTGCAATAATCTCACATGAGTACTGAGCAGAAATCTTAAAATAAAATAAAGAAAGTAATGGAACAAGAGATAAAAGACATAATGCAGCGTCTGCTTATGAACCTTCTGCAAATGGAATATGATGTGTTGCCTACAAAGGTGTTCAAAGAAGACAAAGCAGAATATATACAAGCTCTCATAGACACCAGGGAAGCAGAAGATACAGACATCTTCATCAATTGCATGGCTAAACTGCATTGCGAACATCTGCAACAAGATATCGACCAGTTCCTGCGGTCAACAGCTGAAGAAATGGTCGATAAAATGGCAATACAGCAGGAACTGGTCGGTAAATGGTCGATAAAACCAACATTAGCTGGCAAACTGGCCGATATTATCGAATTTATGACCGATAAAGAAGAAATCAAGACAGAACATCTTGTCAGCGAACTTGGCCTTACAGAAACCACCGCCAAGCGTTATCTACGACAATTGACAGAGTTCGGTTATCTGGAAGCTCACGGAGGCAACAGAAACAAGTCATATACAATTTTTAGAAATTTGACTCGGAGAATGAATGTTACATCAAGTCACACTTCTCCTCGGTATTCTTCTCTACCTTCTCACCATCCTTCAGGATACGAGCTTTGTAGCCGAACTTCTCGAAACCCTTCTGAAGCTTCTCGGGAGTGGTCTTGTCGGCATTGTACTCTACAGTAACCGTCTGGTTAGGAACTGAAGTCTCAATACTCTTGATTCCCTTCTCAAAACGGAGATTGCTCTTGATTTTGTTCTCACAAGCCGCACAGTGCATCTGAGGAGTGGTTGTGAAAACTACGGTCTTGATGTCCTTGGCAAAGCCTACCATTGCCACCATCATCATTGTGGACATTAATAAAATCTTTTTCATACTCTTATCATTTTAAAATTGATATTCTCTTTTTGGTATTTGATATTTTCCATTTAAAGCTTTACTCTTACCCCGGCATAGAACATTCTGCCTTCTACCGGACCCCAGACCAGGGTTGGTTCGAAATCCCTGCCCCATGGACGGGCGGCATCATAAATCGGAGTCTTCTGCTTGAAACCAGTCAAATTTTCGCCTCCAACATAAATGCTCCAATGGCGGAACCATCGGGTAATCTGGGCGCTCACCTGCTCGAAACTGTGGAATCCCGGCGACCACGACGGCGTTCCATCTGCCAAAAGATAAGGATCCGGATTCCTTCCACCACCATTCAACTGCACCGTGGCGTCAAACTGCCACAACGCCAAAGGGGTCTTGTAGGAAGCGGTGAAAAGTGCCTTGTACTTGCCGGTCAGCGGCTTCTCCTTCAACTCTTTCTCTATGCCGTAAGTACATTTCACATCGTTCAGACGATAAGCTGCTGTGATTTCCAGGCCTTTCAGCAAAGGATAGGATGCATCAATCTGAAAGGTATGCGAATAAGACTTGCCTTGCAAGTTATCAATCAGGATCAGCCGGCTGTCATAGTCATAATCCACCACCGCCTGATTCTTGAAGTCGGTATAGTAATATTCGGCATTCAACTTCAGAGTTTTGTTAAACAACGGGATATAGAAGGCCGTGCTCACGCCATAGTTCCAAGCCTCCTCCTGTTCCAAGCCCTCTCCGGCAATCTGGAACTCCCTGCCGCTCGCCAGCAGATAATTGTACTCCGCCATGGCGAACACCGTGCGATAGCCCTTACCGGCAGACAACCGGATGCTGACGGCATCCACAGGCGAATACTTCATGTGGAAACGAGGGGTGAAGAAGCTGCCATAGATAGAGCTATGGTCGAAACGCGCACCAGCCATCGCCGTGAGCTTCGTGCCTAATGTATAGGTGTATTGGGCGTAAGCACCAGGAGTCGTCTCCTTCTCGTTCAGTCGCTGCATCTCCGGCACATCCACATTCGTGCGCTGCCCCAGATAATCATGGTTCACGCTCAATCCCAAAGAGAGGTTGTGCTGCCGGGTGAAGTTCGTCTCAAACATCAGCGAGCCATAGAGATTCTTCTCGTTGAGGTCGTAGGACTTGTTGCCATACTGCGCATCCAACTGGTGCAGCGAAGCCGAAGACATCAGGGCGATGTTCGTTCCGTGCTCACGGTCGAGGATGAAAGCATGCTTCATATAGCCCTCATATCGGTTGGTATGGAGCTTGATTCGGTAGAGATTCAGAGAATCAGGCGATGAAGCCGAAGCGGCAGGATCCAGATGCTCCTTGTCCTGCCCGCTCGTCCTTATCTCCTTCAAGACACCCAAACCACCATGGAAGATGTATTTATCCCCCTTATACACCCAGCGGTTCTGCAGATTATACTGTTCCCTGCCCGGCATGTCGTAGAATCCATCTCCATTATCATCATGGTTCTTCAGGATGTTCTCGTGATGAAGCAGGACTTCCGTGGCCCATTTGTCAGATAAATGCACATTGGCATCGGCATTCGCCTCTATTCGGCTCTTCGTATCGCCAAAGAGATTCACCTCTACCTGCTGCTCATCCTCGGGCTGGAGATAATCCACGTTGATCTGTCCCGTAATCGACTCGTAGCCGTTCTTGACCGAAGCACTTCCCTTCGACACCTGAATGCCCTTCATCCAAGGTCCCGGCACATAGCCCAGGGCATAAGGGATGGCAGCGCCACGGAAATTCGGCAGGTTCTCGGTCAGCATCTGGACATAAGTGCCCGAAAGGCCGAGCAGTTTGATCTGTCGGGCTCCGGTAGTGGCATCGTTGTAAGCCACATCCACCGAAGGATTGGTGGTGAAACTCTCTCCCAGGTTGCAGCAGGCCGCCTTGAAGAGTTCATCCTTGTTTACAGAAATGCCGTTCACAGCCCCGGCCAGTCGGGATGTTCCCGCTTTACGGGCTACAATATCCACCTCCTTCAACACCTTGTTCTTGAGGACGGAATCAGTAGAAAAAACTGAATCTTTCGAAGCCTTGTCTTGTGGTCGGGCATTTATTCCAACCTTCTCATTATTATCATAAGCGTAAGCTTCAGCACCAACAACCAGCAGGGTGCCGAGCAATAAATATCTTGAATACATTATTTTATGTCGTTACTTGTTTTCCCTTTTTTACCTTTTTACTTTTTCACACGACAATCCTGGCTGCAAAAGCTCTCAGAACCACTTTTACAGTCCATATACAAATAAGGGAAATCAAATAATCAAGGTGTTAAGAAGCTTCAGATACGCCCTCGGGGGCGAATGGGGCACGTTTCTATTCCAGAGTCTTGCCTTCTGAATGCTGCTGATTACGGGGCGTGGCAGCGTCAACCAACGGGATGGGAGGATGCCGGCGAAGAGAGGAGCGGCTTGGGAGTCCATCTTCTGAACGGACAAGGTTGCTGGCAGCTTCACCAGCTTCACATCCATACAATGTTTCTTCACCTGCGCTCCATGCTGATGCCCGTGGCAGCAATCATGGCCAAGGCTGCGTTCCTGACAACAATCCTCCACTGCCCCCACCATTATCTTGTCTGAGCAGGCGCAGTGGATGACGGTAGTTCCCACGCCCATGTAAACCACCATGAGCGAGAGCATTAGAGCCATCATTATGTTGAACGGACGTTTCATACCTTTTGTACGGGGCTTTGCCATATTCTTCATGCAAGATTAATACAAATCCATGAAACTACATTCAGCGACCAAGAAAAAATAGTAATCTTTAATGTTTTTATAAAAACTGCCACGGTTGGATTATCATAGGTCCTTGATTGCCATAGCATAAATAAATCCTGTCCGCTATGGCATACATCATAACCTTAAACCTGTTTTTGCGCCAAGAGTCATTATGTGCATATATTCCCCGCTCGCCTTGCTTGCGGGAGCCAGAAGGTTGTAGTCGAGGAAGATATTGATGGAAAGACGTTTACGCACATTATATTTCAGAGACAATCCTGTGCCGCATGAGAAGCCTTGGTTGTTTCCGACAGGGATGTTGTTGATGGTTGCCTCCGGATAGAACACGCCTCCTCCAAGGAGTTTGCTGCCTATTGAGAAGCGCCGTGTCAAAGGGATTGAGAAATAGGGGCCTGCCATCACGGTAAAATAATTGTAACTCTTTTCTGACGCATCGTCCTCGTTCACGATATACTGGACATTTGAGAAAGAGAGCCTCCCGCCTGCGCCTATATAGCGGTTTATAAACCAAGAACCTTCCAATCCGATGGTCGTCCCCGTTGAAGTCTGGTAGGCATTGTCTACATACTGGTCATAATCGCTCAGCGGCAAGTTGAATCCCATGTAAAGGTCCAGGAAGGAGTTACATTCATCATCAAAATCATCATCTGCCACGTCTTCATCCTTCCTGTTCAGTCCTTTCTCCTTGAATATCAAATCCGCAAGCCAATAGCCAAACTCGGTAGCCATTATTCCTATCCCCGCTCCCACCATGACATCGCTCAGCCAATGCTTGTTGTTGGCTATGCGCATCAGCCCCGTTGCCGTCGCCACGCTATATGCCCCGAATCCGATCCATGGACTCTTGTACCCGTATTCCTTGTTGAGCATCGTGGCGGTCATGAACGCCGTTGCCGTATGTCCCGACGGGAAACTATGGTCATTCGAGCCATCCGGACGCACTACGCTTGTCGTGTGCTTTAACCCTTGCACGATACCAGCCATCATCGACACGGAGAAGGCATCGCCAAGCAGCATCCTCCCCCAGGAAGAACGGCTTTCTATTCCAGCTGCTTTCATCCCGACCATGACAATGGCGGGCGCGTACTGCGTATAATTGTCGAATGTCTGGTGGAACTGCGGCAAAAAATCATTCCTCAGCTTCCGGAACTTTTTGTCTTGATGCTTCACTATGAGTCCTCCTATGACAAGCGGAGCTCCGATGTAAGTGGAATTGAAAAGCTTCCCATGCGGCAGTTTGTCAAAGAATGCTACTTTTTTAGGCAAGTGGGGCGCCGTGCCAAGGGTCAAAGAGTCCGGCACGATGCTACTTGTATCGTTTTGGGCAAATCCTCCTATGCTTATCGAAAGATAAATAATAAAAAAAACAATCCTCATGATCAACATCCCGTTTTATTTAAAATAACGAATACCTTTTTCCTTATTGCTTCATTTTATAACCGGCTGCAAAACTATAACATTTTTCCACTTTGGCTTGTTAAAGAACAATAAAGAAAACTTGTCAAAAATCATCCTCCCCGGGACAGCGGTGATTTTCCCCGGTGCAAAAAGGAATTCCTTTTCCTTCAAATATCCTGCGAAAAGCCCTATCTTTGCTTGCGATTAAAGCAAACATTAATGAGAACAAGGATACTTATTACGGGAAGCAGCGGATTTTTAGGCTGCCGGTTGGCATTCTATGGTGAATGTGCAAGGGATGCGAACGGACCCCGGTATTACAGAACAATTATATCAAACTAAAGAGAAATGAATATGGCGACAGCTATTATCCTCATACAATTTGCCATTGTGCTGGCCCTTATCTTCAAAGGTGCGCGTATCGGCGGCATTGGACTCGGGATCTACGGCATGGTGGGTGTCCTCATCCTTGTGTTCGGTTTCGGGATGAAGCCCGGCAACCTGCCTATCGACGTGATGTTCATCATCGTGTCGGTAATCACGGCTGCGGCTGCGGCACAAGCGGCAGGCGGGCTGGACTATCTTGTAGGTTTGGCAGCCAAATTCCTGCGCAAGCACCCGGCCCACATCACCTATTTGGGCCCGCTCACCACATGGCTTTTCTGTCTTGTGTCCGGGACGGCGCACACCAGCTACCCGCTCCTGCCCATCATCTCCGAAATTGCGGCCAACTCGAAGATCCGCCCCGAGCGTCCGCTCAGCGTATCGACCATCGCAGCATCGCTTGGCATCACGGGCAGTCCCGTGTCGGCAGCGACAGCCGCAGTCATCAGTTCCGACCTCCTCGGTGGTACGGGCATCGAACTGAAACACATCCTCGTCGTGTGCATCCCGGCATCGCTGGTTGCCATCCTCGTGGCAGCATTCGTGCAAAACCACATCGGCAAGGAGCTGGAAGATGACGAGACATACCAGGAGCGCGTGCGTCAAGGCTTGATCAACCCGGAGCGTGACAGCCGCCTGATTGACGATATGATAAAGAACCCCAACCCGCGCTCGAAATATGCCGTAATGGCATTCCTCTTGGGCGTGTTGCTGGTAGTAATCTTCGGCAGCGCACCGTCGTTGCGCCCGTCGTTCATGGTAGATGGCGAATTGCGCCGTGTCGCCATGCCTGAGATCATCGAAATCATAATGATGTCCACGGCAGCACTCATCTTGTTTGTGGGCAAAGCCAAGGTGCAAGACGCAGCAAGCGGCAACGTGTTTGCGGCAGGCGTAAACGCAATGGTGGCAATCTTCGGAATCGCATGGATGGGCGACACTTTTTTCAACGGCAACCTGGAATTCTTCAAGGTTCACATCGCAAACATCGTCACGCAATATCCGTTCCTCTTTGCCATTGCCCTCTTCCTCATGTCCGTCATGTTGTTCTCGCAGGCAGCAACGGTGCGCACACTCTATCCGTTGGGCATCGGCCTTGGCATACCTCCGTTGGCTCTCATCGCCATGTTCCCCGCAGTCAACGGCTACTTCTTCCTGCCCAACTATCCCACGATGGTGGCAGCCATCAACTTCGACCGCACCGGCTCAACGGGCATCGGTCACTTCTTGATAGACCACTCGTTCCAATTGGCAGGTTTCATAACGACAGTCGTATCGATTGGCGTTGGTTATCTGATTATCCAGTTTTTATAATTTTGGATATCTTCCCGGTATTCCTACAGGAGTACTGGCGTAGCCACTTGTTTTGCCCTTTCTATCACAACTTGTCCAGCCATCGCTCCGTCATTCCAAGGATTTCCCAATACTCCTTTGTCTGAGGTCTCCTGTATTGGAATATTGGATGTCCTGCCCTTTCAAACAAATCCAATTCGCATGGCACTCCTTTTTGCAACAAGCTGCGTTGGAACTCTTTTGCCGTTTCTATGGGGACGATCGGATCTTCCATACCCAAAAGGAAGAGAGTCGGTGGTGTATTAGCACAAACATGGCAAATAGGTGAAATATCCTCAAATCGACCTTGGGGAAGCAAGTTGCGATACCTTTCCTGCCGAATATCTACAACAGGATAATACAGCAACAAAAGATTCGGCAAATAATCCGCTTTGAAGGAATCTGTCGTTCCAATCGTTCCTAAAGAGGCAGCCAAATGCCCTCCTGCCGAAGCCCCTGCCACAGCAATCCTATCCGCATCGACCTGTAATTTTTCCGCATATTCACGAATGAAACGGATAACATCCTTGGCATCCTCGAAACTCTCCCGGATGGAAGAATGATGCAAATAATGAATGCGGTAATCGGCAGCTATGGCAACATAACCTTTGGAGGAGAAATAAGCACATTCCCTGTAGAATTGCAATGGAGTTCCATACGTCCATCCCCCACCAAAGAAGTATACGATGGCAGGTCTCCTTCCTTTTCCATATTTTCTGTCTGGTCGAAAAAGGTGAATTGCCAACGAATCGTTGTCCGGCAATCCTTTGTAATGGATTATTTCGGGATGGAAGGCATTGGGTGCCGGATCAAGGAGCTTCTTCAACGCAGTCATCCATACGGAAGCTATTCGCTCTGCCCCTTTCCGATTGGGATGTACTTTGTCTGCCACCGTCTCGGAATGCCAATCAAAGTCGGATGCTTGATCTACACATATTAAACGGGCTGAATTGATTTCCTTAACCAGACGTTCTATCTGTTTGTTCAATTCCGGGATGTAACTATACTTAGGAAGCTTCCCGCTTGGAATCACTTTCGCCAACAAAATAACGGCTTGAGGATTTATCTTCCATATCTTTGCGATTATGGAGCGATAAGAGGCAACCATACGGGACACCGGTTTTTCTTCCACAAAATGGTTGTGTCCCGCATGAAGCAAAATAATATCTGCCGGATATAACCGATACAAACTGTCAACTTTTGAATCCAGAAACTCAACCGTATGACCGCTGTATCCTCCACATTTCAACGTTCCGATTCTGCATTTGCTTTCTCTCGGGCCGATGAAATCGAACTCATATCCGGCAGACATCAGTTTTTCCCAAAGAGGGAAAAGATAAGAGGCAAAATCATCGGATCCTTCCGTGATGGAATCACCCAATCCCATTATTGTGAAACGGCTTTGCTTTTTTTTTCCAGCATTCCGCCTTCATTATATCGCTGATTGTTCGGAAGCCCCTTTTTATTGACGCCCTCTTTCATCAACACCTTCAATTCAGTCAAATAACGTTGGTAAACACCGCGCGGAGTTGTCTGGTGCTCCTTGCACAAAGAGGCTGCCATTCCCACAACTTCTCCCATCATGCCCGTTGTACGCATCACTCGAACCGTGCCCAATGCTACATGAGTCACACTGATATCACGTCCTGCCATGAACAGATTATCGACATTCCGGGAATAAAGGCAACGGTAAGGAACAGGATAAGCGTGAATCAAAATATGCTTTGTCACCGCCTTGAATTCATTTCCGGGGAAATGTTTACTGTTCTCTGGATCTTGGGAATGCAAGTCAATGCTCCAAGTCGTCGTAAAAGAGGCATCTTCATGCATCACCTCTTTTGTCAAATCATCTTCTTTCAAGATATAATCACCTAACAGACGACGTGACTCACGTTTTCCAGCCACATAAGCCACCCAACCCAATTGCCTGTTTTTATACGGAGCATTCTCCTTCATGTGATTCTTCAAGAAACTCCAATTGGAATAAACGACCAACATGCCATAATCACGAATCCGTTCAAAATCCTTGATTTGGTCGAAGTTCATTCCGGTTTCCCAAGTCCATTCTCCCATCATCACCTTTTCACAGTTCTCTTCATTGAAACGGACACCATAATTGAATTCCGGGAAAGATGTCGCTTTCCCTTTATCTTCAGAATACCACTGTATGGATGACCCCATCGTCAACTTGTCCGCCTTTTCGGGAGCAATGCTTTCACCATATTCATCTCTTCCCTCACGACCCATCAGATAATCTGCGCCAGCCAAATATCCAATAGTCCCGTCACCCGTACAATCGGCAAAAACAGGAGCTTTGAAGTTCAACTCCTTGCCTGTTTCCGTATGCTTTGCCGAGACAGAAACAATCTTGTCATCCTCCTTTTGCACGGCAAACGCATGGTAATTCAAAAAGAGCGTTACGTTTTTCTCCGCCTTGAGCCAATCCATTTTCTTTTGGTCTTCATAGACATTGGCAGGCTGGGCATTTCCTCCTTTCTCAGGACCAAACTCTTTTTGCAAACCGCCCAATTCTTTATAAGGTCCCTGTTCTATCCTGCCGCCCAAATGCACGCGGATATCCGAACTGTTATTGCCTCCGACAATCGGACGGTCATTGACCAACGCAACCTTGCAGCCTAAACGGGCAGCCGACACAGCAGCACTCATCCCGGCTATGCCAGCACCGACCACGACCAAATCAAAATCTCCCGCATCCGGAACCACATCAGGAAGATCCAATGCCTTTCTCCTGAATGCTTCCAACGCCTTCACCTCTGTAGGCGGAACGGCTCCTTGCTCCGTCGTAAAATAAATAGCATCGCATCGCCCGTCAAATCCCGTCAAGTCGTGGAGTTTAATGACCGTATTCACATTCTTGACCGACAATTTGCCGGCAACTTGCCACATCCAAGCTGAACCTTCACAACCCAAAGGGGAAACCAACTTTTTCCCTCCGACAGACAAAGTGAATTTGCCCGGACCTTCTCCTTCCTTCCAAGGAGAAGTCCAGTTATAAGTGCGGACATATACATAATATTCCCCTTTCTCAGGGAAAGTAACCTCTGTCCAAGCATCTTCAACCGGCACTCCCATTCCGTGAGCAATCAAATAAGGAGAGCCCATCAAATCCATAAACTGCTGATCCACTTTCCAGCCTCCTTTATGGGCAAAGCTTTCCGCTTCCACCCATAAATCAGCTGCATTGACTCCTGAAATACAAGCCAACACAATCCACAATGACAGCCATATCTTCTTCATATTTATTTCATTCTTTTTTTAATTCATGCCAACCTTTTCCCAAAAACATAAAGATGATGGATTACTCATACTTCAACAAAGTAGAGACCTTCGCCCCGTCTTGACCGGAAACGAAACGAATCCAACGAGCTTGGAACGATTCGGGAAATTGATAGGCAACCGTTTTCCCAGCTTCAATCTGCTCCGTACGATAAACCATCCAATCCCCGTTGCCAGTCGGATCGATTTCAATCGTAATCGCAGCATCTTTGTCCGATGACAACTCTAAGGATTTCTTATCATAGAAGGCAATCAGATAAGGATCGGACGGTTCTCCGGCTTTCACTACCGTATTCATCCAAGGTCCACCCTGGCCGACCGGCTTGCCTAATGTCCATAAATCGTCAATGACGCCTGCCCAAACAGCCGCTTTCCCATCATCCGAAACAATGACATGAGGATTGTCACGGCCTTCTTCAGGGTTAATGCCGGTCATCAGCAACATGCCACGATAAGAAGCATAGTCGTTGATGCGGTAATGGTGAGTCGATATCGGACGAATCTTCGCATAACCATCGGCATTCTCTGCGGGCAATTCATAGAAAGTACCCATGCAACTAAACAGGTCACGCTCGGTTGCCACCTCTCTGCAAATACGCAAAAGAGCTTGTCCTGTCAAATCTTTATACATTTCCGCACCCAAAGGAAGGCGCCATCTGCGTTGAGCATCGTCCACGACCAAGACAGAGCCATCTTCTATAGAGATTACTTGATGAGGAATGGCGAACTTCGTACGGATAAAGTCTGCTGTTTCCTCGTCTTTCTTCCGTACCAACTGCAAAGTATCGTTCATCTCATAATAGCCAACCTCTTCCACTTTGCCATCTTTTTCAGTCGTTGCCAACAACCCCAAAGCCCGGCGGTCATTGCCCAAGCCATATAACAAACCTCCTGTTGCCGCTTTTCCATCTGCTTTAGCCAAACCATTAAACATAGGATTAACAGAAGTTGAACGCTTGTCCGGATCAGTATAGTTGAAACTAACAGTCGTATGAGTATCTTTGTCGGTCTTCACACGAATCCATTCCCCTTTGTCATTTGCGTCAAATGAGACAGACACGGAACTTCCTCCATCGACCTTGATTTCCTTCAATGTCCTCCACTGGTTGTTTCCTTTTTCGTCCACTTCAAAAGTATAAGTCACCGGTTGTTCGCTCTCATTCTTCACCCAGCCACAACGTTCTGCCCAACCTGCGAACAAAAAAGGCTCGGAATACTCATTGGCTTTGATGTCCTCTTTTGCCCAAACCGCACCTTCTGCTGTTGCAGGGCCTAATTCAAACGGTTTCGTCAAAGAAGTGAACCAAACATTAGAATTGGATTGTCCCGGACCTTCAATATTACCTTTCGCCTTGCGTTTGTTCAAGAACTCTTTGTGGGCTGAGTCGTCACAACCAAAGACCAATTGGTCGTTCCAACGGGCGAAATCCCCTATCACCTTCAAATAAGCGGAACGAGGACGGATGCCCGCACTGTTGTCGGCTGTAAATGTTGACGGGAATGTCCAAAACATACCATGCATTGTCATCATATAATCAGGTTTGTCCGGAGTCCCGACATTACGGATACGCGGCCATTCCGTGTTCCAACCATGAGCACCATCATAACTGTGGCTGGCTTTCGGCAAACGATAGAAAGACCATCCTTTCTTTGCATCACGCACACCGACCAAAACAGATTTATAATCCCATCCATTCGTCCAAATTGGGTCTGTTTCCGGATTCGGATTGCCATAAATGCCGCCCGGACCTGTCACTTCCGTGAACTGGTTACGACGAACCAATTTCCAGTTTTTCCCATTCCATTCCGACAAAGACCCGGCTTCGACATCGAACTTCTTCAATGCCTCTTGTGTCCCTTCGCCATTGTTGGCATAAACGGCTACTCCTTGCCCGGAATAGAATCCTTTTCCATGCACGCCCAACAACAAATCGTTAGCGGGGTTCACACTCGTATCTTTATGTTCCTGCTTCAACAAATTACCATCTTTGTAAAGTTCCTTGACTGCCAATGTATTGACATCCACTTCATAAAATCCCTCCTCCATAGTCGCATAATAGATTTTATGAGCTGGATCAGTCAAATGACGGGCATTAGCTGTCATACGCCCCGGCATTTCCTCCCAAGGAATCACTCGGATGTTCCCTTTGTCGTCAATTGCATACGGTCCGATGAAAAGTTGGTTGCTCTCTTTGTGAATCATACGATTGGCAGGTGTCCCTCCGATACTTTGTGGATAGACAGTCTGTTGATAATCGTCCGAAATAGAATAAAGTTTGTCCGATGAACCAAATGGCAAATGCGGGCCATAAGTTATCACCCATAATTTGCCAGCCCAAGGCACGACTGCCCCGGTTCCACATTCCCCTTCATTGTTGTAATATGCCAAACGGGGATAAATCCCCGAGACGGAGTCTGTCAACGGTTTTTGTTGGCTTTGTGTTGAACATCCCACCAAACAAACCAATGACAACGCTCCTATAATACCTTTTGTTTTCATATCTATCTCCTCATTAAATTAAAAGGGGGAAGTGTGCCAATTGTATGGACTGGCGCATCAACCCCCCAGTTCTCATTATTATTGATTAGTTAATGTATTATTCTTGCTAAATTAATTATTAATCCGATTACCAGTTCGGATTCTGGGTTAAATTGGAATTAATCAAGATATCAGCTGCTGGAACCGGCCACAAATAATCTCTATTCTCGTCAAACTTACGTTCGGAGGCGACTACGATATAACCTGCATCCACCATATATTTCAAATCAGCAATGCCGTCTTCATCAATCTGTGGCACACCTCCCAATGGATAATTACCATCCTTCCAATTCTGGATTAACTGTTTGTATTCAGCAGAAACCTTGCTCTCATCTCCATCCCAAGAGGTCGATCCAGACCAAGCGCGACGCAAGAAATAAGCAGGACGATTATAAACCTTGCCAGCAATACGCCAACGAATCAAATCCGCATAACGCTGTCCTTCCCATGCCAATTCAATGAAACGCTCAGTACGAAGGACTGTACGCATCTGCTGTTGTGATCCCAAAATGACTCTCGGATAAGCCATGTCTGTTCCATTGTAAGCCCTCTCCCGCAACTTATTGATTGTTTCATCCAATACTTCCTGCGTACATTTGTCTTGTTCAATCATTGCCTCGGCATACATCAACAACACATCACCGTAACGCATCATCGGATAAGTAGTCGGAGCGCCAGCTTTACCGTTCTCCAAGAAAGACTCATCAATAAACTTTTTAAACACGAATCCATTATAGGCAGCATGTTCAGCACGGGCTTTCGAGTCGTTGTTTCCAACCTGTGTTTCATCTGAAATACGCATAACGGTCGTCCGGGAAGGGTCAGGATTGTATTCATAACCTAACCACGCATAATCTTTCGGGTTGTAAGTTCCATTCAGCACACTCTTGTTATAAGCCGTGGCAAACGGGACAATGGTCATTGCCATGCGCGGGTCACGGTTTTCAAACAAATCCTTCGGATTATACAACGGTGATTCATCAATAGGCTTGCCATCCGTACAAGGATAAGCGCATATCAACTCATAAGAAGGAGCCTTCTGTCCGCCCCAACCTCCGGAAAGACGAGTGATACAATTCTGCACGTCGGCAGCAGCCCAATAATACTTCTTCAATGTGAGATCTCCTCTAAAGAAGAATATCAACTCTTCTGATGAAGAGGCCGTGAAAAGGTCACGATAGTTATCATGCAATTTGTAAACACCTAAATCCATACATTTCTTAGCCGCATCCGCAGCAATGGCAAAATCTCCATTATACAAAGCGATTCTTGCCTTGAAAGCATACGCCGCACCTCTTGTCGCTCTTTGCAGACCGGAATATTTCAACGGCAAACGCTCAGCCGCTTTGTCTAAACATTCATAACTATAAGCCAAAACATCGGCTTTCGGGGAACGGGAAGCAGTATAAGCCTCGTCCAATGTCATGCCGGTCTTATCCAAGATAGCGTCTCCCCAATGGAATGCCAACATTCCGTAAGCATATCCCATATAGAAATAGGCTTCTCCTTCATACTGGGTGATGTCCTTTTCAGAAACTCCTACCTCCCGGGCACGATCCATACTGTTGAGGAGCCGCAAAGCACGAGCGATACCTTTATAATAATTCTGCCAACGATTGGCAATCGTACCGTTTTCCGCAGTCAACGTACCATTTTGGATAGAAGAAGTGGAATTTCGGGCTGTTACGTCATCACCCCAAAGCATATCATCAATCGGGAAAAATTCAGTCCGGTAAAAATCGTTCACGGACATTTCAATCTCTGCCTTGGAAGAGTACCAGTTTTTACTTGAACCTTCAGAAAGCGGATTCAAATTCAGGTCTACGCACGATACCAAAGAGAGTAAAGAGGTAGCACATATAAGGATTCTAAACTTTTTCATTTTCTTTCATTTATTAGAATTTGATACTTGCGCCAAATGTGAATGACGTAGAAATAAAATCAGAGCTTGAGCCTACTTCTGGATCCCATCCTTTTGGATAATGGCTGATTGCAGGAAGGTCTGAGATGCTTGTGTAAATACGAAGACCTTTGATGTATTCAGTTCCTAAGAACTTAGCCGGAATCGTATAACCTAAAGTGATGTTCTTTACACGGAAATAAGCGCCATTGAACAACCAATAGTCTGAACCGCTATAGGTATTTGTCGTATTTGTATAAGTCAAGCGAGGATATTTGGCTTTACGGTTTTGTTCTTCCGTATTAAACTGGCTCCAATAATTGCCCTTAACCAGTTCCGGGACGGCACCCCATTGCTCTTTCAGCGGTTGAATCCATGCGGAATTGAACAATACGTTCCGATGCCCTATGCCTTGGAAAGCCAAAGAAAAGTCGAAGTCTCTCCACCCCAAGTAGATATTTCCACCAAACTGGAACTCTGGCAAAGAGTTGCCCAAACGTACTTTATCATCCGCATTGATGACACCATCACCGTTTACATCCACGTATTTGATGTTACCCGCTTTGTCATTGGGTGTCAGAGTCGGATATTTATTTCCGTTGGCATCAAGCAAATCGGCATCCGTAATAAACAAACCATCGGTTTTGTACATATACCATTCATTGTAATAAGAGCCCTTTTCATAAATTTGATTACCATTGATGGTTCTCTTGTCTCCCAAGTAACCCATCTTTGAACGGTAATCTGACAAGTTGAAGGAAACGCCGTAAGTGACATCCCCGATTTGATCTTTCCAACCCAAATCCAAATCCCAACCTTTTGTATGCATGTCACCGGCATTCTGAGACGGAGCGGAGAAACCTGCGTAAGAAGGGAAACCCAATGTCAAAAGCATGTTGGAAGTCTTCTTGTAATAGTAGTCGGCTGTCACATTGAATCGGTTATCAAACATATTCAAGTCCACACCTACATCGTATGTAGTCGTCGTTTCCCACGTAATGTCTTCAAATGCATAGTAGACTTGAGCAGCATTCTGAATAGCAGAAACCGAACCAGAACCATTATCATACATATAACTGTTGCCAAAAGATATAGATGCTTGGTAAGGGAATTCGGAACCGATGCGCTCATTGCCCAATGAACCGATAGATGCACGGAGCTTCAAATAATCAATCTTGCTCTTCGGAAACCAAGACTCACCTGTTGCCACCCAGCCAGCCGATACAGAAGGGAACACGCCCCAGCGAGATCCGGATGCAAAACGGGAAGAACCGTCCGCACGGACATTGGCTTGTAACATATAGCGGTTCTTGAAGGAGTACATCACACGACCGAATACTGATTCGTAGGCATTATGTCCAGCATTCCCTGAATTGTACTGATAATCTTCCGGACCAATGTTCAAGTATGGATAAGTATCCAATTTGTAATTGTTACGGGAAGCTCCCAGATTTTCCCACTTATATTCATAACCTTCGTAACCAGCCATCGCATTCAATGAATGGTCATTCCACTTATTCAAATAATTGGCAAAGAACTGATAGGTCATGCTCCGGGTATTATTACGGGTCTCAGCCAACGAAGTCACTTTATTCAACTGCGATTGAAGAGATGAACCATCTTCATAATAGACATCTACAGCCTTCGTGAACTTCTTGCCATTTGTGAATGTATAACGCGGAGAGAAGACAGCAGACAAAGTAAGTCCTTTTATCGGAGTCAACTGCAACGATGCTTTACCTCCGAACTTATAATAATGGACATCATTCGTGCCGCCTTCATTCAACATTGCCAATGGGTTCCCCCCTGCTTTCACATCAGCATACGAACCATTCTCCCAGTAAGCATTATAATATCCAGGAACCAAATAAGCCCAATAAACTGGGTTGATTGTACTTGGGTCTATCGAATTAGATGTAGAGAAATCAATATCCACATTCGCTTTAATCCAAGAATTGATTTTGTAATCGTTGTTCACACGGCCGGCATAACGTTCGTATGATTTGTTCTTATAATAACCATCTGCCGTTTGGTAATTGAAAGAGAACTTGGTCTGCACTTTATCATTGCCGCCAGACAAGCTGAAGCTATGTTGCTGGTGCGAAGTCTTCTTCTTCAAAAGCAAATCAACCCAATTTGTATTGGGATAATGGTACGGATCTTTTGCGTTGTTTGCCATCCATCCGTCTATCGTCTCTTTTGAATATTGGGAATATGGATCCGTTGCTCCATCATTATATTTTACCTCATTTTGGACATTCATCCAGTCAATCACATTACCATTCTTCGGGCGAGCCGTCGGTTTGTCGATTGAATATTCATAGTTATAATCCAACTGGAGCTTGTTCTCTTTCGCACGTTTCGTGGTAATCAAGATAACACCGGCAGCAGCACGAGAGCCATAAATAGAAGCAGATGCGGCATCCTTCAAGACACTCATCGTTTCCACATCCGAGGCGATGACATCATTCAAAGAACCCGGGACTCCATCAATAATTACCAATGGATCATTGGAAGACAAAGTGGTCACACCACGAACCTGGATGCTGGCTGAACTTCCAGGAGCTCCTGAAGAACGGGTGACTTGCACACCGGAAATCTGTCCTTGCATGGCGGTGGACAATTGTTGCGTAGAACGCTCTGCCAAAGCGGAACCGTTAACACTGGATATCGGGCCGGTCAAATCCCCTTTGCGTGCCGTACCATAACCGATAACCACCACTTCATCCAATTGTTCAGAATCTTCCCGCATGGTGATATTCAAATTGTTGCTATCTGCTGCCACCTGTTGGTTCTTGAAACCGATGTAGGAAACTTCCAAGATAGCTCCTTTACCGACAGACAAAGAGAATTTACCATCCATGTCTGTAATCGTACCATTCGTCGTCCCTTTTTCTACAACATTGGCACCAATAACCGGGTCACCGTTGGCATCGACAACGACACCTTTCACCAATCGGGCTTGCTGGACAGATTTTGTAGAGTTGGAATCGGATTTTGATAAAATGACTTGGTTGGATACGATTTTATATTCAACTCCTGTTCCGGAAAAAAGCAAGGTTAATGCTTCATCCAAGCTTTTCCCATCAACATCAATGTTTACTTTTCGCTTGGTATCAACAGACTTATCCGTAAAAATAAAGGTGTAATCTGAATTCTTTTCTATTTGATCCAAGACTTGCCCAACGGTTACGTTTTTCATTGATACTGAAATAGCTTCATTCTGAGAAAAGACATTCTCTGCATGAAGTTGGGAAACCAAAACCACCGACATTAATGTCCCCAGTTTCATAATTCGCCTCATTGTCGGACAAGAATGAGGTATCGAAGTGTTTTTCTTACTTTTTATTCCCATAATCTTTTCTATTATAGATTTATGAATATTACTTTAGATGTGTTCTCATAGCAGTGCAGTGTTTTGCACTTCTCTGTTTTCTTATTATTTGTTTGCTTTCCTATCAAGAATGCAACTGTTTATCCCATTTCCATTTTGCCTTTCCTTTATATTGTTAAACTTATTTCAACCACAAATCAATTTTCTGACGAGAAAATGAAAAATCAGAATGTTGCTCGGCTTTTGAAAAAGACCAAGACAGAGGTGCCGCCAAGCGCAAATAGTCCAAAACCTGCGTAATACTCTCATCAGTGAAGGTCGCACGAAATTTATATTTGTCCGGGTTATCACAATGTAAATTTATATCCACGTTGTAACGTCTTGAGAGATGTTTAATGACTTCCGTGATTGTCGCATCCCTAAACATCATCTTTCCAATCGTCCAACCGGTTATTACTTCCGAATTAACCTTTAGCGAAGAAAGGTTCTTGCCCTCTTTGTTATAGACAGCCTGGTATCCAGGAGATAGTTTCATCAATCTTTTATCTTCTTTGCGGACATCTACTTTCCCCTCAACCAAAGTCATCTTAATTTTATTCTCCTCTGGATAAGCATCCACATTGAACTTTGTTCCATACGCCATCACTTTTATCCCGTCCGAAGCTGAGACATAAAAAGGGGAATTGGCATCGGCATGCACCTCAAAGTAGCCTTCTCCTGTCAACTGGACATTGCGCTCTTTTCCATTGAATTGCACCGGATAAACCAATTTGCTGTCGGCATTCAACCAAACAACGGATCCGTCTGACAAAGTGATGCGGGAAACTTGCCCCGGAGCGGAATAGGTCTCTAACATTGGAACATTCTTGTCTTGTATCAGCCGTTCTATATATAAATAGGTGCAATAAGAAGTTCCAAGCAACAAAGGGACAGCCAACATTGCTGCAATTCGCATTCCCCAATATAATATATGTGTCTTGCGAGTTTGCTTATCAATCCGATTGCCCACTTTCTTAAAAGCAACATCAACTTGGATGCGCTCATATTCATCCATGTCTTGTTTCAATGATTGAACAATCTTCCAGTTTTTATTTATCTCGTTCATGCCTATATTTCGTTTCGTTTATATAATAGACAATCATCAAATGAAAACACGACAATAATTTTGGACTTTTTTCAAAAAATACATCAAGAATGAGATATGATATGGCAAATTTCCGGTCAAAATTTGCAAATTATCAAAAAATAATAGAATTTTGTATTTAAAGAATATATTCTTTAATGGATAGGATACTTCATAATTTTACAACGAGAATTCAATTAATGCTTTTCACTTATATGATAAGCTCAAAATATTGAATACAAGTTCAAAAAACTTGACAACACATTATCATCCTGTTTGATAGATTATCGACCAAATGGGATTGAAAGCAGAAAAACAGGCGGTGCGTTACTTTAATAGAACAAATGGATTATTTTAATTCAATAGACATTGACTCTTTACTTTTAGACATTTCTCTAAGAGATGACAAACATTCCTTTCAGAAACTGTTTGAAAGTTGTTATGCCCCTTTGTGCTTATTTGCGAAAAGATATATTGAAGATTTAAATGTCCGGGAAGATATCGTCCAAGAGGTGTTTTTCCAATTGTGGGAAAAGAGGAAAAACATCTCCGTCAACACTTCGGCACGCAATTACCTGATTGCCTGTGTAAAGAATATTTGTCTGAACCAAATAAAAAGGGAGTATTACAAAGAAGAATTCCAAGAAGAATTTGCCAAAAGGGTTCCGCTTTATTCCAATGATACGGATAATATGTATTCTTACCAGGAATTATCGGAGAAATTACGGGCTGCGCTCGACAAACTTCCTGTAGAATATCGGATAGCTTTTGAAATGAGCAAACTGGAGAACCGGGACTTAGGGGGAATTGCGTCCGTCTTAAATGTTTCCACTCGGACAGTGGAACGTTATCGGGATAAATCCATACAGATTCTCAAAGAAGAATTAAAAGATTTTTTACCTCTCTTCATCTATCTCTTCCTTGACTGAAAATGATTGCCCCATGCATGGTCTTATAGCCTTTCTCCATCGGAAAACAGGTTTACAATCATAGTAAATAAACACTGCGTGCCAGAATTGCAAACTGCTGCGTTGCTTTCGGAATTCGACCTCAGTCATTTACGCCAGTAAACTCCTGCCGGTCTCATCCTCAGCGCCTTGCATTTTGCCAATTCTGGCACACCTTAAAAGGGCTGCATCCAAACAACCATTTGAATACAGCCCCAAACAAATTATCTTACAAGTAGATTGATTCATCAACAAGCCTTGAAGCTCATGTCCAGGCCTTTCACAGAGTGCGTCAATGCGCCCACTGAAATGAAATCGACACCGCACTCGGCATATTGGCGCAACGTGTCAAATGTGATGCCTCCGGAAGATTCCGTTTCATAGCGTCCGCCAATCATTTCAACCGCCTTCTTGGTATTCTCCGGAGTGAAGTTGTCGAGCATGATGCGGTCCACGCCCCCGATGTCCAACACCTGCCGGATTTCGTCAAAGTTCCTTACTTCAATCTCAATCTTCAAATCCTTGTTCTTTTCCTTCAAATATTCATGGCAACGGGTGATGGCCGCTTCGATTCCGCCGGCGAAGTCCACATGGTTGTCCTTTAAGAGAATCATATCGAACAAGCCGATACGGTGGTTTGTTCCTCCACCGATGCGCACAGCCTCCTTCTCCAGCATACGCAAACCCGGGGTTGTCTTTCTCGTATCCAACACGCGGGTCTTTGTCCCTTCGAGCGCCTTGACATATTTGCGGGTCATCGTGGCGATACCGCTCATGCGTTGCATGACGTTCAACATCAAACGCTCGGTTTGCAACAATGACTGCACCTTTCCTTCCACCACGAAAGCGATGTCGCCCTTTTTAACCTCTGCTCCGTCATGGATGAATTCGGTCATCTTCAAAGCGGGGTCGAAAGTATGGAAAATCTGTTTTGCTATCTCTACACCTGCCAAAACGCCATCTTCCTTCACGATAAGCTGGCTTTTGCCCATTTCCGTTGCCGGGATACAGCATAAAGTAGTATGGTCGCCATCCCCTATATCTTCAGCAAAAGCCAAACGGACCAGTTCGGCAATGAGTTGTTCCTTGGTTTCTCTTACGTTCATCTCGTTTATTCTATTCTTATTGATTGTACAATTGCTTTGTTGTCCACCGTCGTATAAGCCACATTGAGCCGGTATTGCTGTTTGCCCGCCTTCAATTTGGCAACAAAAAATCCCGTTTCGCCTTTGTCGGCATGATGCACCAACTGGAAACTCTCCGGCTTGTTCGACTTGAAGAATTCCGCAAGCATCGAAACAGCCTCTTCCGCATCACAGTTTCTGTTGGCTTCCGAAATGGCAATGTCCACCGTTTTCGCCAAGACCGGCTGCAAACCGGCAGCGTCCCCTTTTTGGAATGCTGTGGAAATCGCCGTGATATCCGCTGCCTCCAGCAGCAACACATTGGCCAATAACATGACCGTCAACAGTAATCGTTTCATAGTGCTCCGTCTTTTTTTGTTTTACTTTTGGCAAAGGTAAGGATTATTTTCAGTCTTGCCGGCAGAATGCGCGGAATTATTTATATTTTTGCCGACAAAACAAGAAGCTCAATGAAAATAGCGTTAATAGCCATAGGGAAAACGGATGCCCGGTACTTCATGGAGGCCATCGATGAATATAAAAACCGTTTGGTCCATTACCTCCCTTTCGAAATGCAGATCATTCCGGACATTAAGAATGTCAAGAATCTTCCGGAAAGCCAGCAAAAAGAGAAAGAGGGCGAACTGATATTGAAGTCTTTGCAGCAAGGCGACCATTTGGTCTTGCTGGACGAGAAAGGGAAAGAGTTTTCGTCGATGGAGTTCGCCCGTTACATGGAGAAGAAAATGCAGAGTGTCCCGCGGAGGCTGGTCTTCGTCATCGGAGGTCCTTACGGGTTCAGCGAAGCTGTGTATAAAGCGGCTTCCGAGAAAATATCCCTGAGCCGGATGACCTTCTCCCACCAAATGATACGACTTGTTTTCGTGGAGCAGGTTTACCGGGCGATGACAATCCTCAACAATGAGCCTTATCATCATGAATAAACAGGAAATTGTTATCTTAATAATTTAAACGAAATGAAAATAGTAGTTTTGGACGGAAGAACCGTCAACAAAGGTGATTTGTCTTGGGAAGGGCTCAAGGCTTTAGGAGAATGCACCATCCATGAGGCAACTTCTCCCGGCGAGATTGCCGAGCGATGCAAGGAGGCGGATGCCGTCTTGACCAACAAAGTCCCTTTCGACGGAGAGACATTGATGGCTTTGCCCAACCTGAAATATATCGGGGTGTTGGCGACCGGATACAATATCATCGACACGGAAGTTGCCCGCAAGAGAGGTGTCATCGTCACCAACATTCCTTCTTACAGCACCCGGTCGGTCGTGCAGATGGTATTCGCCCACCTTTTGAACATCACGAACCGTGCCGCACATTACACAGATGAAGTAAGGGAAGGCGCATGGAGCAGCTGCAGCGATTTCTGTTTCTGGGACACGCCCCTCATCGAGTTGGCAGACAAGACATTTGGCATTGTGGGATTAGGGAACATCGGCATGGCGGTCGCCCACGTCGCACATGCGTTCGGGATGAAGGTGATTGCTTCCACTTCCAAGAAAAAGGAAGAGCTGCCGGATTTTATCACGCCGGTGGAGAAAGAAACATTGTTCAGAGAGAGCGATGTCTTGTCGTTGCATTGTCCGCTGACAGCCACCACTAAAGGATTTGTCAATGCGGAAACATTGGAATGGATGAAGCCGACCGCCATCCTGATCAATACGGGCAGAGGCCCGCTGATTGACGAGCAAGCGGTTGCCGATGCCTTGAACTCCGGCAGCCTCTCCGCCGCCGGAGTCGATGTCCTCTCCACAGAACCGCCAACGGCAAACAATCCGTTGCTGACAGCCAAGAATTGCCATTTCACTCCCCATATCGCATGGGCGACGAAAGAGGCAAGGATCCGTTTGATGGATATCGCCATCAACAACCTGAAGGCTTACCAAAACGGGAAACCCATCCATGTGGTTTGACGGGAAAAACAATCATCATTTCCGGTTCAACAGCCAATAGTCCAATATGGTCATCGCAGCCATTGCCTCCACGATAGGAACCGCCCTCGGAAGGACACACGGGTCGTGACGCCCTTTGGCTTTCAACACCGCATCGTTCCCGTCCATATCGACCGTCTCCTGTTCCATCAAAAGAGTCGCAACCGATTTGAACGCCACACGGAAATAGATATCCTGCCCGTTCGATATGCCGCCTTGGATTCCACCGGAATGATTCGTGCGCACGTTTATCTTTCCATTGTCATTGAAGAAACGGTCGTTCCGTTCCGAGCCCCGGTAAAGGGCGGCATCAAACCCGTCTCCATATTCAAAACCTTTGGCAGCGTTGATAGAGAGCATGGCATCGCCCAATGCGGCATGCAATTTGCCAAAGACCGGTTCTCCCAAGCCCACCGGCACACCTTTGATTACTCCGGTTATGACACCACCGATAGTATCGCCTTCCGCCTTGACCTTTGCTATCAGCTCCTCCATCTCCCGTGCCTTTTGCGGATCCGGACAGCGGACCGGATTATCCTCGGCCCTATCCAAATCATAGTCCGCATAAGAACCCTCCAGGCGGATTGCACCGACTTGGGAAGTATAGGCTTTGACCCCAATGCCCTTCTTCGCCAATATTTGCTTTGCGACCGCCCCAGCCACGCAGCGTGAAATCGTCTCACGGGCAGAAGAGCGTCCACCGCCCCTCGGATCCCTTATCCCGTATTTCATCAGGTAGGCATAATCGGCATGGGAAGGACGATAAACCTGCTTCATGTTGTCATAGTCCGAAGAGTGCTGGTTCTTGTTCCAAACGACAAAGCCGATCGGAGTCCCCGTCGTCTTCCCTTCATAAATGCCGGAAAGGAACTGGACTTCATCATCCTCTTTCCGGGGAGTCGTGATGCGGGATTGCCCCGGCTTGCGCCGGTCCAGTTCCCTTTGTATCTCTTGGAAGTCAAGTTCAAACCCGGCAGGGCAACCGTCTATCACTCCTCCGACAGCAACGCCGTGGGACTCGCCGAAGGATGTCAACCTGAAGATGTTGCCAAACGTGTTCATCAATGACATCCTCCGCATTCGTGGTCGCCACAACCACCACCGCAACCTTCGCAACCGCCACCGCAGCTGCTTGAAGTCATCGCTGCAATCTCTTCAGCTGTTGGTTCGTGCACATCAACCACTTCACCTTTGAAATGAAGTGTTTCACCAGCCAACGGATGGTTGAAGTCCATCACGACAACATCCTTTTTCACCTCCAACACAGAGCCATTCATGCGGTGTCCGTCCGCATCCATCATTGGGATTGTATTGCCTTCCTTGACCATTTCAGAATCGAACTTCCCGTCTATCTCGAAAATGTTTTTCGGCAATTCCAACACATGGTCTTCATTGTATTCCCCATAAGCATTTTCCGGAGTCAAACTGAAATCAAACTGGTCTCCAGACTCCAATCCTGCCAAAGCGTCTTCGAAAGCGGGAATCATCATGCCCGTTCCATATATAAACTTCAATGGGACCTCACGAGTTGCTTTTTCCATTAATTCACGCTCTTCTCCTTCTCCAACGTTCAGGTCATATATAACCGCAACGTATTTGTTTGCTGAAATTCTCATTATTATATATTGTATTAAGTTTTCCCGCCAGGCAACAGAGCCCGGCGGTTTCATTATTTTTCTTTCACTGCTTTTTTCAAGGCTTCCATCGCCTTCACCAAGACAGACCGCGGGCAACCGATATTCAATCGCATGTGCCCTTCCCCGCCGGGACCGAACATCGCACCATTGTTCAGAGCCAACTTGGCTTTGTCTTCAAACAGGCTGACCAATCCAGGCTGGTCCAATCCCAAGCCGCGGCAATCCAACCAAATCAGGAAGGATGCTTGCGGGCGGACTATCTTGATCTGGGGGATATTCACCTTGAGATAATTCTCCACATAATTCACATTCTCGACAACATAAGTACGCATCTGCTGCAACCACTCGGCTCCATAAGTATAAGCTGCCGTCGTCGCAGTATATGCGAATATCGTTCCATGGTTCAACTCCCCTGCCTCCAAGAACTCAAAGAACTGTTCGCGGATTTGCCTGTTCGGCACAATGGCATAAGAGGAGACGATTCCTGCAATATTGAATGTCTTGCTCGGAGCCATGAAAGTGATGGAACAATCGGCTGCTGTCCCGGACACCGTCGCAAACGGATGATGCCGGAAAGCCGGATAAGTCATCTCGGCATGGATTTCATCCGAAACGACCAAGATATGGTGTTTCGCACAGATTTCCGCCAACCGGGCCAAGTCCTCCTTATGCCACACGATCCCGCCCGGGTTATGGGGGTTGCTAAGGATAAGCAATTTGCAATCTTCGTCTATCACGCTCTCCAAATTCTCGAAATCCATCGAATAGCCGCCCTCTTCCTCCTTCAGCGGATTATAGACGACTTGGCGTTTCATCGATTCCGGGACAATCCGGAAGGGATGGTAAACCGGCGGCTGGATGATGACTTTATCGCCCGGCTTGGTGAAGCACTGCACGACAAAGCCGATTCCTTTGACGATGCCCGGGATATAAGTGAGCCACTCCTTCTTCGCTTCCCACACATATTTATACTTCAGCCATGTCAGGATGCTATCCCAATAAGAGTCGTCGCTGAAAGTATATCCCATGACAGGGTGTTCGCATCTTTTCTTGATTGCATCCAAAATAAAGTCCGGAGTCCTGAAGTCCATGTCTGCCACCCACAAAGGAAGCAAGCCCTCTTTTCCGGGGAAAGCGTCCGCCATTCCGTCATATTTCACACACGCCGTCCCATTCCTGTCGATTATTTCATCGAAATTATAGAGTTTCATCGCATATTAATTTAACCTGCCCTATCATCCTGATAGGGGCAATGATTGATTAGAAGCCCAAAAGTAATATAAAATTTGAAGGCAAGTGGTTAATTTAACGATTCTTTTTAGTATAAACACCATTAACTGTCGGATGAAAAGCATAACTTTGCAAGAAAATAGCAAGCTATGTTTAATTGGGAGAAAAAAAAGCTGGTGGATTTTTACTATAAATACCTGGCATGGATCAATAAATATGTCCTGACAACTTTGGGATGTTTCATCCTGATGTGCCTGGACGGAGACAGCAATCCTTATAAACGTTACAAATATGATGAAACGATTCATAGCCTGCAAAAGCAGATCAAATTCTACCAGAAGGAAATCGACACGAACCGCAAGAAACTGGAAGAATTGCGCACAGACAAAGAGGGATTGGAACGTTTTGCCCGCGAAGAATATTATATGAGCCGAGAAAACGAAGATGTCTATATCATAGAAGAAAATTAAAGTCATGAGTTCATCCGTAAGAAACATATTGTTCGGATCCGCAGGCATTTGCTTGTTATTGGGAGCCATTTTATACTTAAGCAAAATAGCAGTTGCCCCTTATCTTTTCGCCGTTGGCGCAGCTGGGATCTTAGTTTGCCATCTTACCCTTCCCACCGAGAACATGGAATTCCGCCAAAAGAGATTGCACCGGTTCAACATCCTTGCGGGCATCCTGATGGTCGTTTCGTCCGCTTTCATGTTCAAGGGGAAAACCGAATGGGTGCTCTTCTTGTCAATAGCTGCCATTTTCCAATTATATGCAGCCTTCGTGGGAGGGAAAAAACAATAACGCTACTGTTGAAACAGGGCGGCATGAAGGAGATACCGGGGCGATGTGCCATAATTCTGACGCACCGCCTGTTTTCTTTTGGATGATAATGGGAACTCCTCAGCGGGTGATGTCTTCCATCAACTTGCCGATGGCTTTCTCCGGCGACCCTTCACTTTCCAGCAACTGGACAAACTTGCTCCCGATAATTCCGCCCCTCGAGTTCCGGGCTGCCGCTTCATAAGTGGCTTTGTTGCTGATGCCGAATCCGACCAACCGGGGATTCTTCAACTGCAAAGCATTTATTTTCCGGAAATAGGCTTGCTTTTGTTCATCGAAACTCTTCTGCGCACCCGTTGTCGAGGCACTGGAAACCATATAAATGAAGCCGCTCGTGTGCGCATCGATTTGGCGGACACGATCCTCCGATGTTTCAGGAGTAATCAGCATGATCATCTTCAAATCATATTTATCCGCAATCGGCTTATAGTCCGCCATATAATCGGCAAATGGAAGATCCGGCACGATCATACCGTCCACGCCTGTTTCCGAACAAGAGCGGCAGAACGCTTCAAAGCCATATTGCATGATCGGATTCAAATAACCCATCAGCACAATAGGAATATGGATTCCCTCTTTGCGGACATCCTTCAGCTGTTCGAAGATAAGGCGCAAACTGATTCCGTTGCGAAGGGCATGCGTGCTTGCCTCCTGGATAACCGGTCCGTCCGCCATCGGGTCTGAAAAAGGAATGCCTATTTCAACCATATCCACTCCTTTTGCCTGCAAAACCTGCAAAATAGGGACGGTGTCGCCCAGGTTGGGATAACCAGCCGGATAATAGATGGAAAGAATGGGATTATGCTTGTTCTCAAATAATGTTGTTATACGATTCATGATACTTGTTATTTAAATTGTGATTTAAATTGACCGATAAAGAGCTTCAAGAGCTGTTCATCTTTATTCGCAGGAGCTGTTTCAAAACCGCTGTTCAGGTCGATTCCCGCCCAATGCGGATGACGGAACTGCTCCAATTCGGCTATCGAGCCGGGAGAAATGCCTCCGCTTAGCAGAAAAGGCGTCTCTCCTTGATAGCTTTCCAACACAGACCAATCAAACTGGCGGCCGGAACCTCCATATCCTTTGCATTTCGTGTCAAACAAGAAATAATCCACTTCGCCTTCATAAGGGATTGCTTGAAGGATATCTTCCGCAGAGGAAACCGATATGGCTTTTATGACCGGGTAACCTGCTTCCCGCAACAAGCGGCATTCATCGACCGGCTCCTTCCCGTGCAACTGGAGATAATCCAAACCGAACTCTCCTGCCTTCGCCAAAATCCGCTCCGGCTTTTCATTGACAAACACGCCGACACGGGAAATCGCATCCGGCAAAGGGATGGAAGCCCGGTCGAAACAACGGGGAGAACGGGGATAAAAGATAAATCCCATCCAATCCGCTCCTGCCTCCGCCACTGCCCGGATATTGTCCGGGTCACGCATACCACACACTTTGACAATCATTGCTTCTAATCTGTTTTATGAATTCGCTTAATGTCCCGCCCGGATTTCCCGTCTTCATAAATGTCTCGCCTATCAGGAACCCCCGGAAACCTGTCTTTCGCAATTGGCAGACCGTTTCCGGCTGGGAAATGCCGCTTTCCGCCACTAACAGAGGAGAACAATCCGGGTGCTTCTTCAAATAGGCCGCTATGCTTTCCGCCATCTTGACCGAATTTTGCACATCTGTCTGGAAAGTTCCCAAGTTGCGGTTGTTCACGCCCAGCATATCAATCTCCGGAGTGACATATTCCAGTTCGTCAGCCTGATGGAGTTCCAACAGCACTTCCAGTTGCAGGCTGTGCGCTGTCTCCGCCAACAATTGGCAATCTTCGGGTGTCAAAGCTGCCGCAATCAACAAGATGGCATCCGCTCCCAAAGCCCGTGCCTGATAAAGTTGGTAAGGATCAACCATGAAATCCTTGCGCAACAAAGGCATATCCACCAAACGGCGGGCTTTATGCAAATCCCCCAAAGCACCTCCGAAGAACGATGTGTCGGTTAACACGGAACAGGCAGAGGCTCCATTGGCTTCGTATGACGGGACGATTTCCGCCACTTGGGCATTGGGGTGAAGCCAGCCTTTGGAAGGACTTTTGCGTTTGAACTCGGCAATGATGCCAGAAGCAGAGCTTTCCAAAGCCTGCCGCATGGAGCGAGTGGGCTGTTCCATCGCTTCGTTTGCCAAAGCTAAAAGTGCCGTCAACGGGACAGCCGCCTTTTGCTGTTCAACCTCCGTGCGTTTTTGCGCCAAGATGGTTTGAAGGATATCTGTTTTCATCGTGCGTTGATTTCTATGAATTTCTGGAATGTGCCCAAAGCCCGCTTGCTTTCCAGCGACTCACGAGCCTCAGCGATGCAATCGCTAATTTTCTTCTCCGGGCAAATGACCTGGATGGCAAAAGCGGAATTGGCAATCACGCAATCGGCCTGCGCCTTTGTTGCCGTTCCTTCCAAAACCGCATCAAAGATTCTGGCTGCCTCTTCCGGAGTTGAGCCTCCGTCCAAATCTTTCCCTTTGCAGCGGCTGAAGCCTAACATTTCAGGCGTATAAAGAATCTCTTTATAAGGAGTGGCGACCTTGAATTCATCTGTCAAGGAAATTTCATCATAACCATCCAAACTATGGACAACGGCAAATTGCGTCCCGCTCTCCTGATA
>OIXQ01000181.1_pt1 | contig 32317 bp, 43 predicted proteins | sample 1587791 | NCBI WGS metagenome assembly OIXQ01 (sample SAMN03283273) | human gut metagenome | biome: human-associated habitat; material: feces | host: Homo sapiens | place: Peru | collected 2012
ATGAGACTGCTGGTGATCCCTTGGGTGATCTGGTCACTGGTGGAGGGAATCGCTCTCCACGGTGCGCGGCAGCCGGTATGGATCGCTCGGGCATTAGGACTCCTATCGGGACTTATTTTGATCCCGACAGTGTACTATACGTATACCGGTGTGACAGGGGAGGGCAGTATGATCGTGGATGTGCTGCTGTTTCAGGCAGCAGTGCTGTTGGCAGTCTGGGTCTCCTGGCGGATCCAGGCAAAAACTGTATTGAGCGGTGCGGTATGGGCTGTCGTAGGTGTGCTGATCCTGTTGGGCATTTGGGTGCTTGCGGTATGGTGGACATATGATCCGCCGCTGCTGCCGCTGTTGCCGCTCCCGCTGCCGGCGCTGCCGCTGAGGTCGAGGAGAAGACCGAGTTCGACGTTATCCTGAAGAGCGCCGGCGCTTCCAAGCTGGGCGTTATCAAGGTTGTCCGTGCCGCTACCGGCCTGGGCCTGAAGGACGCTAAGGATCTGGTTGACAACTGCCCCAAGACCCTGAAGGAAGCCATCTCCAAGGAAGATGCCGAGAAGCTGGTTGCCGAGCTGAAGGAAGCCGGCGCCGAAGCCGAGATCAAGTAAGTTATCTCCCCATGGAATGCTGTGCCGCCGCCAGAAATGGCGGCGGCTTTTCCTTTTCTTCTGGGAAGCCCCAATGAAAAGGGCAGGAGCTTCCCCTTAAGACTATTTTTACTTGAGAACGGATTGCCACACCAGTGACATCGGTCACTGGTTCGCAATGACAACGTATCCTTCGGATTTTCTAATACGCAAGCGGAATGCAGATACATGGGCGTTGATTTGCAGCGCCTTTGTCTGTGCACTCTACCCGAAAGGAACCCTTTTATGGAACTCGATTCTACCCTGGCTACCATAAGCACCGTGCTGCCGGAGCATCTGGGACAGGCCGTAAGTACGGCGGCCGCCTCCTTCATTCCGGAGGGGCTGACCGATGTAATCTGGCACGCCCAGCGTTATTTCCCCAAAGAGGTGGATGTGGTTTCCGCAGCCAAATTCATGCTGTATTTTTCGGTAATTTCCCTGATTCTCGGTATTTTGGGACGAGTCTTTCTGGGAAAACGTTCCAGCCTGAATCTGTCTGTTTCCTCCTCCATGGGCATTCTGTTCGTCTACGCTGCCACGGTGTTGATTTACACCTTCCACCCCTGGAATCTGAATCTGCTGCTCACGCCCCTGCCCTTTGTCAGCTTTTCCGGGGAATACTTAATTGTGCTGCCCATTACGGATATGCAGTTTCCGGCTCTGTGCGCCCAGGCTCTGTCCCTGGTGCTGCTGGCCTTCCTGGTAAATCTGGTGGACACCTTCATTCCCAAGGGAAGCAACCTGATTCTCTGGCTGCTGCTGCGGCTGGTGACCCTGGGCGTATGTATGGTGCTGCACCTGGCGGCGGACTGGGCCTTCCAGACCTATCTGCCTGGGGTGCTGGTGAACTACGCACCCATGCTGCTGCTTCTGATTCTGGCCTTCTGCCTGCTGTCCGGCGTTGTCAACCTGCTGCTGGGGCTGGTAATCGCCGTGGCGAATCCCTTCCTGGGAGCGATGTACACCTTCTTTTTCTCCAACATTGTGGGAAAACAGGTAAGCAAGGCGGTTTTCTCCACTGCCATTGTCTGCGCCGTGTTCTATCTGCTGGATCTGTTCGGCTACACCGTTGTGTGCATCTCCGCCACCGCCCTCATCACCTACATTCCGCTGGCGCTCCTGCTGCTGGGACTGTGGTATCTGATTGGCTGCGTTCTTTGAGCGAGGTTTTTCTATGAAAATTCTGTCTGTTATTCTCTGCTGTCTGCTCCTGGCCGGATGCGCTGCCCGGAGTCCGGAAACTGTGCCCACCACTGCCCCTCCGGAAACCGCAACTTCCATGCCCAGTACCACTGTCTCCACAGAGCCCCCGGAAACTGAGCCTGTAAAGGATGTTATTGATCGGACGATTGATGCCATGTCTCTGGAGCAACGGGTGGGACAGCTGTTTCTGGCACGGTGCAACAAGGAAACGGTCATCACCGACCTTTCCCAATACCATTTAGGCGGGCTGGTACTCTTCGGCGAGGATTTTGAAGGCCAGACCCCGGAGACTATGACGGAGCTGCTTACCTCCTACCAGGCCGCTGCCGATTATCCCCTGCTGCTGGCAGTGGACGAGGAGGGGGGCGATGTGACCCGAATCAGCCGGAATTCCGCCTTCCGGGAAAAGCGGTTTTCCTCCCTGCGGGCCCGGTGGAACCGGGGCGGCCTGGAGACGGTGCTTTCCGAGGAGGAAGAGAAATGTCAGCTGCTTACGGGACTGGGCATCAACGTGAATCTGGGGCCAGTGTGCGACATTGCCACGGATTCCGGTGCTTTCCTCTACTCCCGCTCCCTGGGTCAGGATGCGGAAACCACCTCTCAGGTGGTTTCCGCAATCGTCAATCTGATGAGCCAGAACCACATTGGAAGCGTTCTCAAGCATTTCCCGGGCTACGGAAACAACGCCGATACCCACACGGGCATTGCCCAGGACAGCCGCTCCCTGGCAGAGCTGGAAGGAAAGGACTTGCTGCCCTTTGCCGCCGGGATTCAGGCCGGCTGTGGGGCGGTGATGGTGGGGCATGTGATTGTGGAAGCCATGGATGGCAGTCTTCCCGCCTCCCTCTCCCCTGCCGTCCACGAATATCTGCGGAACACCATGGGCTTTACCGGCGTCATCATGACCGATGACCTGGTGATGCAGGCCATCACCGACCAGTACGGTGCCGGAGAAGCCGCGGTCATGGCGGTTCTCGCCGGGAACGATCTGCTGTGCTCTACGGAGTATGCCACCCAGTACCAGGCGGTTTTGCAGGCGGTTCTGGACGGGCGGATTTCCGTGGATACCCTGAATGCCGCCGTGCGGCATGTGCTCGTCTGGAAGCAGCAGGTGGCCTCCTACGGCTGATTAGAGGTCATCCGCATCCTGCACCGGCTTTTCCGTAGGAATCTCCGGACGGCCGGTGTAGCTGCCCTGAGGGTCGGTTTTAATTTTCTTCTTTTTCGCCATTGTTTCACCCCCTACTGTGAGTATTCCCGAAGTGGAGGTTTTCATGTTTGATATTACACTGCTTGCCATGGGCAAGCTGAAGGAGCCTTTCTATCTTTCCGCCGCGGCGGAGTACGCCAAGCGGCTGGGAGCCTACTGCAAATTCACCCTCCTTGAGTTGCCGGAGGTTCGGCTGCCGGAAAATCCCTCCCCTGCCGAAATTGCCGCCGGTCTGGAAAAAGAAGCGGACACCATCTTGGCAAAAATTCCCAAGGGCGCCTGGTTCTGCGTGTTCACCCCTGAGGGGAACACGCTTTCCAGCGAGGGCTTTGCCCAAACCCTGAAAAATGTGAAGAATTCCGGCAAAAGCTGCGCCTGCTTTCTCATCGGCTCCTCCTTCGGCATGGCTCCCAGAGTCAAGGCGAAAGCGGATTTTAAGCTTTCCATGGGGCCCATGACCTTCCCCCACCATCTGGCTCGGATTATGGTTCTGGAGCAGCTGTACCGGGCAGAGGCCATCCAGGCTGGTTCTAAGTACCACAAATAGGATACACCGCCGTCCATTCGGAAAATTTCTCCGAATGGACGGCGTTTTTATTCTATGAGATACCTTGACAGATGAGGTACTATGTGTTAAGATGGTTCCCACAAGGGAGGAATGTGTATGTCCATCGCAGGCGATCTGATCCGCGGCCACACCGACGCCATTATCCTGGCTCGGCTGCTCCGGGGTGACAGCTACGGCTACGAAATCAACAAAACCATCTCCACCCTCTCCTGCGGACGCTTCGAGCTGAAGGAGGCAACCCTGTACACCGCCTTCAAGCGGCTGGAAGAGCTGGGGTACATCACCTCCTACTGGGGCAGCAGCGGGGCCGGGGCCAGGAGACGGTACTACACCATCACCCCGGAAGGCCGTCAGGGTTGTGACCAGCTGCTGCGGGAGTGGCAGGAAACCAAAGAGATCATGAATCGACTGTTGGAAGTGGAGGAAGAGATATGCGGGAACAGCTCACCCAATATGTAAATCTGTTATTTGCCGGTGCCCCCGACAGCGAGGACATCCGGCAGGAAATTTTGCAGAACACCCTGGATCGGTACGACGATCTGATTGCCGCCGGAAAAACCCCGGAGGCTGCCTACCGGCTGGCCATCAGCGGCATCGGGGATATCCACGAAATTCTCGGTACGCAGGAGCCGGAGGCACCTGTGCAGCCGGAGGCACCGGCCAAGGTGAATCCCACCGACGACCCAATGCGGAAACTGCTGCGTGCCATTGCCGTGGGGCTTTACATCCTCTGTCCCCTGCCCCTGATCGTTCTGGACAGCATGGGCATGGAAATCTACGGTCTGTGCGGAACCATGAGCATTGTGGCCGTGGCCACGGTGCTGATCATTCTGGGCGGCAAGAAGGGCGGCTCTTCGGAAACCCGGAGGGCTGAGGCGGACGAGCCAAAAACCGCCCTGGGCAAGAGCATTTCCGCTTTTGTCTGGGCAATCGGCCTGGTCGCCTATCTGGCGGTCAGCTTTCTCACCGGTGCCTGGCACGTCAGCTGGGTGATCTTCCCCATTCTGGGGGCGATCAGCAATCTGGTCTGCGCCCTGCTCCCGGCGGAGAACCCCCTGGCCGGTCAGCAGAAGCGGCGGCTGCGGAAGCGTGTCTGCGATCTGATCTGGGCTGTGGGACTTGCTGTCTACTTTCTTCTGAGCTTTGCCACAATGGCCTGGTACATCACCTGGGTAGTTTTTCCGGTTGTCGGCGCAGTACAGGGGCTTACCATGGCGGTTTGGGATTTGAAGGAGGCTGTGAATGATGAAGCGTAATGCCATTATCCGGGTCATCGGCTGGTCCGTTACTCTCGTGGTGCTGCTGAGCCTGCTGGTGGGCGGTCTGGTCTATTTTCTGCCCTATCCAAAACAGACGGCGGCGGAGAAGGTAGATGCTACGGAATTTCCGGCAGAATTATCAACGGATTTCCTGAACTACGGAACCTCCGCAGGGGACATCCGGGAAATTGAGATTGACTGGGTATCCGGGGAAATTCAAATCATACCGACGGGAATCGACCACATCAAAGTCAACGAGACCGCCGCTCACGCCAATACTGAGGCCATGCTCTGCCGGAAGGACGGGGACACCCTGAAAATTTCCTTCTGCAAAGGCAAGCTTGCCAGCCTGAAGGGGATCGGCACCAAGGATCTGACCATTCAGGTGCCCAAGGGCTGGGCTTGCCGGAAGCTGGAGATAGACGCGGTCTCCCCCAAGATAAGCGTCCAGGGGCTGACCGCCGATGAGGTAGACCTGGATACCGCCGGCGGGGAAAGCCGGTTTGACAGCTGCACCCTGGGCGAGCTGGATGCCGACACTGCCTCCGGGAATCTCTATCTTACAGGCACACTTGAGAACCTGGAATACGATTCCGCTTCCGGCAGTGTGGAGGCAGAGCTTGACAATGTGCCCAGCAAAATCACCATGGACACCGCCTCCGGCTCCCTGTCCCTGAAACTGCCCAAGCACGCGGGGTTCGCCGTAGCCCTGGACAGCCTCAGCGGCAAACTGCATTCAGACTTCCCGACAACCCTGGACGGCGGCCGGTATCTGTGCGGTGACGGAGCCTGCAAAATTGAAATGAACTCCCTGAGCGGCGGCGTTACCGTGAACCAGAAATAAGCAATCCCCCGGCCATCGGCCGGGGGATTTTGGTGTCAAAACTCGCCCGCGTCGTACATAACGGCAGACAGGGCACACAGAGGGGCGGTTTCACAGCGCAGAATCCGCTTTCCCAGAGTGCAGACCTGCATTCCGGCGGCTCGAGCCTGGGAAACCTCCCCTTCCTCCAGGCCGCCCTCCGGGCCGGTGAGCAGGCTCACCGTGCGGTAGGTTCCTGTGAGAGCCATTTTCAGAGTCAGGGCTTCCTCGTGCTCATAGAACATCAGCGCCTTCTCCGCCTGACAGGCTCGGCTCAGAGCCTCGGAGAAGCTCTTCAGGGCAACGACCTGGGGAATCCGGCCTCTGCCGGACTGCTCGGCGGCGGAGGCGGCGATTTTCTGCCAGCGTTCCAGCTTCTTTTTCAGGCTCTTCTCGTCCGGGCGGGAGACGCACCGTGCCGAGGGAAATGCCACGATCTCATAGGCTCCTAATTCCGTAGCCTTCTGAATCACATGCTCCAGCTTGTCCGCCTTGGGGAAGGCCATGTAGACGCTGACCCGCACCGCCGCCTCAGATTGGGAGGCTCGGCGTTCCGTTACCCGCAGCTCCCAGGGATCCGTGGAGGAAATCTGGCAAAGGCACTCCTGCCCTTCCCCGTCGCAGACCAGCACCGTCTCCCCGGGCTTCAGCCGGAGCACCTTGGCATGCTGGGCGTTTTCCCCGGTAAGAAGAATCCTTTCCCCGGATATTTCCTCCTGTGATGCAAAAAAGCGTGTCATGGCATTCCCTCCAATTTTCTATAGTTTACCAGAAGATCAGAAATCTTGCAAGGGTTTTCCTGAAAAAGTATTGACAAATTCCGAAAGTTCCGTTATAATATCAAAGCACGTTTGCGAGAGTGTTGGAATGGTAGACAAGCACGTTTGAGGTGCGTGTGGTTACGCCGTGGGGGTTCGAGTCCCCTCTCTCGCACCAGCTCAAACCGCCCTGATTCGACAATCAGGGCGGTTTTTCTTCCATTTTCTCTCGTTTTAATCGCATATCCCATAAAATCATTATTAAAAAGTTATTTGAAAATTCGTTTGCTTATTCAGGAAAATAGCCTTTTTCGGTGCGATTTTGGCAATGAAAATGGCAATGAAAAAAGAGGGTGCCCACACGTGGCACCCTCTTCCTTCCCATATCAGTCCAGCAGGCCGCACTGCTCCCGGTCATCGTCCGCCGCATAGTCAATTTTCCGGGGCACTTTGTCCTTCTCCGTCTTGCGGAACACATCGTTGAATTCCCCGACAGCCGCCTCGATAAGTACTCTCATTTCCTCCGCGTCGAAGGTAATTCCCTTCTTTTTCAGCAATGCCTCGGCGGTTTCCAACGCCTTATTCAGCTTGTCCGCACCGTGCAAAGCCTTCCATGCCTGCTCCACGAAGGCCACCGCCGCGGCAGCAATGGCACGCTTGGTCTCATCGTTGACATGGCCGATGTAGATCTTCTTGGCCCCGTAGCCCAGCACGCCGAAGACGGCTGTCAGAATTGCCAGCAGGATGGTAGGGCCGTAGGTGTAAATGAAAAAGTCAAACATGATGTAGCCTCCTTAATTCGGTTTGTGGAATTCTTCCAGGTCTTCAATCCGGTGGTTGATGACCTTGATCTGCTCCTCTACCACCGGCATTCGCTTTGCGAAATTGTTGTGCTCCCGGACTTCCCGGGTCAGCTCCATGATCTTCTCGTTCATGACCGCCTGGGTTTTGCTGTTTGCAATCAGCACCCCGATGAGGGTCACGCCGCCGCCGATCACGGCCGTGAGAATGGTTTCCAAATCTCCGCCTCCTTCATTATTCGATGTCCATGTGGTGCGCCCCCGGGCCGATCCGGTACCAGTAGCGCAGCTTCCCCGCCGCCTTCCGCTGGGCAAGCCTTTCCTCCACCTTCTCGTCCGGCACGCCCCGGGTGATAATGTCCACGGCCTTGCCCTGAACGTGCCGGGAGTTCTTGACGCTCCCGGGAAGGCTATCGTTGTAAGCCTGACACCGGTAGCCGCTGCCGCCGCTGTGCCCGTCCGGGGGTACGATGACGATGGGCACGCCCAGATACTCCCGCATGGCGTTGGCCTCGGCCACAATGCCCTCGTGCATTTTCTCGATACCCCCGCCGCACTTGCCGCAGGGGCACCGGAATTCCGATGGAGTAAACCACTTGTATTTTCCCCACCAGCCGGGCAAATCGGGAGGCTGACCGCTGCTAGGGACAATATTGTCCTTTGCAAACCTGTCCTGCCATACTGCGTCCTTCAGCCGGATTGCCGTCTGTTCCCCGGCCACGCCGTCCACGCTCAGGCCTTCTGCCCCCTGGAACTGCCGGATGGCCTGCCTGGTTTTCTGACCGGCCACCCCGTCAATCTCACCGGGGTCATAGCCCAGATAGGCAAGCAAGCACTGCACCTGTTTGGTGGTCATAGCCTGTCCTCCTTTCTAACTGCCAAAGCCACGAATCCGATGGACAGCCCCACCAGCAGGGGCGGGGCCAGAACCACCAGCCACAGCAGCTTAGCCGCCGTTCTCATCCGACCACAACCCCATACTTCGCCAGAATGGCAGTGATATCATCGGTAAGTATCTTTTTCAGCTGGCCGGGTGGCAGTTTGGAGATAGCTGCCGCAATGACTCTCATGTCCTGCTCTCCGTTCTCGGCGGCACGGATTTCTACCAGCCGCTTCCTTGCTCCATTACTCCACTTCTTCATCCGGCTTCACCTCCAAGATTTCAAGCGCACTCTGCATATCTGCGCCCTCGGCCTTCATTTCTGCAATCTTTGCAAGGATTCTCTGTTTCCGCTCTTCAATGGTCATTCAGTCACCCCCAAAGCAGCTTCAATCTCGGCTAAAGCGGCTTCGTACTCGGCATTCTGTGCGGTCAGGCTCTCCAGCTGCTCCTGCTCATAGGCTCTCTGGGCGGCATCCAGCTCCCGCCATGGCTTCCATGGTGATACCATCTCGCCCTGGAAAACTACGCCATCCGGGCGTGTCCAGGTTGCTCCAGCGGGCACAAAGCGGTATCCCTCGATGTAGGCGGCACACATCCCGTCAAAAACATCCGTCTCAACTGCTGTCAGCCCGTCAGCGGTTGCGGTGTGGCAATGAAAATCACTGTCAATGTAGATTGTCATGGTCACACCTCCAGCCACATTTGTAACAAATTAGCCTTAGCCGCATTTTCATAGAAGAACGGATGAATCTCAGATAACGACTCTATGCTACTGATATCAACTAATACAATTGCATCACTTTTTGTGGATGTACTGGCCAAATCCTTTCCACTGGAGTTATGTACTCCAGCACTAGCGGAACTAACTGTAGCATTATACTGTTTGATGGTTATATTGGCCTTTAGACTGGTAAATCCAGAAAGGTTAAGGGACTTGGTGGTATGAACCCTTCCTTTAGGCTGATTTGAAGAGGTTTTGGAGTCAATCGTTATCATATTATCTCCAAAGGTAATACTTGCGGTTCCTGATTGTTTAACCCATCCCCCAGTCAAATCCGTCCGCTGATCTCCGTCCTTATATACATACCACTTATTCACGGTGTGGCTCTCGCCGGTGGCTCCAACTGTCACCTTCTCCTCAAAGCCGGTGCTCAGCTTCACCGTCCACTGCCCCGCCTCCGTCACCATGCAGTCCCATGTACCACTGGTATCGGGGGCATTCAGAGTGGTACTACCTTTCGTAACAGTACACACAAGGCCAGCCGGATAGGTAATGTTGATGATTGCACTGAAAAATGTGATTTCTGTGCTGTAGTCCGCCGTGATTTCCACAGTTTTTGTCGCCGTGTCCGTGCCGTTGGAAATAGTGATTGTCCATGTGCCGGTTTCCAGCCCCTTGAACACCACAGTACCGGTCGTAGCTACCTTGGACGGCTTGGCTTTTCCATCCTTGCTCACCGTCACGGTAGCCCTCACAGGGGCGGTAATGGTCAGGGTACAGCCGGTTCCCCCGCCCCCGCCTGTTACATTGAATATCATGATGTGTTTACCTCCTATGTCAGTATCACCGCATTGGCGGTCAGGTCACCATTCGGCTGATATGTGGCAACGAATGTCAGGGTTCCGTTTCCCTGCCCGGAACAGTAAACCTCGAACTCGTTGTAGTCACTTCCCGGGTCGCCGCCTATGATAACCGTGGCATCCGCTGTCACACCGGGGACGTTCACGGTCTGCTCACCGTCCGTCCACCCGGCCAGCGGCAGGGAGATAGTCACCTCCCGTCGCTTTGTGGCCGAAGCCGTGCCCACAATCCGAGTGCCGTTTGCGCCATAGGCGGTGTATCCTTCCAGCACCGTTTCCGGTGTCGCCGTGGCATCCGTCATATCTACCAGGGTTTTGCCCCCGTAAACGACCTTGTTTACGCCCATGGCGTATCACCCCCTTAGCCGATGGTGACAGTAGTACCTCCGGCGGAATTCTCGCTCTCCACATAGGGGATAGCGTTCACAGTGACCTGGCTCAGGTAATTGTAATCCTCGTCAGGCAGAATCACCTGCTGGGCTTTGGTAGGGGTTACGACCTTGGCCTGAGGCTTTGCGCCCTCGGTGCCGCTCATCGTGCCCTCTACACCCAGTACGGTCACGCCCTCCCGGATGTTGCCGGGAATCAGCTTGTCCTGCTCGGCCTTGGCAATGGATACCTTTCCGGAACCGTCGTGATAGCCCTGAGGGATGGTGTACTGCCCGGCCTTGTCGGAGATAGTGCCCGTTGCGGCACCGTTGTTCTTCATTGTACCTGTGACCTTCTTGCCCTTGTTGTAGGCAGTCTTGCCGGACAGAATTTCGGCGGCTGCCGCCGTTGCGTCCTGGGTGTTGGCATCGTAGGTACAAGTGCCCACCACTGCCTCACCATTTGCACCGTGGGCGGTAATGCCCTTAAGCAGCTTGTCGGCGGCTACGGTGTCGGCGGTCAGGTCGATGAGAACCTCGCCGCCAAAGATGATTTTACTGTTAGCCATGTTTTAACTCCTTTCAATTCTAGCCACCGATGCAGATGGTATTTCCACCGGCGGCATTGCTTACACTGGAATATGGGATTGGTCGGACGGTCACATCGTTGTGCATCCGCTTTTGCGCCGTTGGCAGCATTGTTCCGGCTACGGAGGGGGTAACACTGTACATACCCTCGTACCAATCGCTGTCCGGCACGGCCAGGATTTCGCCAAAGTCTATGGTCAGCGTTTGCTCTCCGGAAAAATCCGCTTGCAGGACAGCCGGAGCCTGGTCAAAGATAATGTCCAGAATCATGTCAGCACCTCGGTATTCAGAATTTTCTCTACCGACAGTGACATCACCCTGGTTGAATATCTGTAAGTCGTACATTCGTTATCTCCCTTCACTGTGCCTTGACTACGCTCATGTAGGCAATAGCCAACTGTTTTTTCTCAACTGGTAGCTCATCAAACTGCTTTGCATACTGCTGTGCTTCACCGGACAGGCTGTACACGCCACGTCCAAGCAGGTAATCCACGGACACACCGAAATAGTCGGCAACCTTTGACAGATTCTCCGCCGTTGGGGAAACGTTTTCCCATTTGCGGATAGTTGCATTTGCAAGGCCGCATTCGCGCTCAACCTTAGTAATGCTGGTTTTGCGTTCTGCGCAAAGCACTTTCACTTTATCAATAATCATTTTGCACCTCCTCTTTAGTAGATTTTGTTCTTGACATTTACATGATTTTAGTCTATTATAAAGGCATAACAACAAAAGACAGAAATCATGTAATCTCGGCCACAAATGGCTGCAACCAATTGTGGCTGTCGTTTATACAAGATTTGTTTCCTGTGACATCCATATATTACACGATTTCTTTCTCGTTGTCAACCCCTATTAGCGAGATTTTTTTCTTTTGAAAGTGGTGCAATGTATGACATTAAGAGATCGAATCAAGGAACTGGCAAACAAGAGGGGGATGAGCTTACCAACCCTTGAATCTGAACTCGGATTTGGGAACGGAACAATCGTGAAATGGGATAAAGCTTCACCTAACACGGATAAGCTAGCAAAAGTTGCAGATTACTTCCATGTATCCGTGGACTACCTACTTGGGCGGGAAGAATCTGTAAATCCAGATGTAAATAATGACCCAGACGAAAACTACGCTATTTTAAGCCGCAATGCAAAAAAGCTGTCCCCTGAAAAAAGAGAACAGCTTCTGAACATGGCAAAAATCATGTTCCGGGAGGAATTCGACAATTGATTGCGTACCCTGATTACAAAACAGCCACCAATGAAGCGTACAGAGTTATTACAGAGCGGGACTGTTTTTCTATTGCGACAAATGTGTTCGGCATTGCCGAAAATATGAAAAACTGCCGTGTATTCTCATACGCAGCAGCAAGTTTCTTCACTGGGAAGCCAAGAGAAACTTTGCTTTCTGCCAGCGAATACGGTTTTTCGATTAAAAAAGCAGATGGCAATAGAATTATCTACTACAACGAAGCAATGCCGCTTTACTGCATCCGCTTCACATTGGCCCACGAAATAGGCCATGCTGTTTTGGGGCATCAGGACGAAGGCGATTCTGTTGCAGAGAAAGAAGCCAACTGCTTCGCAAGGAACCTTCTGTGCCCAGTTCCGATTGCCAAGGCCTTAGAACTGGGTTGTGAAGATGACTATATCTCCGTATTCAACGTTGGATATCAAATGGCCAGTGTTTCACTTAAATGGCGTTCGTCAGATTCATATTACGTCAAAGGTGAGTATAGGTCCGCTCTTGAAGACAAACTATACGCCTACAATTTAGGATACGAATCTATGACCGAATTTGAAAGATATGTCTACGCATAAGGAGGAACCCAATATGATGTATCCCTTTATAACCCTGGATGATTCCGCAGAAATCGTCCACTCAGAAATGCGCCCGGACGGCACTGTGAAGGTCTATGTGGAAAAGCCCGACGCAAAGGACTGTTTCCACTATGGCACCTGCATTCTCCCGGGCTATCAGTGGCAGGATGTCTCCGGCCTGTCGCCGGAAGAATTGTCCCGCTACGAGGAGGTCATCCGCTCCACCGCTCATCTGATTCTCCGGTTTGCCCAGGAGGGAGGCTTTGACAGTGCCGCAGGTTTTTAAGATCGGTTCCTACTGGGTCTACTTCTGGTCAAATGAAAATGACCCCCTGGAGCCTGTCCACGTCCATGTAGCCCAGGGTGCCCCCACCGCCAACGCCACGAAGATCTGGATCACCGCTGCCGGCGGCTGCTACCTGTGCAACAACAATTCCCAGATTCCCGCCAGAACTCTGCGCAATATCATGATGATTATCGAAGCCAGAAGCGACGAGGTCATTCAGAAGTGGACTTCCTTCTTCGGCTCCGCAACGTTCTACTGCTAAAGCTGCCGCTCCCCACACAGGGAGCATAGATTGAAATACCAACTCCACACAATGCTCACACCCCCATTTTCTAAGTTGATTGACTTTCTGAGTATAAAATGATATTATACGGGAACAACAGAGCCGTTCACCGGCACTGGATAAGACTGGGCCGCTTGCCGGCACTAGTGAAAAGCGTTCCCTCTTCCGGGGGAACGCTTTTTCTTTATTATCTATCGGATCAGGACATCGCCCCTCATGAGTTGTACGATCTGAGCACGCCCCCTCCCCGGGAGCGCAGATAGAAACCGCTGACAAATTGTCAGTGCTCCCCCGCCCGCACCCTGAACGCCATGCACGCCGCCCCCAGCTCCCCGCCGATAAGGCAGAAAAATAAAAACCGCCCCAGAGCATTCGCCCCGAAGCGGTCATGGAATGATTCTATTATGGTTTCCTTTTTTGCTTGTGTACATAGTCTTTGTTGTACTGCTTGCAAGCCGTTTCCAGCTTCTTGAAATCGCAGGAGATACCGACCAGGAACTTATTCTTGTTGTTCACGACGTCAAAATACGTCATCTGCGCATGGTTCAGGATGTCCGCCTTGATGCGGTTGCACAGTGATGCCTGCCGTTTCAGCAGCTCACGATACTTTTCATCCGGCTCCGTGTCAAAGTCAAATTCGATCAGCGCATCCTTATGTACAGGCACCATGTTGTTGAACCCGAGCATTCCATATTTGCCGCCAGCCAGCTTAATGATATGCTTCCCCGGCTTGATATTCGCGTGGTTCGGTTTGGGTGATTCCATGGGAACGAAGTACTTGAACCCGCCGAAGCTGAAAACGACACCGACATATGGCCTCCGGACTCCCTTGTTGTACTGGACTTTGGAATCCCGGCTGTTGAGGAACCGAATATATTGTTCGCTGATTCGATAGATACGCAGGCTTTCCACGGAACATCCTCGCTTTCTGTATAAGAGGAATGGCGAGATAGAGTACCCCATCTCGCCATTTTTCAGTCCCTACTTACGGCTAGGGCTCTCCGCTTTTTTCAGTCCCAACTTCCGGCATGGGCTCTCCGCTTTTTTCAGTCCCGACTTACGGCACGGGCTTTCCGCTTGAGGAGGTGATAGATGGTCGAGCCATAATATCACTTTAGTGCGGATCTCTCCGCACTAATATTATATACACTTCATCAACGAAAGTAAACAGGAAAAGCACAAAAAATGTAAAATATTATTATTTATTTTGCGTAGGCTCTGACCTTTTCGCTTTATCTCCCCTCATAACTACTGTAAAACCATTCAAAATTTGCATGCACCCACGCAAAAGCCGCCCCTGTCTCACACACAGGAGCGGCCACACAGAAACCCACAACCCACAACGAGAGGGGCAGTCTGTCCATTTATCTTAGCAGACTTGCCCCGGAAAGGCAAGGCATCCCATGAAAAAATCTCAGGATTTCAAGCGGCCTGTCGCACGGAAGCTGCCCTCCGGCTCCTGGTTCTGCCGTGTCCGGGTTGACGGCAAGGATATCCCGGTCACAAAGCCGACAAAAAAGGAGGCTGAGGCCGCCGCCATGGCCGTGAAGTACGGTATCATCCAGGCAGAAGAAAAGCCCCGGGAGAAGAAAATCACTCTGGAAGAGGCCATGACCGGCTACATAGAGGCCCGGGACGGCTACATCTCCCCTTCCACCATCGCAGGCTACAAGCGTTACAGGCAGAATACCTTCCAGTCCATGCTGAAAAAGAATATCTTCTCTGTGAGCAATGAGCAGTGGCAGGCAGCCATCAAAGCAGAGCGGAAGTTGGGCCGGTCGCCGAAGTATATCAAGAACGCCTGGTCCTTCGCCGCCTCGGCCATCGAGGAAGCTGGTGCCAAACGCCCGGAGGTCACGATGTATGCACCGGAGTGTAAAGAGCGGGCCTACCTGACCCATACGGAGATCACAAAGTTTGTGGAAGCCCTGAAGGGTAAGCCGGTGGAAATTCCCGCCCTTCTGTGCCTGAGCAGCCTCCGCCGTTCGGAAATGCTGGCTCTTGACTGGAAGAACGTAGACCTGAAAAATCAGGTACTCTACGTCCGGGGCGCAACCGTCCGGGGATCCTCCGGAATGGTGGACAAGCCCCAGAATAAGAGTAGGAAGTCCCGCCGGGCCGTGCCGATTATTCCGCCCCTGCTGGAGGCTATGCAGGCGACGGAAAACAGAACCGGAAAGGTCGTTAAAGTCGGTGCGGATTATGTGCTGAAATATGTGAAGCAGACTTGCCGGGAAGCCGGTGTCACCGTCGTTGACCTCCATGGCCTTCGTCATAGCTTCGCTTCCCTTGCCTATCACCTGGGAATGCCGGAAATGATCGCCGCCGAAATCGGCGGCTGGGAGGATCTGGGCACGATGCACAACATCTATACCCACATTGCCCAGACTGATATTGCCCACCGCTCCCGGGATTTCCAGGACTATTTCCGGGGTAAAAATGGCAATGAAAATGGCAATGGAAATTGAAAACCCCTTTATTTCCAATGCTTTTGGCCGTTTTTCTGCCGGGTTCGAGTCCCCTCTCTCGCACCAAAAAAAGCTGATACCCAAATGGGCATCAGCTTTTTCTGATATGAAGGGGACTCGAAAATAGAAATGCAACAGTCCTGTGGACTGTTGCCATCCGGCGGCTCGACGCCGGATGCTCCTTAGTGTAACGAGTCCCCTCTCTCGCACCATTCAAAAACCGCCCTGATTGTCGAATCGGGGCGGCTTTTCTTTCATTTTTTCTTGGGAGGAAGCTCACCGGGCGGGCAGCTCCACCGCAATGGTCGTGCCACCTTCAGAGCTTTCCGCAACCCAAACACGGCCGCCGTGGAGATTGGCAATCTCCCACACAAGGGACAGTCCCAACCCCGCGCCGCCAAACTCCCGGCTGCGGGACTTATCCACCCGAAAAAACGGCTGGAAGATGCTCTGCTGATATTCTCCGGGAATTCCGCAGCCGGTGTCGGAAACACGAATCAGGAGTTTTTCCGGCTCCTGCGTAACCGAGATCCGCACCCGGCCACCGGGATGATTATACTTGACGGCGTTCTCCGTAAGATTAAACAGCAGCCGGTAGATCAGCGCGTCGCTTCCGGTCATGACGCCGTCGCCATCGTAAACCAGGGAAATCTCCTTTTTCTCCGCCAGCGACGCAAGATCCGTGAAGATTTCCTCAATCATGGGGGCAAGCTGGATGTGCTCGTTCCGTGCCACCTGCTGCAAATTGCTCATCTCCAGCAAGGTTTTGGTCATCTGCGTCAGCCGCTCCGTCTGCTCCCGCAAAAGGGCGAGAAATTCCGCCGTCTCCGGCAGCACATCGGGATGCTCCGCGGAAAACAGCTCCAACCGTGCCTGCATCAGCGCCAGCGGCGTGCGCAGCTCATGGGCGGCGTTTCCCACGAACTGCCGCTGGGCGGCAAAGGCGTTGTTCAGCCGCTCCAGCATCTGGTTGAAGGAGCGGCTCAGCTGCCGGAATTCCGGCAAAACCTCCTCATTGATTCTCATATCCGCCAGATTGTTCATCTGCACCTTCTCCACCTGGGAGGCAAAGCTGTGCAGGGGCATGAGGGCACGTCCGCTGACGAAATAGGCCAGAATGCCGCTGAGCACTGTCACCACAGCCGTAATGTACCAGTTGGTGGTGTGAAAACGTCCCTGGGCTCCATTGACAATGATGGTCAGCTCCTCATCCGGCCTTATGCGCTGGGGATCAAAGCTCTCCGCCCCTTCCTCATTCATAATCACCGTGCCTGCCTGGAAGGTATCCGCAATCGTGTCCATATAGTACACGCCGGAGGAGCAAAGCAGCAGATTCATGACGATGCAGGTAACGCCGATCAGCAGAACGGTCATCAAGGTGATGCGCCACTGCAAGGATATCTTTCTCATGATTCCCCGCCTCCCATCAGATAGCCCTCGCCGATACGGTTGCGGATAGGGTCGTAACCCAAAGCCGTCCGGAGTTTTTTGCGCAGAGCCGAAATGTGGACACGAATGGAATTGCTGAAGCTGTCCACGCTGTTATCCCACACATGATCTATCAGCTCCTCCTGACTCACAGGCCGGCCCTGATGCACCATCAGATATTCCAGAATGCCCGTCTCCTTCCGGGTCAGAGTCAGGGGCTGCCCGTTAACGGAAGCGGTGCGGGTGCGGGTGTCAAAGCCCAGGGCGCCGCAGCTCAGCAGCACATCCTGCTGGGTAAACTGCCGCAGGGTCAGGCTGCGGATGCGAGCCTCCAGCTCCGCCAGATGAAAGGGCTTTGCCAAATAGTCGTTGGCGCCTGCGTCCAGACCCGCCACCTTGTCCTCCACCTCGCTGCGGGCAGAGAGAATCAGCACTTTCGTCTCCCTGTCCGTCTGCCGAAGGGTGCGCAGCACCGTCATGCCGTCCTTTCCCGGCAGATTCAGATCAAGAAGCACCAGATCATAGCGCTCCACGCCCAGAAGCTCCTGGGCTTTCTCTCCATCGCAGCAGTAGTCCACGCTGTATGCCAAGCGGCGCAGACTGCGGACAATGGTCTCGCACAGAGCACGTTCATCTTCCACTACCAAAAGGCGCATGGGAATCCTCCTTTTCATTTCTTCCTTTTTCTGTTGCTTCTCATTATAGCAAACGCAGATAAAGTTTGCATTAAATTTTCGTTCTTAACGAAGATTTTAACTTCCCTGCGCTATGATAGTGGCACAGAAAAGCGAAAGGGTGATGAAATTGCGGAATCCGACAAAAGCCGCGGTACAGGCTGCGCTGCTGGTCGCGGGAATTGCCATGCTGTGCTTTGGCGTCTGGCGTGGGGAAACGGCGACGGTGCTGAGCAAAGCAATCAAATTATGTCTGGAGTGTGTGGGTATTGGATAAGCATGTTTCAGGGGTATCACAGACCATGTCCCGGTTCCGGGGCTGGATACAGGCAGGCGCAACGCTGCTGACCAATCTGCATCTGCCGAACTTTCTCAAGGGAGGACTGTACCAGGGTGCGGGAAAAAACCTCTGCGTGCCGGGGCTGAACTGCTACTCCTGCCCGGCGGCCTCCGGCGCCTGCCCCATTGGGGCGTTTCAGGCGGTGGTGGGATCTTCCAAGTTCCGCTTCTCCTATTATATCACGGGCTTTCTCATTCTGCTGGGCGTTCTGCTGGGACGCTTTATCTGCGGCTTTCTGTGTCCCTTCGGCTGGTTTCAGGAGCTGCTGCACAAAATCCCCACAAAGAAGCTGTCCACCAAGCGGCTGAAGCCGCTGACATACCTGAAATACGCTGTCCTGCTGGTGATGGTTTTCCTGCTGCCGGCGTTCCTGGTAAACGACGTGGGCATGGGAGATCCGTTCTTCTGCAAATACCTATGCCCCCAGGGCGTTTTGGAGGGTGCCATTCCCCTGTCCCTTGCCAATTCAGGCATCCGGGCGGCGCTGGGCAAGCTGTTTACATGGAAATTCAGCATCCTGCTGTCGGTGATCGCGGCAAGTGTGGTATTTTACCGACCCTTCTGCAAGTGGCTCTGTCCGCTGGGTGCGTTTTACGCTCTGTTCAACCGGGTGTCCCTCTTCCAGATGAAGGTGGATAAGAATAAGTGCGTCTCCTGCGGGAAATGCGCCGGAGCCTGTAAGATGGATGTGGATGTGACAAAATCGCCCAACCACGCCGAGTGTATCCGCTGCGGGATGTGCATCCGCGCCTGTCCCACCAACGCCGTCAGCTTCCGCTACGGCTTTGGAGACGGCAAAAAAGAACCTGTAAAACCTACAGATAAATTAAAAACGGAGGAAACAAAATGAACGTAAAGAAAATCATCACACTGCTGCTGGCAGCACTGCTGGTGCTGTCCCTGGCCGCCTGCGGCGCACAGGGCAGCGACAGCATGGACGCAATGAATCAAGAACCCAAGAATGCCAAGGAAGCGCTTGCCATGCACAAAACGCTTATGGAACAGGAAAATACGATTTTCTCGGAAAATACCGAGCTCTGGGACAAGGTGTTTATGGCGGCCGATAAGGGCATGGCCATGATCGAGGACGGGAAAAACTACGGCGACTTCCTGCTCGATACCATTGAGGACGCGAAAGAGCAGTTCACCGACAAGGAGTATGAGTGGCTGAAGGAGTCCACCACGGAGATCAGCAATATTGAAAACAAGCTGACCGAGTTGGAAGAGAAGTATCCCGAGATCATGCAGAAATCCATGGACGGCGATATGAGCATGCCCGCGGGCAGCGACACGAGCAACCCTCCCGACGACGGCAGTATGCAGAAGTTCCCCGCCTTTGAAGGGAAAGATCTGGACGGCAACACGGTGAAGAGCGACGAGCTGTTCTCCGCCAACGCCGTCACCGTGGTGAATTTCTGGTTCACCACCTGCAATCCCTGCGTGGGCGAGCTTTCCGAGCTGGACGCACTGAACAAGGAGCTTGCGAAGAAGGGCGGCGCACTCATCGGTGTCAACACCTTCACGCTGGACGGCGACGAGACAGCGATTTCTGAGGCGAAGGACGTGCTGGCCAAGAAGGGCGCCACCTATCAGAATGTGTATTTTGACTCAGATGGTGAGGCGGGAAAGTTTACTACCAACATCTTTGCTTATCCCACCACCTATGTGGTTGACCGCAGCGGCAATATCGTGGGCGACCCCATCGTAGGAGCCATCACGGAAAAGAACCAGGCGCAGGCTCTGCAAACGCTCATCGATCAGGCCCTTGCCGCGGACATGGGCTGACAAAGGAAGGCTTTCCGGATGCGGACACATCCGTGAAAAAAGCCGGAATATCCAGAGGATACCCCATTCTCCGCAGTGTACGCCGCAGACATCCACGGATGCCTGCGGCGTGCTTTTTCTCGATCATCCAAACAGATTGCCGCCTGTCAGAAAGCTCTGACAGGCGGCAAAATGATATATCCACTATTCCAGAATCCGATCGCGGATTACTCCTTTTGCTGGGCAGTCTGCTGATCCTGGCGGATAAGTTCTCTGACGGCAGTGACTGCCACTTGAATGGTTTCATTCATATCTCCCCGGTTGTTCAGGATACATCCTGCCCGCACCCGGCGAATTGAGCTGACCACAAAAAGCGCCGCGGACTCCATTTCGCTTGCCAGCACACCGCCCTTGGTCCAGGCTGCGTACTGATAATCAAGCACCGGTGCCGTTGGCATACTTTCCGGCTCGGCTTCCCCGTAAAAAGCGTCCTTGGACTGGACGATGCCCACATGCGCACGCTTGCCGCAAAGCTTGGCAGACCGAACCAGAGCATTTACCACCTCATAGTGCGCTACCGCCGGATAAGCCAGTGGAATATACTGCCGGGTGGTTCCCTCGTCCCGGACTGAGCCAGTGGCGATGATGCAGTCGTTCAGGTCAAAGTAGTCCTGCAGCATTCCGGCAGTGCCGATCCGGATAAAGGTGTCCGCGCCAACCGCAATCAGCTCTTCTACCGCAATTGCGGTGGAAGGGCCGCCAATACCCGTGCTAGTCACAGAGACAGGAACGCCATCCAGCATACCGGTATAGGTTACATACTCCCGATGATGCGCTACTTTGCGGGGTGAATCCAAAAACTTGGCAATCATCTCAACGCGACCCGGATCTCCGGGAAGGATTACATACCGACCCACATCGCCCTTTGAAAGCTCCACATGATATTGCTGACCATTGTCATTTAAGGCGTACATAAAAACTAAACTCCTTCGTATTTTGGGTTCCTGCTCACAGAATCAATTCCGTGATGCACTTCTTGAGCCCGGAGGCGTCCAAGCGGAGACAGGTTGTGGCGTTAGGCGAGCAGCCGCTTTGATGGCAATGATCCACCGCAACGGCACCGTAAGCCAGGCCCCGGTTCGTTTCCACTCTGGTGTAAGCGGAAACCGACTCCAGCACCAATTCCGGACGAAGCGCCACAGCCATTGCGGCAGGGTCGGCAAAGTCCAGGGCTTTCTCTCCAAACCGACGTTCGTTCAGCTCTATGAGATTGTGGTTAATATCCAGGCAGAACTTCGTCAGCGAAGAGCCGGAATTGCCCATGGCGGTAAGCTCTGCTTCTGTGAATAGATACTCGTGAATGCAAAGGTTCCAACCTACCAGAACCACGTCTGTCCCGGCATCCCGCAGCACAATATCCAGAGCCTCCGGATCCATGCGCGCGTTTCCCTCTGCCAAGGGGGTGGCATTGCCGAAATAAGGGCCTGTTCCGGCCATCAGCACAATCCGCTTGAGCTTAGAAAGTGTTTTCGGCGAACGAAGACTGATCCACGCCAGGTTAGTGGCAGGACCAAGGGCAACCAGCTCATATTCTCCCGGGTGTTCCTCAATGGTATGAATCAGAAAGTCCACTGCATGTATGGGCTCTGCTTTCAGGCTTGGAGCCGGCAGATTCAGATCCCCCATTCCATCCTTCCCGTGAATGGTGTAATCCTTGTTGACTAGGGGCTGGTTCAAAATTCCAGTGGAAAGCCCCTGGTAGACCGGCGGCGTATAGGTTCCCGCTCGCTCAATGGTAAGCAGGGCATTATAGGTAGCCTGCTCCACCGGCACGTTGCCCATGACGGTGGTCACCGCTTCCACCCGCACGGAAGGATCCCGCAGTGCCATAATCAGGGCAACTGCGTCATCGCCGCCTACATCCGTATCAATTAACAGTTTTCTCATCGTTACTCCCCTTTATTTGCCGTCTGCTTTTCCACTTCCAGTTCCTTCGCGCCCAGTGCGAGGGCACGCTTTTTCTCCTGATTGCGCCGTGCCTGACCAATGATGACCAGGCCTACCAAGGTTGTAATATAAGGAGCCAGGGAGGCCAGCTGCGGCGGCATACGGGAGGTTTGCAGTGCTATGCCGAAAGCGTCTGCCGCACCGAATAGAATGGCACACAAAAGGGTAAGCACCGGATGTCCGGCACCCAGATTCTGTGCGGCGATGCCATTGAATCCGCGTCCGTTCATCATATCCCGGGTAAAGAACGGGGTATAGCCCATAGACATAAACATACCGCCAAAGGAAGCCAGCACACCGCCGATCATCAGAGCGATAATCTGAACCTTAATCACATTGGTGCCTACCGACTCCGCCGCCTCAGGGCTTTCCCCTACCGAACGAATCCGCAGACCCAGGGGCGTCTTATAAAGCAGAATGTAGACCAAAATGACAGACAGATATGCCAGATAGGTCAGCAGGTTCTGTCCGGAAAGAATCTGCCCGATAACCGGGATATCCTGAATGAAAGGAATGTTCACGACAGGAAACTGCAGGCTGTTCAGAGAAATGGAGCTAGCCTTTTGACCGGATATGACGTACAGTGCAAAGATTGTACCGCCGCTGCCCAGTGTATTCAGCGCCAAACCGACCAGCATTACTTTTGTTTTCAGTACCAGGACAAAGTAGGCGAACAGGCCTGCAATCAGGCAGCCTGCCAAAATGCCGCAGATCATCCCTACCAGCAGACTTTGCGACAAAGCGCTGCCGATTACTCCACCCAATGCGGCGAAAAGCATCATGCCTTCGTAGGCAATGCAAAGAATATTTGCCTTAGCTCCCAAAATCGCGGCCATCGAAACAAAGATCAACGGGGTGCTCATTCTAACGACGGCGTTGGCAAAAGCAGGAGATAGGACAAATGCCATCAAATCGTTCATGACAGTCCTCCCGTTTACTTCTGATTGGAAAGCAGGTGACCTATTTTTTCAATGGAGCAGGTTGCTAGCTGCGCAAAATTCTCATCCACACTTTCCTGGGGTTCATGGGTGAGCACCTCATCCAGAATACCGGCACCCATATTCCCAATTGCGGAGATGCCGCACACGCGCATTCCCATATGGTTGCCAGCAATGGCTTCGCAGACGGTACTCATGCCTACCACGTCGCCACCCAGCTTTTCCAGAACTCTGATTTCTTCCGGCGTTTCATACTGAGGCCCGGTTAACTGCACATAGATACCTTCCTGCAGACGCAGATTCAGCTCGGACGCCGCCTGACGAATGGCCGCGCAAAGCTCGGGACGGTAAACGTGGGTCATATCCGGGAAACGGGGGCCTAACTCCTCCATGTTCTCCCCCAGCAGCGGAGAAGGAATGAACAGGGACAGGTGATCCTTGATCAGCATCAGATCACCGGGACGGTAGCTTCTGTTTACAGCGCCCACACCGTTCGTCAGGAAGAGCACCTTGGCACCCAGCAGTCCCATCAGCCGGATGGGCAGGCACACATCCTCCATGGTATATCCCTCGTAAAAGTGGACACGACCCTGCATCACAACCACCGGAACCCCGGCAATCCGGCCGAAGACAAAGCGCCCCGCGTGACCCACAACCGTAGAAACCGGGAAGCCCTCAATCTCATGATAGTCCACAACCGCCAGTTCTTCAATTCTGTTGCCGTAACCGCCCAAGCCGGTTCCCAGAACAAGAGCCACCTCCGGGACAAAATCTCCGATCTTCTCCTTTACGATTCTGGTACAATTCAACAGCTTTTCATATGCGCTATTCATATTCTTGCGTTCCTTTCTTCACTTTTCAGTTTTCTGCTCCATCTGTGCCTGCCGGGAAGCCTGAACAATCTGACGCTGCTTCCAGCCGGCAAGGAACCGTTCGGCAGCTACAAACATAATAATCACCGCCTGCACAATGCTGATGATTTCAATCGGCACGTCGCAGGTGCGGTTTACCACATCGGCACCTGTGCGGATGTAGGCAACGAACAGAGCAGCAAACGGTACATATTTGGGATTGTTCTGGGCGATAACCGCAATCATGATGCCGTCCCAGCCGTGACCGGACAGGCCATCATAGGAAAAGCGCCGGTACATACCCAGCTGTTCCACAGCGCCGCCCATGCCGGCAAGGAAGCCGCCCGCCATGGATGCACTGAGAATCATGCCGGCAACGCTCATGCCCTGGAATTTGGAGAAATTGGCATTCAGACCGGTCATGCGCACACCGTAGCCCCAAGGGCTTTTGTACAGTGCCAGATAGCCGACAATTACAACAATCACCGCCAAAATCAGTCCCACATGGATGTTCGTTTTGGAAAAAAGCTTAAAAAGTCTGGCAGTCGCCTGATATTTTTCGGATCCGTCAAAACCCGCCGCCGGATCTCGCAGCACATAGTGCATCAGGTATTTGCCGATATAAAGGCAAATAAAATTAACCATCAGAGAAGAGACTACGGTCATGGTATCGAATCGGATGTACATCAACGCCGGGATTGCACAGATCAGTGCTCCCAACGCGCCTGCGGCCAGGATGCACAGCAGCGGATGCAGTCCCGCCGCAATGCCGGTTTGCGTTGCAATTGCTGCGCAAGTAATACCGGTGATGTAAAAGATGCCTTCAATACAAAGGCTGATCTGGCCACAGGCAAACACGATACAGACGGCTGTACCGGTAAACAGCAGCGGAATCGCCTTTTCCACCACATTGCCAAGCCGGCTTATGGAGGTCAAAGGACCGGTTAGGAAGCCCATCAACGCCTCCAGTGGTCTTTCGCTCACAGCAGCAATCAGTGCCAGCGCAATGACCAGTGCAATCCCCACACCCACCAGAGTCCGTATAATGGTGAAGCGATTTTCAATGGACTCGACATTTTTAGTTGTGACTCTCAAGGACGGCACCTCCAATTTCTTCTGCACTTTGCTTACGGATGCCCAGCATGTATTCACCGAGCAGATTTTCGTCAATTTCGTCAACCTTGGGGATATGAGCCACGATCTGACCACCGTGGAAAACGAGGATACGGTCGCTGACCTGCATAACCTCCGCCAGATCTGCCGAGAACAGGAGAATGGCCGCCCCCTGGTCCCGCAGTTCCACCAGGCGTTTGCGAATGAATTCCGTCGCGCCCACGTCAATGCCTCTGGTAGGCTGACTGGCAATCAGAATCTTGGGATGGGATGAGCATTCCCGAGCGGTAATGACCTTCTGCATATTGCCGCCGGACAGGGTGCGCATGTAGGCATCCTTGCCGTCGCAGGCCACCAGGTAGCCCCGAATCAGTTCCTCTGCCTCCCGATCCATCTTGGCCTTATCCATCAGAGGCCCACGGCAGTATTCCTTTTTATAGTACCGGTCAGAGATCAGGTTTTCCTCAATTGTGCCTTCCCGGACAAGGTCGTAGACCATGCGATCCTCGGAGATAAAGGATGCGCCCTCCTCCCGCATTTGACGGATTGACATGTTGGCAGTATTGCGGCCGTTGAGCAGGACTGTGCCTTCCTGCTGGTGCTCCAGGCCTGTAAGGATTGCCGCAAGCTCCGACTGTCCGTTGCCTTCCACACCCGCAATTCCGATAATTTCGCCCCGGCGCAAATCAAAGCTGACATTTTTCAGCACCTGCTTGCCATACATATTTGTAAAATCGAGCTTGCGTACACTGAGGACGCTTTCACCCGGTTGTGCTTTTTGTTTTTCGATATTCATCAGAACATCCCGGCCTACCATCATCCGGGAAATGTCCCGCTCGGTGACATCCTCAATACGAGCGGTTCCCACAACCTGACCATCCCGCAGGACGGTGATTCTGTCGCATATTTCCTTAATCTCGTTGAGCTTATGGGAGATAAAAATTATGGTAAAGCCCTGCTTTTTCAAATTTTTCAGCTGAACGAAAAGTTCCTCTGTTTCCTGGGGTGTGAGCACGGCGGTGGGCTCGTCCAGCAGCAGGATCTTTGCTCCACGCAGCAGAATTTTCAGAATCTCCACTCGCTGCTTATAGCCTACGGACAAGTCCATGACCCTCTTGTCCGGGTTGATGGGAAGATTGTACTTTTCGGCAACCTCTTGGGTCATCCTGACTGCCTGCTTATAATCAAAGAATATCCTTTTCTTCCGGGGTTCCGCGCCCAGAACCATGTTTTCTGCTACCGTGAGAGACGGGACAAGCATAAAATGCTGATGAACCATGCCGATGCCGTACTCCAGCGCAACCAAGGGATTGGATATCTGCACTTCCTGCCCGTTAATGAAAATTTTGCCTTCTTCCGGCACCTCCTGTCCGAAGAGCACCTTCATCAGGGTGGATTTCCCCGCTCCGTTTTCTCCCACGAGGCCATGGATTTCTCCTTTTTGAACGCCAAAAGTGATATCCTTATTGGCCATGAAACCGTTGGCGTAAATTTTGGTAATGTGCTGCATGGAAAGGATTTCCGTCGCAGCCGGTGTCGCTCCAGACACTTCCATTCCTCCTTATGTTTGTATATCCGCAAATCATAGGGGCCCGGTCCGAACGGGCCGGGCCCTCAAGACGTCAGGCGGATTCAGACCCATTGATCTTCCTGTGGGCAACGAAAGCAGCCCAGTGTACAGCCTTACTCCACCGCGCTGGCGCGAGCGAGAATTGCGGCGTATTCTTCATCCGTTGCACCGATCACGGTACTGACCTTGACTTCCCCGCTGGAAACAGCTTCGTTCGCTTCCTTCAGTTTGGCCTTAATGGTATCATCCACAATGGCATCAAAGTATTCGTTTTCAACAATGAACATACCGTGATCGGCAAGGCCGTAGCGGGTGTGAGTTCCAAACTCCAGAGTGCCATCCGCATACTTTTCCAGCTGATCATACAGGATGGTGCCAAAGTCCTTGCACACGGAAGTAACGATGCGCTGAGCCATGGCATTGTTATTGGAGGAAACCTCTGCTGCCAGATCGGTATCCACACCGATCATATAATGTCCCGTCTGGAGTGCGGCGTTCGCTACGCCCAAGCCTGCGGCACCGTTAACGGAGTATACGATATCTGCGCCCCGGTTGAACTGAGCCAGAGCGTGCTCGGATGCGCTGGCGGTATCGCTGAAGCTGCCGTTGTAGGAGTAGATGATTTCGATGGCGGGATCCACCCACTTCGCGCCGTCAATATAACCGGCCAGGAAGTCATCCAGCATACCGGGGTTTGCCATAACACAGCCGATGACCTTATCATCATTGAATCCGTCCTTGCCGCTGGTGGTCAGGCAGGCTGCCAGGACGCCGGCCAGGAACGAGCCCTCATTCTGGAGGCCCTCGACGGATACACAGTTGTTGAAATTACCGGTGCTGTAGTCCAGAGAGCTGTCAAACACCATGAAATGCTGGTCGGGATACTCGGCAACCGCTTCGCAGACGGGATCAATCATCTGGAAGAAGCCCGTTACGATCAGATCCCATTCCCCGGATCCGCACAGATCGATAAGGCTGGAAGTGTAAAGAGAGGTATCATTGTTCAGCTCAATGCACTTGGTGTTCATGCCGAAATCTTCGCCGGCCTTCTTAACAGAGTCCCATACCAAATCCACCAGAGGATCATCACCCAGGGAACTGCTGGTGACGTAGACTACATTTTTCTTGCCGTCTGCCCCATCGCCGGAGGGGGTGCTCTTCCCGGAATCGGTGGTCTTGCCGCAGCCAGAGAAAAGCAGGGAAGCAGTCAGCGCGACGCTCAGAATCAGTGCTAATACCTTTTTCATGTTGTTTTCCTCCAAGTTGTTTTTAGTACTCCGTATATCACGAAGCTTTTGCATAAGATTCGGGAAACTCTGATTCAATCGGCAAGCGCTGGGCGAAAAAGATCCGCTACCCAGCCGCAGACGATTTATTCAGAGGTTCCTTAGTTTGTCAGAACAGCTTTGCGCCGCAGTAAGCGGGTGCTGCGCTTGATAAAGAACTGTGTCAGAAATCCGCCGGTAACGGTGCTGATAATCGAGCCAATGCCGATTGTTCCGCCCAACACAATGCCCACAAACATCAGCAGTCCGTCTGCGAGAATCTTGGCGTATTTGTACTGCCATTTTGTAAATCGGTATATCATAATGCTGTATGCGTCATATGCGCTCATGCCAAAGTTCACCGCAACGTAAAAACCGGTGCCCATGGAACCGAGGATCAACCCCAGCACATACATGAGATAGATGCCGGCTGTTGACGGCGCAGGCAGCAATGTGATGACCCATTTCCAAAAATCGATGGAAAAACCGGTAAAAAACAGGCTAATCAATGTACCAAGGCTGATTAAATCCCTTGCGGTCAGGCAAACCAAAGCAAGAAGCACCAAGCTAACGGTGATATCTGCCATACCGCGGGAAATATGCAAAGCCTTATGTACACCATCTACCATTGTGCCGATAGAACCGGTGCCCAGGTCGGCCTGATAGACCAGCGCAGAACCAAGAGCCATGACAAAAAGTCCCACGCAGATTAAAAACGTATCCTTACAAATCTGTATCAATTTTGCCTTCAGCGAAACTCCTCCTCACGAAAAAAGTAGCACACCTCTCGACCGCGAAGGTCAAGTCAGCATGCTACAACATTTCAGTCAGCTATTACCTTAAACTGTGCATATTTAGTTTTGCCGCCGCAGACAACAGTGTCCATACATCGGACGGCGGTATGCATCCCGCTACCGTGTCTGCTGTGAATTCACTGCCAGCACCTACATAATAGCAAAGTATTTGCTGTTTGTCAATACCATTTTTGGGCAATATGCTATTGTTTTAAGTCTGACGACGTTTTACGCAGCAAAGGTTCCCGGATAACAGGAAAACATAATCGTTTAAATGCTATTTCATATTGTAAACTTGTAAAAGGTCGGAAAAGCTGTTTCCGAAACAGATGACCTTGTCATATGAGTGCCTTTCCAGTTTATCAAAATGAACACTTCCATAGCCTGCAAAGCTGCCTTTCAAATTACGGCAGGCAAAAATCGGGCAGTCCATTTCCCTTATGAATTCGGCAGGAAAATAACTGAGGGAGAATCTATCCTGCTTCGGTCTGAAGCAGGACATTTCCATGCGCTCCTGCTGGAGTCTCAGATCTGCCAGATGCGAGCTTTCCTTGTCACCGGTCAGAACACTTGCGGACAGCTGCCGGGATACCCATAGATGGGGAAAGCCTGGCTTTACATTCTGACAGGTTTTTTCTGAGGATATCCGAGAAAATTGTCATATTTGGACAAAATAGAAGAATCCTTAAAAATCACTTGACAAATGGTTCCTGTTAGGCTATTATACAAAAGGTTAGCGCGAGCTAACCAATATTAGCACACTTAGGTTAGCTTCTGCTAATCTAAGAATTCAGAAAAAGAAGGTGTTCTCCATGCCGCTTACGGTTGCGGATACCGGCGAGGAATACGTCATCAAGCGGATCGGCGGAAAGCCGGAAGTCAAACAGCATCTGGAGAACCTGGGCTTCGTGGTCGGCTCGGTGGTGTCGGTGATTACCACCATGGGCGGCAACGTCATCGTCAAGGTGAAGGAGTCCCGGGTGGCCATCAGTCAGGAAATGGCTCAAAAAATTATGGTTTAATGAGGAAAAGGAGGAAATGGTATGAAAACACTGAAGCAGGCGAAAGTCGGCGATACCGTGACCGTGGTGAAGCTTCACGGTGAGGGCGCCGTCAAGCGCAGAATCATGGACATGGGCATTACCAAGGGCGTGTCGGTCTTCGTGCGGAAGGTGGCTCCCCTGGGCGACCCCATTGAGGTCAACGTCCGCGGCTACGAGCTGTCGCTCCGGAAGGCGGATGCCGAAATGATCGAGATCCAGTAAGATCCCGGTAATACATAGGGATACAAACCCAGATTTTGATTATGTGTTAGCCATAGCTAACAGAAGGAGCGTATCATGGATATCAGAATTGCCCTTGCGGGCAACCCAAACAGCGGCAAAACCACACTGTTCAATGCCCTCACCGGTTCCAACCAGTTCGTGGGCAACTGGCCCGGCGTTACGGTGGAGAAGAAGGAAGGTAAGCTGAAAAAGCATACCGATGTGACCATCACCGACCTGCCCGGCATTTATTCCCTGTCTCCGTACACCATGGAGGAAGTGGTGGCCCGGAACTACCTGATCGATGAGCGGCCGGATGCCATCCTGAACATCATCGACGGCACCAACCTGGAGCGGAACCTGTACCTGACCACCCAGCTGACCGAGCTGGGCATCCCCGTGGTCATCGCCATCAACATGATGGACATTGTCCGCAAGAACGGCGACAAGATCAATATTGATGAGCTGTCCCAGGCACTGGGCTGCAAGGTCATGGAGATTTCCGCTCTGAAGGGCGACGGCGTGATGGCCGCTGCCGAGGCGGCGATCGATGCGGCCAGAAACGGCAAGACCGTCCCCATGCACACCTTCTCCGGCCCTGTGGAGCACGCCATTGCTCACATCGAGGAGGCCACCGTCCACGATCAGCCCGAGGAGCAGCAGCGCTGGTACGCCATCAAGATTTTCGAGCGGGACGACAAGGTCATGCAGAAGCTGGGTCTGACCAAGGAGACCATGGCTCACATCGAGACGGACATCGAGGCTGCCGAGAAGGAGCTGGACGACGATGCCGAAAGCATCATCACCAACGAGCGCTATGTGTACATCGGCGAGGTCATCAAGCGCTGCTACAAGAAGCACTCCGCCGGAAAGCTGACCACCTCTGACAAGATCGATAAGGTCGTGACCAACCGCTGGCTGGGTCTGCCCATCTTTGCGGTCATCATGTTCCTGGTTTACTACATTTCCATGGTGGGTGTGGGCGCTGCCGCCACCGACTGGGCAAACGACGGCCTGTTCGGCGACGGCTGGCACCTGTTCGGCATCGGCTCCGCGGCTTACAACGACGCGGCAGACGAATACAACGAGGCTTCCCTGATCGTAGACGGCTATGACGCCTACGTCGAAGAGAACGGCCAGGCTCCCACTGGCAACTTCCCCTACGATGTTGAGGACGAGGAGACTCTGGAGATCACTACCGAGACCGCATCTCTTGCGGACTACAAGGCCGCTGTGGCTACCCTGGAAAACTACGGGGAAGAGCCTGACCCGGCGAACTACGGCGTGTGGGTGCCCGGCATTCCCGTTCTCATCGGCAATCTGCTGGAGCAGGCCAACGTGGCCGACTGGCTCAGCGGTCTGATTCTGGACGGCATTGTGGCCGGTGTGGGCGCGGTTCTGGGCTTCGTGCCTCAGATGCTGGTGCTGTTCCTGCTGCTGGCAATTCTGGAAGCCTGCGGCTACATGGCCCGTATTGCCTTCGTTCTGGATCGTATCTTCCGGAAGTTCGGTCTGTCCGGTAAGTCCTTCATCCCCATGCTGGTGGGCACCGGCTGCGGCGTGCCCGGTGTCATGGCCTCCCGTACCATCGAGAACGAGCGTGACCGCCGGATGACCATCATGACCACCACCTTTATCCCCTGCGGCGCAAAGGTTCCCTTCATCGGCATGATCGCCGGTGCTCTGTTCGGCGGCAGCGCCTGGGTGGCTACCTCCGCTTACTTCATCGGTATGGCCGCCATCATTGTCTCCGGCATTATGCTGAAGAAGACCAAGATGTTCGCCGGTGAGCCCGCTCCCTTCGTTATGGAGCTGCCCGCCTACCATATGCCCACCGTAGTTAACGTCCTGCGCAGCATGTGGGAGCGTGGCTGGAGCTTCATCAAGAAGGCCGGCACCATCATCCTGCTGTCCACCATCTTCGTCTGGTTCACCACCTACTTTGGCTTTGTAGACGGCGCCTTCCGGATGCTCAGCGAGGAGGAAATCGACTACTCCATCCTGGCCAAGATCGGCAGTCTGATCTCCTGGATCTTCATCCCTCTGGGCTGGGGCAACTGGCAGGCCACTGTGGCTTCCATCACCGGCCTGGTGGCTAAGGAGAACATCGTCGGTACCCTGGGCATCCTGTACGGCGGCGGCGACGGCACCGTGTATCAGAACCTGGCTACTGCCTTCAACAACATTACCGGTTACTCCTTCCTGGTGTTCAACCTGCTGTGCGCCCCCTGCTTCGCGGCCATCGGCGCCATCAAGCGGGAAATGAACAACGCCAAGTGGACCTGGTTCGCCATCGGCTATCAGTGCGGCTTTGCCTACCTGATCGCCCTGATGATCAACCAGTTCGGCAGCCTGTTCATGGGAAATACCAACGTGCTCGGCCTGATCTTCGCTTTGGCCGCTCTGGCGGGAATGCTCTATATGCTCTTCAAGCCCTATAAGGAAGCGACCAAGCTGTCCAAGGTTTAATATTCCGAATTCCGGAGCCGGGCAGTCTGCCCGGCTCCAAAGCCGATTCTCTTGAAATGGAGTGATTTTTATGCTGCAATGGATTAGTGAGAACATCGGTACAATTGTTGTTGGCCTTGTTCTTCTGGCAGTGGTTATCCTGATTGTCCGCATCATGATGCGGGATAAAAAGCAGGGAAAGTCCTCCTGCGGCGGCAACTGCGCCAGCTGCCGCCAGCATTGCAGCGATAAAGAGAAGCAGACGAAGAAAAAGTAAAAAAGCAAAAGAGTAAAAAAAAATATTCTA
>OIXQ01000183.1_pt1 | contig 31921 bp, 24 predicted proteins | sample 1587791 | NCBI WGS metagenome assembly OIXQ01 (sample SAMN03283273) | human gut metagenome | biome: human-associated habitat; material: feces | host: Homo sapiens | place: Peru | collected 2012
TCAGGCGATGCCTTCCTGATTAAAATTAAGATTTTAATCAGGAAATAGTATTAGGCGCAGTCCTCTTTGGGATACTTCCTGCAAATCAGGAAGTAGGCGATCATCTGGGCGACCAGGGTGAGAATCCAGGAAATGGGGTAGGAGATGAACAGACACTCCGGGGTGTGGAAGGCTCGGAAGAAGGTGTAAATCCAGAATACCCGGAAGGCGCAGATGCCCAGAACGGAGATAATCATGGGCGTCAGGGAGGCTCCCATGCCCCGCAGTGCGCCGGTGGACACGTTCATCTGGCCGCAGAGGAAATAGGGTAGAGTGATGAGACTCAGCCGCACCATGCCGTAGGCCGTAGCCGTAGGGGAGTCGGTGATATAAATGGACAGCAGCTGCTCCCCGAAGTACCAGGCGGAGAAGCCGAAGACCATGCCCACCACCGTGACGCAGCCCATGCAGGTCCACAGAATCCGCCGGGCCCGGCGGAACTTGTGAGCGCCCATGTTCTGGCCGGTGAAGTTTACCGCCGTCTGCTGGAAGGAATCCTGAATGGCAAAGACGAAGCCTTCGATATTGCCGGAGGCGGCGCTGCCGGACATGCACACGTCGCCGAAGGAATTTACGGAGGACTGAATCAGCACATTGGAAATGGAAAACAGGGAACTCTGAATGCCTGCCGGCAGACCCAGCCGGAGAATCTTCGACAGCTGAGCCCGGTGGAACTTCATTTTCCGAATGTCGAAGCGGCAGGCATCCGTCCGGCGCATCAAGGCCCGGATGACCAGCACCGCGGAAATGCCCTGGGAGATGGTGGTGGCCAGAGCCACACCGGCCACGTTCATATCCAGCTGGGTGACGAAGAAAATATTCAGAATCACGTTCACAATGCCCGCAATGGTCAGGTAAGCCAGGGGCCCCTTGGTGTCACCGGCGGCCCGGAGAATGGCGGCGCAGAAATTATAGACCATGGTGAAGGTGCTGCCGCAGAAATAAATCTGCATGTAAATGGTGGAAAGGGGCAGGACGTTGTCCGGAGTGCCCATCATTTCCAGAAAATTGCGGCAGAAGCATACACCGACGATGGTCAGAGCCACGCCGCTGACCAGAGCCGTGGGGATGGCGGTGTGGATGGTGTTCTGCACCACCGTATCCTCCCGGCTGCCAAGACCGTGAGCCACGGTAATGCCCGCGCCGATGGACAGGCCGATGAAGAAATTCACCATCAGGTTGGTCAGAGAACTGGTAGAGCCCACGGCGGCTACGCTGACACTGCCGCAGAACTGCCCCACCACCACCAGGTCGGCGGCGTTGAACAGCAGCTGAAGTAAGCTTGTGAAGATAATGGGAATCGCGTAGGAAACAATGGCGGGAAGCAGCGGGCCTTCCAGCATTCCCCGGTTGGGCTTAGCCACAGATCATACCCTCCTAACAAGAATTTTACAGATATTTGACATAGTATTGTTATTATAATCGATTTTTAGAAAAGTGCAAGGGGGAGAATACAGCCGGGACAGCCGGTAGGCAATGTGTGCCTTGCCTCTCCCTATGGGAGAGGTGCCGAAGGCGGAGAGGGCGATATTTACCCTCTCAGTCACTTCGTGACAGCTCCCCCAGAGTGGGAGCCAAGGGGGAAAACGGATTGCTACGTCGGCCATTGGGGTCATATGCGTCCAGAAAAACTCCCCGGATGCGATTGCATCCGGGGAACTTTACGGGGTGGAAGAATCAGGCCTTGGCAGCCTTTCTCTGCTTTGCGATGGTGGTAACGCCCTCAATGGCCAGAACCACAGCCAGGATCACCAGCATCAGACCCAGAACCACCTGAACGTAGGGGCCCCAGTCGGCACCGCCGGCCAGGATGACGTTGAACTGCTGCCAGGAGTTGATCAGCAGGGAGGCGATGGTGACGCAGAGCATGAAGGCCATGGGGATCAGGAACATCTTGTTGTCCTTGCCCACGTTGCCCAGCCAGGTAGCCACAGCCAGCAGACCCAGAGCGGCCAGCAGCTGGTTGGCAGAACCGAACAGAGCCCAGATCTTGGCGTAGCCGTTCAGACCCAGCAGGATGCCCAGAACCACGGTAATGCCGGTGGCGATGTAGGGATTGGCCATGACCTTCTTCAGGCCGGTGACATTCTCGGGGGTCTCGCCCTTGGTGCCGTCAATCCAGAACTCCTGGAACATGAACCGAGCCAGACGGGTGGCGGTGTCCAGAGAGGTCAGGCAGAAGGCGGAGTAGGTCAGAACCAGCAGGGTGTAGAGAATGTTGAACAGGCTCTGGTTGCCGCCGGCGATCTGAGAAGCCATGCCCGCCACACCACCGGCGAAGATGTCGGTAGCACCGGCGGTGTGGCCGGTCTGACGGGCGTAAGCGATGGCGACCAGGGTGATGACAGCCAGCACGCACTCCAGCAGCATTCCGCCGTAGGCAATGGGCTTGGCGTCGGTTTCCTTATCCAGCTGCTTGGAGGTGGTGCCGGAGGAAACCAGGGAATGGAAGCCGGAAATGGCGCCGCAGGCAATGGTGGTGAACAGCACCGGGAAGATGGGCTGCTTGATACCGGCGGCGTTCATGCCGTCGCCGATGGCAACCAGGCCCGCGCCGGTGGAATCCACCATGTTGGGGTGCGCGATCACAACGCCGATGGCGGCAATGGCCAGCATGGCGTACAGCAGGAAGGAGGACAGGTAGTCACGGGGCTGGAGCAGAATCCAGACGGGGGTGACGGAAGCAATGGCGATGTACAGGCCAACGATCCACATCCAGGCGGTGTTGGACAGGTAGATGGGATGCCAGTTCATGCCGATGGCCATGCACAGGCAGATGGCGATGACACCGGCGATGGTGGAAACGCCCATGGGGGCATTCCGGCGGTAGACCATGAAGCCGAAGGCGATGGCGATGACGATGAAGAGCAGGGAAACCATGGCCACGGAAGCGGGGGTAGCGGAGGCGGCCAGATCCACCTGACCGTCCACATACTTGGCGGCGAAGGTGCCGGCCACGATGGAAGCGAAGGCAGCCACCACCAGAATCAGGGTCAGGTAGGAGAAGATGATGAACAGACGCTTTGCCCGCAGGCTCATGTTGGCGGAGATGATCTCGCCGATGGACTTGCCCTTGTGGCGGACGGAGGCGAACAGGGCACCGAAGTCATGGACACCGCCGAAGAAGATGCCGCCCACCAGAATCCACAGCATACAGGGCAGCCAGCCGAACATGGCGGCGGAGATGGGGCCGGTAATGGGGCCGGCACCGGCGATGGAGGAGAAGTGGTGTCCCATCAGCACAGGGGCCTTGGCGGGAACGTAGTCGATGCCATCCTCCATGGTGTGCGCGGGGGTGGGCTCGTTGGTTTCACCGACGCCCCACTTCTTGCACAGGTAGCGGCCGTAGAAGATGTAGCCGCACAGGAGAACGGCGATTCCGATCAGAAGAAGTACGAGACCGTTCATTGGATTGATAACTCCCTTTCTTTCACTTTTTCCGGGGACGGAAATTCCGCTCCAGATTCTTTCTGGCTCCCACACCCGCTGGATTGGAGTAGAAGCTTTTCGTGGATGTTTCCATAGCTGCCAGCTGATACTCCGTCCAGCCTTGGAGTCCCAGCATATAGTACTTGCGGAAGCGGGTACGCTTCAGCAGTTTTTTCGCCTCCGGCGAAATAGAACCCGCCAGCACCACCAGGCCAACATTGGAAAACATGTGCTCCTTATGGGGGCGAACCAGGGAAAGCCCTGCCGCCTTGGTGCGGTCGATGTGCTTTTGCAGATCCTCCGCGCTCAGGTGCTCGGTCTGGAGGAAGTACACATATTCGTGCTGCTCCATGGCCGACAGAACGTGCTTTCTGGAAATCAGATAATTCTCATCGCGCAGGAAGTAGGTAGCCATGGCGGGATAGACAGTGTCCTCCACGGTCACGTCACGCTCCACATCATAGGCATGAGAATAGGCATCCAGCAGCCGGTTCAGCTGCTGCTCGGGGGTGAGATCCATAGGCGTTCCTTTCGTTTTCCAGTGCCTTCCGGATGGGATGGCGAGATAACGAGCTCATTATACACCCGACTTGTCCGTTTGTGAAGTACAATTGTCTATGACAGAGAAGATTCGTTTACAATTACCAAAAATTTAATTCATGAAATATTCATATTGTGCGTTCTGCGCAGGAATTCCTGCATTACGGCGAAATGGCTTTTATGCCTTCCCCTCCGGGTGGTGCTCCGCGCAGCGAATTAAAATCTAACAATTGCCAGTGGCAATTGCTCCATAATGTAAAGGTGGCTCGCGCGTCTCCCGCAAGCGCGAGACGGATGAGGGACTTGCCTCTCCCTTTGGGAGAGGTGCCGGAGGCGGAGAGGGCTTATTTTACCCTCTCAGTCAGCTTCGCTGCCAGCTCCCCCAAAGGGGGAGCCAAGGGAGCGTTCTTACGATGGTTCTCGGAAATAAAATCGGCTCCCCTTGAAAACCCAAGGGGAGCCGACGGATATTCCATTGCTTACCGGACGAAAACCATATCCGGGGTGATGTCCTTCAGGCTCTTCGCGCCGCACATGGTCATGGCATCGGACAGTTCCCCGCCGATCTTGTCGATGTAGAGCTTCACGCCTTCCTCACCGCCGCCGTAGACCGCGGAAACGAAGGGGCGGGCGATGATCACCGCGTCCGCGCCCATGGCCAGAGCCTTGAACACGTCCACGCCGCTGCGCAGACCGCCGTCCACCAGAATCTTCACGCCGCTGCCCTTCAGAGCCTCCACAATGGCCGGAAGCACCTCAGCGGTGGCGGGGCACTGGTCCAGAACCCGGCCGCCGTGGTTGCTGACCACGATGGCGGCGGCACCGGCCTGCTTGGCCTTCAAAGCCCCCTTGACGGTCATGATGCCCTTGACGATGAAGGGCTTGCCCGCCATCTTGGCGATCTCTGCCAGCTGCTCCACGGTCTTGCTGCCGGCAGGGGGATTCATGCCCTTCAGGAAGGGCAGACCCGCGCCGTCCACGTCCATGGCCACGGCGAAGCAGTGGGAGGCGTGTACCAGCTCCATCTTGGCGCTTACGGTCTCCTGGTTCCAGGGCTTTACCGTGGGCACGCCCATGCCCTGACAGGCGGCGATGGCGCTGCAGGCGGACTTCATCACGTCGGCGTTCAGCCCGTCGCCGGTGAAGGCGGCAATGCCGTTTTCCGCGCAGGCCTTGACCAGCACGTTGTTGTAGGCCAGGTCGTCGTACTTATCGGAGTAGTGCATGGTCACCGCCCCCACAGGGCCGGCGAAGAAGGGGTAGCGGAAGTGCTTTCCGAACAGCTCCAGGGAGGTGTCCGGATCTCCGCCCTCATGGATGGTGTCCATGTTCACCCGGATGCGCTGCCAGGCGTCGAAATTCCGGATGGCGTTGTCGCCTACGCCCTTGGCGCCTGGGCCGGGAACGTGGTTGGTGCAGGCACGGCCGTTGCACACGGGGCAGGCCTTGCAGTTGGGGCTCATGGCCTGCCGGGCGTTGGCAAGAACTTCGGAATAAGTCATATTTGTTTCCTCCTGAGGATTTTTCTTTTATCATAGCACGCCTTGTCAGAAAAGTCACGCACCATAAGAGAAATATCTCCTGGCGGGACGAAAAAAGGCTCCCCTTGGTGACCAAAGGGAGCTATCATGACCGTCTCACGCAAGGCCATGACCGAGGAGATCAGAACTTTTCATTTTGACAATCCCCCAGTCAGCTTCGCTGCCAGCCCCCTTTGCACAAGGGGGCCATTTTTTAGCCCTTGACGCCGCCGGCGGTGAGGCCGCTGGTCAGGTTCTTCTCGATGGACATGAACAGGATGACAACGGGGATGATGGCGAAGATGGAAGCGGCAAACAGGTACTGCCACTCGATCATATTGTAGCCGTTGAAAATGTTGATGCCCACGGTCAGAGGCTTGAAGGTGTCGGTGGAAATCAGGCACAGGGCCACGGTGTACTCGTTCCAGGCGTTGATGAAAATGAAGATCAGGGTGGTGACGATGCCGGGGGCGGCCACGGGCAGCAGCACCTTGAACATGGCCTGAATCCGGTTGCAGCCGTCGATGGTGGCGGCCTGCTCCATCTCCGCGGAGATGGACAGGAAGGTGCCCCGGAGCAGCCAGATGGTGAAGGCCTGGTTGAAGGCGGCGTTGATGAAAATCAGACCCAGAATGTTGTTGGTCAGATTCATCACTTGCATGACCTTGTAGATACCGATCAGCAGAACCACGGGGGCGAACATCTGGGAGACGATGATGAAGCCCAGGAAGGCGGTCTGGCCTTTGAACTTCATACGGGCCAGGGCGTAGGCCGCGGGAATGCCGCAGATCATGGCGATGGCGGTGGAACCGGCGGCAATGGCGACGGAGTTGAACATATACTGAGCCATGGGCGCCCGGGACCAGATGTCCAGGAAGTTGGACCACATTACCTGAATGGGGAAGACGGTGCCGTTGATGTTAAAGATTTCCTCACGGCTTTTCAGAGCGGTGCAGACCATGACGAAGTAGGGGTAGAGAATGAACAGGCAGATGACGGCTACCACGAAATAGAGGAGAATCCGACGCAAAAGCACGGCCCAGTTCATCCGGGAAGATTCCAGAGTCATAAATCAGTCCTCTCCTTTCTTCAGAGTGGAAACCATGTAGCAGCTGGCGCAAACCAGCAGAATGAGGAAGCCGATGACGGATACCGCGGCGGCTTCGCCTTGCTTACCGTTGTAGAAGGCCAGCTTGTAGAGGTAGGTGACCAGGGTGTCGGTGCGGCTGGCAGGGTCGCCCTTGGTCATTGTCCAGACGATGGGGAAGGAGTTGAACACATAGATGATGTTCAGCACCGTGGCCACGGTCAGGCTGGGCTTGACCAGAGGCAGGGTGATGTGGAACAGCTTCTGCCAGTAGTTGGAGCCGTCCACGGTGGCGGCCTCATACAGGGAATTGTCGATGCTCTGCAGGCCGGACAGTGCGGTGAAGCAGACAAAGGGAATGGTGACGAAGATGCCGCAGGCGATTTCCCAGGCGAAGTAGGCCTCTGGGGTAGGCGTCCAGTTCACATTCTGCTGAATGATGCCCAGGGTTTTCAGCAGGGTGTTCAGGGCACCGTAGTCGGTGTTGATGATGAACTTCCAGGCAGAGGCCTGAATGACCAGGGTGGTTGCCCAGGGGAAGACCACAATGGCTCGGGCGATTTTCCGCCCCTTGAATTCGTTGTTCAGCAGCAGCGCCAGGATGAAGCCCAGCACCGTGGACAGAACCACCACTAAGATGGTCCAAATCACGGTGTTCTTCAGCACCATGGTGAACTTGGAGCTGCCAAGCACCTTCTGGAAGTTGGCAAATCCGGCGAAGTCCTTGATAAGGCCGGACTTGGTCACCTGGCTGAAGGCCATGCGGAAGACGAAGCCAATGGGAATGATAATGAAAATTGCCATCAGGATGACGCTGGGCAGAATCCACAGGTAGGGTTCTGCCGTGCTTTGGAGCTTGTACGGTTTTTTCATGTAAGATGGTACCCCCTTTGATATGCAGCCGCTTTCAAAATGCGGCATCTCGTGCGGCAGCACTTTGAAAAAGGCTGCATGGAAAGTGGGCCGGGCCAAAGCCCGGCCCACTGGAATGCTAGGTTACAGCGGTGTCGGTTGCGGGAAATTAACCGGCAATTTCGGACTGCAGGTTATCCAGCAGCTTCTGAGCATCGCCGCCCAGCAGAACCTGCTGCTCCACGTCGATGACACCCTGCTTCACGTCTGCCCACTCGGCCTTGGCGGTGGGATAGAACTTGGAGGAGCCAACAACGTCAATCCAGGCAGTCATGTCAGGGTTAGCAGCGGCACACAGCTCAGCACCGGTAGAGGTAGCGGGCAGGAAGTCCTCCATCAGAACCCAGTCAGCGTAGGGCTGGTCATCATAGAAGGCGTCAATCACGGAGGTGATGGCAGCCAGCTCGTCATCGGTGTAGCCGTTGTCGAAGCACATGAACCGGTCCATAACGCCCACGGAAGCACCGGCCTTGTCGCCGTTGGTAGGCAGGGAAGCGACGCCGAAGTTGATGCCGCCGTTCTCCTGGCAGTACTTGGAGATCTGGTTGGGTCCGATCATCATAGCCAGCTTGCCGGCAGCGAACATCTCCTGCAGGTCGTAGCGGGTCTCGGTGGTGGGATCGGTGTTGGTCAGACCGGACTTGATCAGGTCAACCACATAGTTGACGGCTTCCACGTTCTCGGCGGAGTTCAGAGCCCAGTTGCCCTCGTCGTCCACGAAGCCGCCGCCGTTGTTCCAGGCGTAGTAAGCGAAGCAGGCCTGGCCTTCATCGGTGGTCATGTCAACGCCCCAGGGGTAGACATCGGGGCACTTCTCCTTGATAGCCTGGCAGGCGGCCTTCAGCTCTTCCCAGGTGGCGGGAACGGTGACACCGGCCTGCTCCAGGATGTCCTTGTTGAAGTACAGAGCACGGGCGGAAGCCAGATCGGGCACGGCCCAGACGGTGCCGTCCACAACGGACTGCTCCAGGAAGGAGGGGTAGAACTTGGCGTAGGTCTCCTCGGAAACCCAATCCTTGGCGGGCAGCAGCAGGCCGTCAGCCTGGTAGTCGGCGAACACGTCGATGTTCAGCAGGTCAGGAGCCTCGCCGTTGGCAACACGGGTGTTGACCACGGTGTAGACATCGTTCCAGGACACGCAGTCCACAACGACTTCAATGTTCTCATGCTCGGCGTTGAACTTGGCGGCGAAGTCGGCCCACCACTGCTGGGTCTGCTTGCCGTACTGGCAGGTAATCATGGTAACGGTGACCTTGTCGCCGGAGGCGGCAGGTGCCTGGGAGGCAGCGGGAGCGTCGGCCTTGGGAGCCTCGGTGGCAGCGGGGGCAGCATTTCCGCCGCAGGCGACCAGGGTCAGAGCCATGGCCAGAACCAGCAGCAGGGAGATAATCTTCTTCATCTTGTTTCCTCCATTGTAATTAAGTATGCAATCAACAGTGCTATGCACTGATAATGCCGAACCGGATTTGTCTTTTTCTATCCTTACCCCTAGTATACAGGAAAAAAACGAGAAGTCAATGAAAAATCACCGGAAAATGGGGCAGATTTCGACGAAATAGACAAAATTGGATGTTTCAACAATTCTGAATGCTTCAAATTGTATAATTTTACAAAATATAAAATCACAAAAACAGACCTGAAAAATGGTTGCCAATCGATATTTTCTGTGGTATACTGAAGAAAATTGAGCGAAACGAAGACAGCATTTGCATAAATCAACTATTTCCGTGCGAAATTCAAAGAATGTGGAAAACATAAGGAGGAAGCAGCAATGGAAAATGTTACCCAAGGTTATCAGGATCCGATTCTTCAGAAAGTTCTGAGCGCCTACGATTTCCCGGAAACCCTGCTGGGCGCCGTGCGCTACGGACAGGGACACATCAATGACACCTACTGCGTGGTCTGCCAGCCCCAGGAGGGGGATCCTATCCGGTTCATTCTCCAGGGTATGAGCCTGGCGGCCTTTCCCCACCCGGAGGAGCTGATGGAGAACTTCATCGGCATTACCTCTTATTTAAGGAAAAAGATCATCGCCGCCGGCGGGAATCCTGCCCGGGAGACCCTGAGCCTGGTAAAAACCAGAGACGGCAGGGACTTCTATACCGACGAAAACGGCAAGGTCTGGCGGCTGACCCCCTTCATTGAAAATACCGACTGCTTCCAGTCCGCGACCCCGGAGCTTTTCGAGGCCTCCGCCCGGGCCTTCGGCCGGTTCCAGTACCTGCTTCAGGACTATCCCGCGGAAACCCTTCACGAGACCATCGTGAACTTCCACAACACCGAGGACAGGTTCGCCAAGTTTGAGGCCGCCCTGGCCGCCGACAAAAGGAACCGCGCCAAGGGTGTGGAACAGGAAATCCAGTTCGTCCTTCACCGGAAGGCGGACTGCTCCGTGGCGCTTGCCGCTCTGCGGGAGGGAAAGCTGCCTCTGCGGGTCACCCACAACGACACCAAGCTCAATAATATCCTCATTGACCGGGCTACCCACGAGGGCATCTGCGTCATCGACCTGGATACTACTATGCCGGGTCTGAGCATCAACGACTTCGGCGACTCCATCCGCTTCGGTGCCAACCACAGCAAGGAGGACGAGAAGGACCTCGGCAAGGTCAATTTCGACATCGACCTGTTTGAGGCCTACACCCGGGGCTTCCTGGAAGGAGCCCAGGGAAGCCTGACGGAGGCAGAGCTGGAATACCTGCCCTGGGGCGCGAGACTCATGACCCTGGAGTGCGGCATCCGGTTCCTGACGGACTACCTGGAGGGCGACCATTATTTCCGCATCCACTACCCGGAGCAGAATCTGGACAGAGCCCGTACCCAGTTCAAGCTGGTGTCCGACATGGAGGCCCAGTTCGACCGGATGGCCGCGGTGGTGGCCAAGTACGCCTGATTTTGGTTGACATCCAACCTTCGGAGAAGTATAATACAGGCAAACTTACATTTATTTATAATGTAGGGTCGGCTCCAAGCCTTCCCCTGGAGGGGAAGGTGCCCGAAGGGCAGATGAGGTCGAATCCGATAGTTCTCGGAAGAACCGGGGGATTGCCACACCAGTGTGCGCACTGGTTCGCAATGACACCTTCTATTTGAGCGCATTCCATTTCCATAAAGAATCATCCTGAATTTACAAAGGAGGCCATTTATGAACATTCTGGTAACCGGCGGTGCCGGATACATCGGCTCTCACACCTGCGTGGAGCTGCTGAACAGCGGCTACGGCGTGGTCGTGGTGGACAATCTGTGCAATTCCAACCCCAAGAGCCTGGAGCGGGTGGAAAAGCTCACCGGCAAGAAGCCCAAGTTCTACCAGGGCGATGTCCGGGACGAGGCGCTGCTCCGCAAAATCTTTGCCGAGAACGAAATCGCCGCCGTCATTCACTTTGCCGGGCTCAAGGCCGTGGGCGAGTCCGTTGCCCAGCCCTGGCGGTATTATGACAACAACCTGAACACCACCCTGGTTCTGACCAAGGTCATGGGCGAGGTAGGCTGCAAGAAGATCATCTTCTCCTCCTCCGCTACCGTCTATTCCGGGGATAACGAGATGCCCCTGCGGGAGACCTCCCGCACCGGCGGCTGCACCAATCCCTACGGCTGGACGAAATACATGACCGAGCAGATTCTGTCCGGCATGAGCCATGCGGATCCCGAGTGGAACGTGGTGCTCCTGCGCTACTTCAATCCCATCGGCGCCCACGAAAGCGGCCTGATCGGCGAGGATCCCAGAGGCATTCCCAACAATCTGATGCCCTACATTACCCAGGTGGCCATCGGCCGCCGGGAGTGCCTGAGCGTCTATGGCAACGACTATCCCACTCCCGACGGAACCGGCGTCCGGGACTACATCCATGTGGTGGATCTGGCCAAGGGTCATGTGGCGGCAGTAAAGTATGTGGTAGGCCACCCCGGCTGCGAGGTGTTCAACCTGGGTACCGGCATCGGCTACAGCGTGCTGGACATGGTTCATGCCTTCGAGAAGGCCAACAACCTGACCCTGCCCTACAAGATTGTGGATCGCCGTCCCGGCGATCTGCCCACCTGCTATGCCGACCCCACCAAGAGCGCCCAGGTGCTTGGGTGGAAGGCCGAGAAGAATCTGGAGGATATGTGCCGGGATTCCTGGCGCTGGCAGACCCAGAACCCCATGGGCTACGGAGACTGAGAAAGCGTAAAAATATGACCCCGCCGGGAGGAATTTCCTCCCGGCGGGGTTTTGCTTGCTTTTTATTTGAAAAATAAGCAGTTACAGGCAGCGCAAGGGTATTTTGACCCTGTGGGGGCAGATGCGCTTACGCGTTAAAAACGTAAGTATCCAGTCTCCGGAAGGCCTCCTCTACCCGGGATCGGGGCAGAGCCAGATTCATGCGGATATGGGCAGACCCGTGGAAGGGACGGCCGTCCTGCCAGACAACACCCACGTCCCAGCCCATTTTCAGCAGTTCATCCAGGGTCATGCCATGGGCAGCCAGCCAGTTGGCGCAGTCGATAAAGAGCATATAGGTGCCCTCGGGACGGAACAGAGATACGCCGTTGAAGTGATTGCGGATATAATCCACCGCGAAATCCACATTCCCCGCGATGACCTGCCGAAGCTCGTCTGCCCACTGACCGCCCTCCGCACTGTAGGCGCCGATGAGGGCATGAACGGACAGCACGTTCAGGTTATTGTAGCCGGAAAGCTCGGCGGCCCGGTTACATTTGTCCAGCAGCGTGGGATTGTAAATAATATGGTAGCTGCCGACTAAGCCTGCCAGATTGAAGGTTTTGCTGGGGGCGTACAAGGCTACGGTGCGCATTTTCGCATCCCGGCTTATGGATTGGGTGGGAATGTGCTTCAGATCCGGGCGAAGAATGTCGCTCCAGATTTCGTCGGAGATCACCGTCACGTCATATTTGCGGAACAGCTCCATGGCCTGCGCAATCTCCCCCTGCTCCCAGACCCGGCCACAGGGGTTGTGGGGGGAGCAGAAAATGGCGGTGTGAATCTGATTTTTTCGGATTTTTTCCTCCATGTCGGCAAAATCCATCCGCCAGACCCCCTGGATGTCCTGCCGGAGGGGGGAGTGGACAATCCGGTAGCCGTTGTCTTCCAGGGTATGGGTGAAGCCGATGTAGGTGGGGCTGTGCAGAAAAATCCGGTCTCCGGGAACGCACAGTGCGCGCAGGGCGGAGGATACGCCGCCGAGGACGCCGTTTTCGTAGCCGATATTCTCAGGCTTCAGGCCTTCTACCCCGTTGCGGGTCTGCTGCCAGTGAATAATGGCGTCATAGTAGGCTTCCGGTGCCCGGAAGTAGCCAAAGGTAGGATGCTCCATCCGATTGAGGATGGCCTGCTTGATAGGCGGTGCCAGGGGGAAATTCATGTCGGCTACCCACATGGGAATGACATCGAAGCCCTCCTTGGGGGCGGGGTAGGGGGAGCCGGGGGCACCCACCTGGTCAACAGCCAGGGCGTCGTGGCCTTTCCGGTCTAAAATGGTGGTAAAATCGTATTTCATGGAGATGCTCCTTGTTATTTCAGAAAATGTGGTTATTTTGTTTCCTTCGGCAGGTATTTCTCCAACTCATCGTAATTGAAGGCCACACGAACCACATTTTTATAGTATTCGTTGAAGGTCTTGCCGTTGTCGTCGTACCGCCAGCCGTAGCCGTAGGGATTGGAATAGCCGTAGAACACGGTGATGCACACCCCCTTGGGGTGGATGTTCACAAAGGTCTTTTGCTCCTTGGCGTTGGCCTTGGGGCTCAGGCAGACGAACCGCTTCAGGGGCAGACCATCCAGGGGCTGATAGTCGGAAACGCCGGTGAAGCTGAGATTCAGGTAGGTCAGACTCTCGCAGGAAGAAAGGCAGTCGATGTTTTTCAGCTTGTAGCAGTAGGCCAGCTCCAGCCAGGTCAGCTTCTTGCAGTTTTCAAAGCCTACCAGCTCCTTGGCGGCGCAGCCGGAGGCGATCATCACCTCCAGATTGGGCATACCGCTGACGAAACTCAGGTCAGTCAGATACTCGTTGTGACCGATGTCCATGTATTTGACCCCTTCGCAGTATTTCATGGGGCCGCAGGTGTCATTGGTCACGTTGTACACCGCCCGGAGGGTGTCCGCGTCGGTGAGCAGATTGTACCGGCCGTCCACACCGAAATACACTCGCCAGACCACGTTGGGGCCATCCCGGAAGTCCTCCCGGATTTTGGCCAGCACCTCGTAGTCCAGCTTGCAGTTGTCCAGGACGAACCGCTTGCAGCCGTCCAGCACCGGCAGAGCCTGACGGATCTGGCTTTCTCCTTCATTGCCGATGGCCTGGTTTTTGTAGACGATTTCCTCGTCGGTGGTGGAAACGGACTTGCCGAAGAGGGAGAAGCTGTAGTGGAACACGGTGTTGGGGGCGGCGTCCTGAAGCTTGGCCACCTGTTCGAGGGATTGGTCATTGCTCAGGGTCACGTCGGTCAATCCGGTGAGAACCCCCAGCTTGCCGCAGGCCTCCGTCACCTGCTCGTCCGTGAGCAGGGGCAGGGTCAGGGTGGCGGTATCCGTGGAAATATCCTGACCCAGCAGGGAGACGGTGTATTCCAGGGGGATATCCGGATAGGTGCTGCGCAGGGTTTCCACCTGCTCCGCCGTCAGATTTACCGCGCTGATGGAAACGGAGGTCAGATTGGGCAGATATTTGAGGCCTTCCAGCAGTGCCTCGTAGGTGTATTTTCCCGCCTCCAGCCGGACGGAGGCAGCCTCGTTGGAAACCGTGGTGCCGCCTAAATCCACGGTGTAGATCACCTCTACGCCTGGGTGGGCATCCATGTATTCCAGGATGGTGCCGTAGCAGGTGCTGCCGGACAAATCCGCCTTTTTCAGGTCGGGATACTGTTCCAGCGTATAGATTTCTCCCGCGGTGAGCACGGCGGTGAGCTCCTCCACCCCGGCGTTGGGGTTGGTAGGTGCCTGGGTTTCCGTTGGGACAGGCAGGGTGACGATTCCGGTCAGGTCGGGAAGAGTGACGGTTTGCTTTTTCCCGCAGCCGAAGAGCAGTACGCAGGCTGCCCCGGCGCACAGCAGACATTGCATTTTTTTATTCATAGAAAGCCTCCGAAAGCTTGTGTGTGTAAAATACCCATATTGAGACAATATATCACAGTTTCCGGTGTAAAGCAAGTAAATCTGTCTGTTTCATCGGGAAATATCCGCCTCCGGGAACCGGGGGAAAGGGCTTGACGTTTTGCAGAAATGGAAATACAATGGTGAAAAAGAACGAAGGAAGGCCTTGGCGGTCGGGAGGATATATGAGCAAAGTGAATTTGGAGAAGAAAACGATTCTGGTCACCGGAGCGGCAGGGTTTATCGGCGCCAATCTGGTGAGACGGATTTGTGAGGAAAGCCCGTCATCGACGGTAATCGGCATCGACAACCTGAACGACTACTACGACGTGACCCTGAAGGAATACCGGCTGAAAGAGCTGGAAAAGTATCCTTCCTTCGTATTTATCAAGGGAAATATTGCGGATAAGCCCCTGATGTTTGAAATTTTCGAGAAATACCGCCCGGCGGTGGCGGTGAATCTGGCCGCCCAGGCCGGAGTGCGCTACTCCATCACCAACCCGGACGCCTATGTGGAATCCAACCTGATCGGCTTTTTCAATATTCTGGAGGCCTGCCGCCATTACCCGGTGGAGCACCTGGTTTACGCTTCCTCCTCCAGCGTCTACGGCTCCAACCAAAAGGTGCCCTATTCCACCGAGGACAAGGTGGACAACCCGGTTTCCCTCTATGCGGCCACGAAAAAATCCGATGAGCTGATGGCCCACGCCTATTCCAAGCTCTACAACATCCCCTCCACAGGCCTGCGGTTCTTTACGGTTTACGGCCCTGCCGGACGGCCGGACATGGCCTATTTCGGCTTTACCGACAAGCTGGTAAAGGGACAGACCATCGAGATTTTCAACTATGGCAACTGCAAGCGGGACTTTACTTATGTGGACGACATTGTGGAGGGCGTTGTCCGTGTGATGGGGAAGGCTCCGGACAAGCGGGACGGGGAAGACGGTCTGCCCATTCCGCCCTACGCCATCTACAATATCGGCAACCAGAATCCGGAGAATTTGCTGGATTTTGTGCGGATTCTTTCCGAAGAGCTGATTTTGGCAAAGGTGCTGCCGGAAAATTACGATTTTGAGGCGCACAAAAAGCTGGTGCCCATGCAGCCCGGGGACGTGCCTGTGACCTATGCGGACACCGGTGCTCTGGAGCGGGACTTCGGCTACAAGCCCGGCACCGACCTGAGAACCGGCCTGCGGCGGTTTGCCCAGTGGTATGCGGAGTTTTATCCCCGAAAGGAGTAAGCTTATGAACCTGAATGCCATCCATCATGTAGCGATTATTGTATCCGATTATCAAAAAGCCAAGGTGTTCTATGTGGACAGGCTGGGCTTTCCGGTGATTCGGGAGAACTACCGGCCGGAGCGGGGAGACTGGAAGCTGGATCTGCGTCTGAATGAGACTACGGAACTGGAAATTTTCGCTGAGCCGGACCCGCCCAAGCGGGTGAGTCGGCCGGAGGCCTGCGGCCTGCGTCACCTGGCCTTCCGGGTGGACAACGTGGCGGAAACGGTAAAGGAATTGGAAAACCTGGGTATCCCCTGCGAGCCTGTCCGGGTGGATGCCTTCACTGGCAAGGCCATGACTTTCTTCCACGACCCGGACGGACTGCCCCTGGAGCTCCACGAGTAAAAGGTCAAAGAAGGGAGGAAAATGCCGTGCCCTTTTCCATCGTCCACAGCGACATTGCCCAAATGCGGGTGGATGCCATCGTAAACCCCACGGACAGCCGGTTCTCCGGCTCCGGCGGGGTAGACCTGGCTGTTCATCAGGCTGCCGGGCCAGGCCTGGCTCAGGAGTGCCGACAGCTGAAAGCTCTGCGCCCCAGCGAAATCGGGGTGACAGGCGGCCATGATCTGCCCTGCAAATATGTCCTTCACACCGTGGGGCCTGTCTGGAAGGGCGGCTGGGCCAACGAGCAGGCCCTTCTGCGAAGCTGCTACCTGAATGCTCTGTTCCGGGCGGCGGAGTTGGGGGCGGAAAGCATTGCCTTTCCGCTGATTTCCGCCGGAACCTTCGGCTTTCCCAAGGATCGGGTGCTGTCCGTTGCCGCGGAGGCCATCCGGGATTTCCTGAGTTTGCGGGATGAGGATATGCGGGTGTTTCTGTGCGTCTATGACCGGAATGCCTACCGGGTCAGCCGCCGGGGAGAGCTGGAACGGTTTCTGAATTCCACCCGGATGGAGCCACTGGGTAAGACAATGCCCATGCCGGAGAGCCGGAGCCGACGGCTTGCCATGCCCCAGGCGGTAGAATCGACCGCCTGCGAAGCCATGCCCCTGGGGGCACCGGCTCCCCAGAGTCTGGAGGACTGGCTGAAGCACCAGGACGACACCTTTGCGGTGACGCTTCTGAAGCTGATTGACAAAAAGCACATCACCGAGGTTCAGTGCTACAAGCGAGCCAACGTCAGCAAAAAGACCTTCTGGAAAATCAACAACGATCCCAAATACAAGCCCAGCAAGCCCACGGTGCTGGCTTTTGCCATCGCCCTGGAACTGAGCCTGTCGGAAACGGAAGACCTTCTGCGCACCGTGGGCTTTTCCCTGTCCCACAGCAGCACCTTCGATATGATTATCGAATTCTACATCCGAAAGGGAATTTACGACATCTACGAGATCAACGCAGCCCTGTATCAATTTGACCAGGTTTGTCTTGGTTGTTAAAGTCTCCCGCCGAGAGACCACAGCCTGGGAAAAACAAAGTATAATGAGGCCACAAAGGTTACAAAACCTGTGGCCTCATTTCAAATTTACGGAGGAATTTTCTATGAAAAAGAATTTGACGGAAATCGTATTTATCCTCGACCGCAGCGGCTCCATGGCGGGGCTGGAAGCGGACACCATCGGCGGCTTCAACGCCATGATCGAAAAGCAGAAAGGGGAGCCGGGTCAGGCGCTCATTTCCACGGTGCTCTTCGACAACGAAATTCAGGTGATTCACGACCGGGTGCCCCTGGAGAAAATCCCGCCGCTGACGGAAAAGGAATACTTTGTCCGGGGCTGCACCGCACTGCTGGACGCGGTGGGCGGGGCCATTCACCACATCGGCAATGTCCACAAGTACGCCCGGGAGGAAGATCGGCCGGAGAAGACCCTCTTCGTCATCACTACCGACGGTATGGAAAATGCCAGCCGCCGCTACAGCTACGACCGGGTTCGGGCCATGGTTCAGCGTCAGCAGGAGAAGTACGGTTGGGAAATCCTGTTCCTGGGCGCCAACATCGACGCTGCCGAGGAAGCCGGACGGTTCGGCATTCGCCCGGAGTGCGCCGCGGACTACCATGCGGACAGCAAGGGCACGGCGGTGGTCTACGAATCCGTCTGTCAGGCGGTACACCAGGTTCGCACCTGCGCCGCGCCCCTGGCGGCGGACTGGAAGCGGAAAGTCGATGAGGACTTTGCGGAAAGACAGAAGTAAACAGAACGCAGCACAGGCATCACCGAAAGGTGATGCCTGTGCTGCGTTGTAAATGGATTACACATTGGAAGCGAGAATGGCCTCAATCTGTGCCAATTCTTCCTGGGAAAGGACGGGGAAGGACAGAGCCTTTGCGTTCTCCACCAGCTGCTCCGGACGGCTGGCGCCGATGAGGGCACTGGTGACGACGCTGTCCCGAAGCGCCCATTGCAGAGCCAGCTGAGCCATGGATTGGCCCCGGCGGTCAGCGATTTCCTTCAGCTGACGGACAATATCCAGCTTTTCCGGGGTAATCATGCCGGGTTTCAGATATCGGGGGTCGTGGCCTGCCCGGGAATCCGGGGCAATGCCGTTTAAGTATTTGCCGGTGAGAATGCCGTTGCACAGAGGGGCGAAGGCAATGCAGCCCACGCCCTGCTCCCGAAGAACGTCGAACAGCCCCTGCTCCGGTACCCGGCTGAGCATGGAATACCGGGGCTGATGGATGAGCATGGGTGTGCCCAGCTTCTTTAGGGTTTCAATGGCGGTTTTGGCCTGCCGGGGGTCGTAGTAATTGGAAATGCCCACATAGAGGGCCTTGCCGCTGCGGACGATCTGATCGAGAGCCCCCATGGTTTCCTCAATGGGGGTATCCGGATCGGGCCGGTGGTGGTAGAAAATGTCCACATAATCCAGGTGCATCCGCTTCAGGGACTGATCCAGGCTGGAAATCAGGTATTTCCGGCTGCCGTGGTCGCCGTAGGGGCCGGGCCACATGTCGTAGCCGGCCTTGGTGGAAATCACCAGCTCGTCCCGGTGGGCGCGCCAGTCCCGATCCATATGGATGCCGAAATTCCGCTCGGCCTCGCCGTAGGGCGGGCCGTAGTTATTGGCCAGGTCAAAGTGGGTGATGCCCAGGTCAAAGGCCTTGCGCAGAATGCTCTGCTGAGTGCCGAAGGGGGTGATATCCCCAAAATTGTGCCACAGACCTAAGGACAGGGCGGGAAGCATCAGACCGCTTTTGCCGCACCGGCGATAGGACATGGTCTCGTAGCGGTCGGGAGCGGGAATGTAGTCCATAGCTGCCACCTTACAGATTCTTCGGCAGATTGAAGCCGCTGATGGGTACTTTCAGAACCAGCTTCCGGTAGCCCTCGGAACCGCTGCTGTGGATTTTTCGGTGGGCATCCTGGGGGAAGAAAATGGCAAAATCGTTTTCATCCAGCCGGATGGGCAGATAGTTGCACTGGGCGGTGGTGTAGGCGGTGTCCCGGGTTTCGTCGTATTTCCAGCCGGAGAGCTTGCTGCGGGGAGCGTAGCCGATGAGCTCTGTGCCGCCGGTGAGGACACACTGCACGTCAATCTGATTTTCATGGTATTCCCAGGGGATGGCGTTCTCGTCGGTGACAATCTCCGGCTCCAGAATTTTCAGGGTGGTGTTGCACCCGGCGATGGGAAAGTCATAGTAGTCGCCGGGATCCAGCAGGGACAGATTGTAGTGCTTCAGCACCGTCAGAGCCGCGTCCAGCTCCCGGGACATACCGAAATAGAAGTTGATGTTGTCAAGAGTATCGACGATCATGGTATTTCTCCTTTCGAGGAAAAGTTATTCAGAGACGGCCTTGTTGGGATGGGTGGTTTCCTTATGCACCAGGGTGTGGAGCATGGTAATGCGCTTGACCACGGACTTGGGGTCAGACATCCGCTCAAAGAGCAGATCGAAGGCGGTTTTGCCCATTTCATAGCCCGGCTGCTTGACGGAGGAAATGGCGGGGGTGCACATGTCGGACAGGAAGGTGCCGTCGAAGCCCACCACCTCTACGTCCTTGCCCGGCTCTTTTCCGTGCTTGAGCAGGTATTTGCACACGCCGCCGGCGGTCTGGTCGCAGGTGGTGAAAATGGCGGTGGGAGGCTCCGGCAGGGCCATGAGCTTTTCGCAGGCGTTGTAGCCGCCCATCACATCGTAGTCGCAGGTAACGGCGTATTCCTGCCGGAAGGGAAGCTGATTGGCGGCCAGGCCCGCCCGGTAGCCCTGATCCCGCTCTACCTCGTACATCCGGGAGAAGCCGCCGTTGATGAAGGCGATGCGGCTGTGACCGGCCTTGGCGAAGTAGGACACCACCTCCTGGGCGGCGGCGGCATCGTCGATGCACACGCAGGGAATGCTGGGACTGCTGACCTTGGCGCCGCACTGGACATAGGGGTAATTCTTGGAGATGACCTGAAGCTTGGCTTCCGACATGGCGATGGTGAAGCTGATGGCGCCGTCCACCTGCTTGGTCTTCAGCAGCTCCAGATACCGGTTCTCCACCTGGGCATCCCGGTGGGTAATGCAGACGATGGTGTCGTAGCCCTTGACCTGGGCCCGGTTCTCCACACCCTCCAGCATCCGGGAAAAATAGGGATTTGCCATGGAGGGAACGAGCACCAGGATCTTTCCGCTTTTTCGGGAGCGCAGAGCCCGGCCCACCATGTTGGGTTGATAGCCGGTGGTTTCGATGACCTCCAGAACCCGCCGCTTGGTTTGGGGGGACACGTTGTCCTCATTATTGATCACTCGGGATACGGTGGCTACGGAGGTTTCCGCCAGAAGCGCGATATCCTTAATATTCACCGAAGCACAGTCTCCTCTCTTTCAAATTTGGCATTTTTTGCGTCCGCAATGTAAATGCGTTACATTGTTTTCTCTCTTCTGTTCCAGATAAATGGGGAATAGAGTGAAAATGGGGGTTTCACTGATTTCTACATCAATTATAGAGCATTGCAAATTAGAAGTCAAGAACGGATAATATTTTGTGAAAACTATCTAGTTTCTTGAACATATATCTGGCAATTTGCGCAGAAACGCACGGAAGAACGGGGTGTAACGTCGTGAAACAGCTATGGAACAGTTTACATTTACCCGGGAGATTTACAGGATTTGCTGGCTTGTAAGGCGAAGAAAAGGCCGCTAGATGTGTACATGATACACAAAATTAAATGCTGTCAATCGTATAAAAAGCAGAAAGTGACGGCGAAATTAAATTGGGGGTTGAAAAATAATCGTGTCTGTGGTAGAAAGAATGTAACCGATTACATCAGGCCGAAATTACGATGCGAATGGAGATTAGAGCAAGATGAACAGCTTTATCGTAGAAGAAAAGCAGGAGATTCCTGTATACGCCGAAGCGGACGTGCTGGTCGTCGGCGGCGGCCCCGCGGGATTGTGCGCTGCGGTCAGCGCGGCCAGATGCGGCGCCAAGACGGTTCTGATGGAGCGTTACGGCTACCTGGGCGGCATGGCCACCGGCGGCTTCGTGCTCCTGCTGGACTGCCTGTGCGACGGCAAGGGCAACCTGGTCATCAAGGGTCAGGTGGAGGAGATCATTGAGCGGCTGCGGAAGGTAGATGGCATCATCGAGCCTCCCAAGGAAGTCTGGGGCAGCGACAATGTGAACGAGATTCTCAAGTGGAGACGCTACGGCGCTACCGGCGGCGAGGACAAGATTGTCCGCTACAGCCCGGTGCTGGATCCGGAGATGATGAAGTGCGTGGCCAACGACATGGTTCGGCAGACCTATCTGCAGCCCTGAGTGACAGAAACCCCCTAAGCTGTGTCTTTGAAGCGGTAAGGTGCAGGAAACCGCACCTTACCGCTTTCCTTGCTTCATGTGTTTTGAAAGGACGAAACAATGACTTACTATTAAGATTTTGATTCGCTGCGCGGAGCACCACTGGTTCGCAATGACATGCGTGGGGTGGCAGTGCCTGCTTGTAATCTGCAAATAAACCAAGAATCGGCGGAACGCCTTCGCATTCCGCCGATTCTTGGTAAGGGGTACAAAGAGGGGTAAAAGATGAGAAGCAATGTTAACGCTGAACCCGGCCGGAGCCGTCTCCGTTGATCAGGTTCATGACCTCGTCCACGGTGGACAGGTTGAAGTCAAACTCGATGGAGTGCTTCAGACAGCTGGCACCGGTGGCAAATTCCAGAGCCTTCTGGTTGTCGAAATCATTCAGGCAGGCGTAAATCAGTCCGGAGGCGAAGGAATCGCCGCCGCCTACCCGATCCACGATCTGCATGGTGTACTTCTTGGAAAGGTAGGTCTGGCCGTCGGCGTAGAGCATGGCGGACCAGTTGTTCACGGAGGCGGAGATGGATTCCCGCAGGGTGATGGCCACCTTCTCAAAGCCGAAGGTATCGGTCAGCTTCTTCGCAAGCTCGGAATAGCCCTTCAGGCTCAGCTTGCCGGTGGTCACGTCGGTGTCGGAGGCCTTGATGCCCAGTACCTTCTCGGAATCCTCCTCGTTGGCGATGCACACATCCACATATTCCATCAGCGGCGTCATGACCCGCTTGGCTTCCTCGGTAGACCAGAGGTTCTTCCGGTAGTTCAGGTCACAGCTGACCTTCACCCCATGACGCTTGGCGGCCACGCAGGCCTGACGGCAGATTTCCTGCATATTCTTGCTCAGAGCCACGGTGATGCCGGTGAAGTGGAACCAGCCCGCATCCTTGAAGATGTCGTCCCAATCGAAATCCTCGGGCACAGCCTCGGCGATGGAGGAATGCTTCCGGTCGTAGATGACCTTGGAGGGTCGCTGGGACGCGCCCCGCTCCAGATAGTAAAGCCCCAGACGCTCGCCGCCCCAGGCAATGTGGTCGGTGAGAACGTCGTATTTGCGCAGCATCCGGTAGGCGCAGCGGCCGATGTCGTTGTCCGGGAACTTGGTGACCATTTCCGCGGGCATACCCATGTAGGCCAGGGCAATTGCCATGTTGCCCTCGGCACCGGTGTAGTTGACGGTAAAGCTATCGGCCTGGGGGAACCGGAGGACACCGGCAGGGGCCAGCCGAACCATGATTTCCCCGAAGCCTACAAATTTCTTCTTTTCCATGGGTTTTCCCTCCGCTTAGGCGTGAGCCCGGGTGATGTCCATGAAGACCTTGGCCCGGCGGGTGATCTCCTCAAAGTCACCGGCGGCGATGCACTTTTTGTCGCACAGGCGGCCGCTGATGCCGGCACCGGCAAAGCCGAACTCCAGGTACTTGCCCCAGTTCTCCTCGGTGACACCGCCGGTGGCGCACAGCTTCACATGGCTGATGGGCCCCAAAATGTCCTTGATGTAGCCGAAGCCCAGATAACCGGCAGGGAAGAGCTTGACGATGTCCGCGCCCAGCTTGTGGGCGGTGAGGATTTCGGAGGGGGTCATGGCACCGGGCATGGACACCAGACCCAGCTCCTTGGTTTTGGCGATGACATCGGCATCCACATTGGGGGAGATGATGTAGCGGGCACCGGCCTTGGCGGCGGCTTCCACCTGCTCGGCGTTCAGCACCGTACCGGCACCGAACATCATCTTGTCGCCGAACCGGTCGCACAGAGCGCGGATGCACTCACTGGTCTTTTTGATGCAGTCGGGATCGGCCTGATCGAAAGTGACTTCGATCATCTTGATGCCGCCGGCGTACAGGGCATCGGCCAGCTTCAGAAGATCCTCGCCGTAGACCCGGCGGCAGATGGTGATGACCTTATTTTGGGAAATAAAATCCAGAGTATTCATAAGGCGTGCTCCTTTGTAATGAAAGTTAATTTTACCGCAAATTGTTGAATTTTCCTTTTGCTCACACCACAATTATCTTGCATTATCCCTAAAAATACAAGATAGGATGTTATTTAGAATTATTGCAATATTACGATTTATGGCGAGGCTTTGTGTATGGAACAACGAATCTGCTACGGAAAAAACACCCCTGTGACCTTCCTGGAAAACCTCCATTTCACCCGGGAATGTCCCTACCGGGTTCGCAAGAAGGATTTCCAGAATGACGACATTGCCCCCCTGCATTACGCGGACACCCTGGAAATCGGAGTGTGCTGCGGCATTCGGGGGGAGGTACTCATCGGCAGCTCCCGACTGACCGTTGACGGGAATGCGGTGTATGCCGTGCCTCCGGGAGCGGTTCACGCCACCTCTTTCAGCCGGGGCACCGGGTGCATTTATGTGCTGCAAATCTCCCCGGAGGCGCTGAAGGAGCTGGTGAACATCGAGCTGCTTTTCAGCCAGTGCGGGAAGACCTTGAGCGCGATTCCCCACATCTGCCAGGATTTTGACACCATTCACGATTTAGCTCGGCAGCTTATCCGGCTGGACGGCAAGCCCCTGGAGCGGATCCGGGTGCTGCTTGCTCTGTTTTCCCTGCTGGAGCGGCAGACTCCCGGCGGGGCCGGGGGCCCGGCGGAGAGCCTGAGTGCCCAGAATGACCAGCTTTACCGGATTCTGCGCTGGACGCAGACCCATTTTGCCGAGGAGATTCAGCTGGAACAGGCGGCCTCGGTGGTGGGCTTTAGCCGGAATTATTTCTGCGCCTGGTTCCGGGGTCACACCCAGACCACCTATCTCAAATACCTCAATCAGGTACGCATCAACCACGCCTGCCGGATTCTCAGCCATACCGGTTCCATTGACCAGGCCTGCACCGACAGCGGCTTCCGGGATATGAGCTATTTCATCCAGACTTTCCGGAAAATGCAGGGCTGCACCCCCAGGCAGTATGTGCGCAACTGCAAGCTTTCCCCAAGATAACGAAAGGGAGTGCCGCCCGGCACTCCCTTTCATTATAATAATGTAGGATTATGATAGAATCCGTAGGGGGCGATGCCCACATCGCCCCTTATCATTGTCAATATGTACCGGCGGGCCGATGAGGGCGTCGGCCCCTACGGGAGCCATTGAAGCACACAATGACATTCAACGAATCAGAGCACGCCCTTATCTTTCAATCCCTGAATATCCTCCGCACTATATCCTAAAGCCGTGAGAATTTCCTCGTTATGCTCTCCCAGCCCCGGAACCGTCCGGCGGATGGTGGGGGGCGTGGCACTGTAGTAAATGGGCGTGCCCACGGATCGGAAGCTTCCGGCTCTGGGGTGGGGGATGGTCTGGATGATGCCGTTGTGCAGCACCTGAGGATCGTTTTTCAGAGCCTCGTAGTCGTTGACCTTCCCGCACCAGATACCCACGGCGTTGAATTGCGCCAGCCAATACTCCGTGGGTTTTTCCTGAATTTTTTCCTGCACCAGGGCAAAAATTTCCTCCCGGTTTTTCATGTTCTTCTCTTCGCTGCCCATCAGCGGCAGAATCGCCTGAGTGCCCACGACCTGCGCCAGCACCTCCGGCCGGTCTCCGGCGTTGGTGGAGAGCACCATGAAGCCGTCGGAAGTCCGATAAATGCCGTATGGGGCGGGCTGAAGCGTATGACCGGAGTGATTGCGGGCCCGCTTGGGCATTTCCCCGGTGTTTAAGTAGTAGCTGAATTCCTGGGACTGGAGGTGAATGCCGGAGCTGAGCAGGTCAACGGCCACCCGCTGACCTTCCCCGGTCTGCTTGGCGTGGTACAGGGCGGTGGTGATGGCAACCACCATGACCATGGAGCTGTAGATATCCACCTCATAAATTCCGGCGGCTTCCGGCATTCCGTCAATGTCCCGGCCAATCATGGTCACAAGCCCCGAAACCGCCTGACCGATGATGTCCTGGCCGGGCAGGTGGATGTAGGGGCCGGACTCGCCGTAGCCCAGAGCCTCGCAGTACACAAGAGACGGGTTGATTTTTTTCAGCGCCTCATAGCCGAGCCCTAAGTGCTCCAGCACCCCCGCCCGGTAGTTGGTCACGAGAACATCCGTGTCCTTTACCAGCTTGCGGATAATTTCCTTGCCTTCCGGGGTTTTCAGATTCAGAGCCAGGCTCCGCTTGTTCCGGTTCAGAGCCAGGAAGATGGGGCTTTCCCCGCCCATATCCTCCCGCCGGTGGAAATTCCGGTTGAAATCTCCCGTGCCGGGCCGTTCTACATTGATGATGTCCGCCCCCAGATCCCCCAGAAGCTGCAAAGCAAAGGGCCCCTGGGCGAAATGGGTGAAGCCCAGAATTTTTACCCCCTCCAACGCGCCTGCCATAGTCTGCCTCCTTTTCGGTATGATATCTCATTATACGTCCCCGGAAGGCCTGGCGCAAGGGGCGTTATTCCGGAAAAATGCCGGAGAATTACGATGGCGGTTTTCCCGGGAACCATCGAAGAATACACTGGTGCGGGAGCACCCCAAGGCTCCCCTTGCTGACCAAGGGTGGTGCTCCGCGCAGCGAATTAGAATATTGATGATTGCCAGTGGCAATCATACCATAATTCATGCTGTCTCGTGCGTCCCCCGCAAGCACGAGACTGAGGGGATCAGAATTTCCACATTTTGACAATCCCTCAGTCATGGCCTTGCGTGAGACGGCCATGACATACACTATGGTATGACTGCCACCGGCAGTCATTAATATTTCAAATTCGCTGCGCGGAGCGCCACTCCCTTTACACAAGGGAGCCGGGGTGCTCCCGCACCAGTGCGTTTTTCGATTGTTCAATGCCATATGTTATCCGACGTACACTGGAAAAAGTACCTTACCATTCACTGCAATACTTTGCCCGGGGCAAAACAACCAAATTCATCCGCCCAATTCTATGGGAAATGACGTTTTTTGCGTCGGAACCGTAAAATCGAGGCATACACGCCAAAAAGAAGTTGCTTTTGGTGCGTGAGCCTGCTAAAATGATACCCAGGAAGGTAAAACAGGCAAATGAAGGAGGACGATCTTATGAAAAAACGATTGCTATCCCTGTTCCTGGCGCTGGTCATGCTGGTGTCCCTGATTCCCACCACGGCCTTTGCCTGGGACGACGGCGGCTTTGGCTCTGTGCGCGTCACGAATGTGGACGTGAGTGCCCTGGGAGAAATGGTCGCTGTCACGTTGGACGCGGATACCGACATTGACTGTAACCTGGTATTCGCCGGCTACAGCGAGAGCGGAAAGCTCCTGATCAGTGCGGCTCGCAAGATTTCGGCTCCCCATGGGGAGACCTTCGATTTCCCCTGTGAGGGACTGTCCGGCGTGGGCAGTCTGGCCACGGTGAAGGTTTTCGTCCTGGGGCCGGACAACCGGCTGCTGGGTATGCCCTATGAGACCCAGGCCTATTCCGCGAATCCCACCCGGGACGGCGGCTCCTGGGAGTACAGACGGGCAGAGTATCTGGACTGGCAGTACGACAACGGTACTCTGACCATCACCAACCAGCGCAAGGATTACCCGGGCATTATCCCCGGCATCGGCGAATTGGACGATAGGAATTCCTACCCCTGGGAAAAATACAAGGATCGGGTAACTGCCCTGAACCTGGTGAATATCAGCGGCGTGGGCGGCTATGTTTTCAGCAAGTATCCCGCGCTGGAGACGCTGAATTCCACTGCCGCCCTGAGCGTGGAGATCGAGGGCTTCTCCCAGTGCCCCAATCTGAAAACCGTAAACGCCCAGATCGGTGACCTCGGCGTCGGTGCCTTCACGGGGTGCGAGTCTCTGGAGGAGCTGGATCTGCGCTATGTCCAGAGCATTAAGCAGTACGCCCTGGCCAGAACCGCCATCGGGCAGATCGTTCTTCAGAATCCCTATGTGTTGCTGGATGGCGGATCCTTCAATGGGATGAACAACCTGGTTTATGTATCCCTTCCCGCCGGTATGACGGAGATTCCGAATGGGCTTATGCGGGAGCAGAAATCCCTGCAGGTTGTGGCCGGTCTGGAAAACGCAACCGTCATCGGTGCGAATGCCTTCAGAGAATCGGGCATCAACACCTATCAGGCCAATGTGTCCGGCGTTCAGATCAAGGAGAGGGCTTTCTCAATGTGCGCCAATCTGCGCACGGTGAACATTCCCAAGCCTGCTACCCTGAGCACGAGGGCCTTTCAACGGGCCAATATCGCAAGCCTGACCCTGAACGCTGCCGAGATTCCCGAAGAAGCCTTTACTCTGGACGGCAATACCGAGGAATTTGTGGAAATGGCCTATGTGGAGCTGATTGGCACCGTGTCCGTCGGCGAGAAGGCCTTCTGGCGGCGCGCCATCGGCGATCTGTATCTGCCGGACACCCTGGAGACCCTGGCCGATGATGCCTTCGGCAATACCGAGATTCGCGTTCTCCACCTGCCAGAGGGCTGGGGCCTGAATACCCTGGAGGCCAAGGCGGGAGAGCAGCTCGGCTGGCAGGATTTCCTGGCCGCTGAGACCATCGTGGACAGCCAGGGCAACATCCTCCAGGGCGGCGAGGATGGCGACGGCGGCGACATCGAGATGTCCGAGGAGACCACCGAGCCTACCGTCCCCGAGACGACCCCGGAAACCACCCCGGAAACCACCCCGGCGACCACCGTTCCGGAGACGACCCCTGTCACCGAGGCTCCCGAAACCACGGAAGCTCCCGTGATCGAGACCCAGGCTCCCGAGACTGAGGCTCCCATCAACCCCGAAGACTTTGACACCGTGTACGTTGCCCCCGAGGGCGCGTCCATGGAGGAAGTTTATACCGCAGACGATGTGGCCGTCTTCTCCGGCACGGACACCGTCAGCGGCGAAAAGCACACCGTGAAGTTCACCGGTCTGGCACCGGGATACGAAGGGGTTTATAATGAAGAGCCTTATGTGCTGATCGTCAGCGCCGCCCCCGGCGATCTGGCGAACCTGCAGTACATCGACTACGGCTACGCCGACGCCAAGGGTCAGCTGACCATGACCTACATCCCGAAGGTCTCCGGCAACTATACCGTTCAGCTTTACGGCCCCCAGGGAACCGAGACGCAGCCTGCCTTGAACCAGGATTATGTCACCCTGGAGCTGGGTCAGAGCTTCACGCTGGAGGTGCTGAATGCCGAGAATTGCAGGGCGTCGTTCGGCCTTGGGAGTGAGAATCAGGACATTGTTTCCGTTGGGGAAATTCCTGGTCGGTCAACTACCGTGGAGATTACAGCCCGGAACGTGGGCGTTACCCAGGTGCTGTGCTTGGTTGCCGACTGGAACACGGGCGTTCAGAAGGAACTGACCTGCACCGTGGAGGTGGTGAACAAGCCCGCCGTCCTGGATGTCCACCTGATGGACACCAAGGCCACCAAGGAGCTGTTCTCCGCCACCGATAACCCCCGGATTTACATTTCCCTGACCAAGGAAAATCAGCCTGTCATTTCCTCGGAGGACGACGGGGATGTTCCGTCCGATAAGACCACCATCATCAAGAGCGCCCGGTTCGAAAACACGGAACTGAACAACTACTTCGACCTGCGGCCTGTAGACGACCGGACGTTGGAGATTGTCAGCGACCTGCCGGAGGATATTTCCAAGGTGCAGACCTCCTACGTTTCCGCCATCCAGGTGCTGGCCGGGGAGAATACGGAATACATGACCACCCCGGAGACCCTGAAGCTCACCGTCAAGAAGACCATGCCCAAGGTTTCCGCCAAGGCCGTGACCATCAACGCCTGGAATCCCGGCGTGGATGTGCCGGTGATGTTCGATCAGGATGCCAAGGTGTGGGATGTTTGGCAGGAATCTGTGGAGCTGCTGAAACAGCTTGGCATCACCGCCAGCTACGGCGAGGAGAATGATTACAACCTGGTGCTGCACACCGACAGGCTGTCTCCGGATACCCCCAAGCAGACCCTGAAAATCTACCCCTCCGTTGCCCTGGAGGGCTGGATCATTGGCTGGGGCGAGCCGGTGACCGTCAACATTATCAACAAGCCTGTCACCGCCAAGCTGTCCACCGGCAAGCTCACCCTCAGCTCCGTCAACTCCAAGGGCGCGGATATGAAGCTGGTTCCGCCCAAGGGTCACAGCATTCAGGACTTGGGCATTCGGAAGATTGCCGTGGACAGCGGGAACTACAAGCTGGAGGACTGGAATCTTGCCACCGGCAGCTTCCACCTGACCCCCATCGTTCAGAAGGGCGAGCCCTACGCCAACCCCGTTCCCGGCAAGATGAACATTCGGGTCACCTATTCCAACGGCGTGACGGATGAACTGCCTCTGACCGTCACCACCAAGGCCCCCACCATCAAGCCGAAGAAAACCAGCTTCTCCCTCCCGAATGGCGTGATGGATGCTCAGGTCGCGGCCTTTACCGTATCTCCCGCGGACTATGACCTGTCGGTCTTTAGTTTGGATAGTGCGGATTGCCCCCTCATAGTCGTAGCTTACGCCCCTGACCCCGAAGAACCCAATAATCCTGACAAGGCACTGGCAATTGCCCAGGCCATGCTCGTTCCCGGCACTGACAGCGAAGCGGAAGACCTGTTAGGCCCGGGCATTGACGCCCTCGGTGTGGTTGGCTGCAGCAATGGCTATGTGGGCTCGCTCAAGCTGACCTTCGACCGGCTTCCCGGCGTGAAGCCCATCACCGTCACGGTGAAGTTCACCAAGAATACCCCCACCATGAGCCTGAAGGTCAACGGCACCATCGATGGCAGCAAGACCAATAAGGTCACGCTGACCACCACCGTCAAGAACATGAACGCGAAGATGGCCTTCGGGAAGGACATGGAGATCACGCTGCTGGATCCCAAGGGGAACGTGGTGGATCCCGGTGAGTACGTCGTGGATGTGCCCAGCTCCGACAGCCCCGATACCCTCCTGCTCTACCGCCGCCCGGAGATGTCCGGCCAGCTGGAGGACGGCACCTACACCGTCCGGGTCACCCGGAAGGTATACGGCTTTGACGAGAAGAACCCCATTTCCCTGACGGCCTCCGCCAAGCTGAAGGTGAAGAACACCACCGCCTCCATGAAGCTTTCCAAGACCAAGGTGACGCTGAACCCCTACGACGGCAAGGGCGCCGAGATCCGGGTGACCTTCCCCAAGAATCAGTACACGGATAGCAGAGACCTGACCTGGCTGGATAAGGACGGAGGGGAACTGTTCAACGGCGTGAATGCGCCTCTGGCATTCTGGGACGATGAGAATACCATCTCCATCGATACTTATGAGCCCTTTTACGGAGATCCCATCAAGATTGAGGACGGCGTTTACTATCTGTGCGTGACGCCCAATTCTCAGGATCCCGACGCGAAGATCAATATCATTCCCGTCACCGTTGAGCGCAAGGCGCTGAAATCCATCAAGACCGACAAGTTTGGCAAAAATGTCAGCCTTCTCGATTGGAACAGCTACCAGGGTCAGGCATTCTTCCTGCCGATGTCGGAACAGGTCTTCAATCGAATGGATCGCAACACGGGACGCTATTTCACCGTGACCCTCCAGGGTTCCAATGATAATCGGAATTTCGTGAGTATTCCTACGGTGGGCGTTTCCGGGCAGGATCAGCATTACTATCCCCTTGGAATCTCCTACAATATGGAATTCTGCCCGGCGGGTAAGTATGAGGGATTGGGCACCCTGAAGGAGGACTGCGTCTATTTCGGCGGATCCGCCAGCTTTAACCCCAGATTCCCCGGTGTCCAGTACGCCAATGACACCTATGAGCTCTATCGCTACCATCGGATCCACCTGGTGGTCGAGGACGGAAATGGCGGGGTAATCTTCGAGCAGTATGCCAAGGTGGACGTGAAGGATCCGACTTTGAAGGTCACCCAATCCAAGGCGCCCACCGTGGATCGCAGAGACCTGACCAAGCCCTTCACCACCCAGATGAAGTTCAGCCAGAAGAATGCCACCCTGGCTGCGAAGGTCGCCAAGGATGCTTACGCAGATGAATTCACACGTTGGAGCAGCCTGGTTCAGGTCACGAACCTGGACGAAAATGGCAATCTGACGCTGGCCTTCCAGGACGCTGTCATTATGAAGAATGTGGGTAAGTCCGTGACCATCCCCGTTACCTTCTACATACCCTACGGCAGAGCGGATCAGACGTACACCGTGGACGTGAAGGTGAATTTCAAGTAAGCGTGTTTCTCGGCTTTTCCCCGATGCTTTCTTCTCCCAACCCCATGGGTTGGTCTCCCCAAGCGCACCCCCTCCGGCTCCCCCCGGAGGGGGTGCGTGAGCACCCACGGCTCCCTTGTGTAAAGGGAGCTGGCTCGCGCGTCTCACGCAAGCGCGAGACTG